>Ga0207941_1000378_pt1 | contig 13389 bp, 10 predicted proteins | sample LakMenEpi13Sep12_FD_150695 | JGI IMG/M metagenome (GOLD analysis project Ga0207941, IMG submission 150695) | Freshwater microbial communities from Lake Mendota, WI - 13SEP2012 deep hole epilimnion (SPAdes) | ecosystem: Environmental > Aquatic > Freshwater > Lake > Epilimnion/Euphotic zone ...
CGCTTCCCTTGATGAAGTTGAGCGTTTGGAAGGGAACCACTTCCTTGCCAAGTATAAACGATAGCAATTGCAAAAGCTTTGCATCATGTGCAACGTCCCGGATGCTCGCGCTCTTTTTCATCAGGAAGGGTAGTTTGTTATCATGCGTAAAGCTTAGTCCTTCTGTTTTCACCAATCGTTCAACGTCATGGTTGACCTGGTCTGTTGTTTGTTCGTCCAGAAAATGATCCCAAATAAGGTAACCCCGGGCGCTCCATTGAACAAGTACATCCTGAATGGGTGCAGGAAAAGCGTTCAGCCCGGGATGGTTTTGTAAGAGCTTTTCTGCATCTCCAACATCCAGCCAAGCTGTAGAGGTTTTGTCCGGAAAGTCTTTGCTGGAGATCGAAGAAAAAAGTTTCTTTTCAATGTTATACCTGCGGTATGCTTCCTTGTTGTGCTTGAGTTTGCTGCTGTTGAAGAGGTTATAAAGCCAGTGAAGCAGCTTATACTTTTTCAGGCTGTCCGAAATGCTCATAGGTTGATCAGCTGTAGAATTTCTTCAATATAGGTGCGCTCGTTGCTCAGCCTTGGAATTTTGTGTTGTCCGCCGAGCTTGCCTTTTTGTTTCAGCCATTTAGCAAAGTCTCCTTTTTGCAGGGCATGAATGATGGGCATGCGCAGCGCGATGTCTTTATGCCGTTTTGCTTCATAATCGCTGTTCAATGATTTGAGGGCATGGTCAAGCTCGTACGTAAAATGATCCAGTCGTTCCGGCTTTTGCTCAAACTCGATCAGCCATTCGTGTCCGCCATTGGAATGATCCCCGAAATAGATCGGTGCGGCGGAATAATCATTGACCACGGCTCCGGTTTGCTCACAGGCTATCGCGATGGCGCGGTCCGCGTTTTCTACCATCAGCTCTTCGCCAAACGCGTTGATGAAATGTTTTACCCTTCCACTCACCTTGATCCTGAAGGGTTGTAAAGACGTGAACTGGATGGTGTCTCCTACGCAATAGCGCCACAGTCCTCCATTGGTACTGATGACCAGCGCATAGTGTCTTCCTAGCTCAACATCCTGCAGACCGATGGTGAGGGGCTCTTCCTTGCCATATTCTTCCAGGGGCATGAACTCCATAAAAATGCCATGGTCCGTAAACAGCAACATGCCATCTGATTCAGGGCTGTCTTGTGCAGCGAAAAATCCTTCACTGGCATTGTACATTTCCAGGAAGTTTATTTTCTTCCCCATCAGTTTTTCAAAGTGCTCACGGTAAGGCACAAACGAAACACCGCCATGCAGGTATAGTTCCAGTTGGGGCCATACTTCCGCGATGCTGGATTTACCAGTGATTTCAAGAATGCGCCGCAGCAATACCAGGGTCCAGGTAGGCACTCCTGAAATCGATGTCACATTTTCTTGAATGGTATGCTGTGCGAGCTTTTCGATCTTTGATTCCCACTCATCCATCAGTGCGATGCTCAACTCGGGTGTCCTGATCCAGGATCCCCAGAACGGTGTATTCTGCAACAAGACGGCGCTAAGATCTCCATAATGCGTTTCATCATTGAGGCGGTTGACGGTATGGCTTCCGCCAATCACAAGGCCCTTGCCCGTCAGCAGGTCAGAAAAGGGATTGAAATGATAGTACATCGTTACAACGTCTTTCGCGGCCCTGTAGTGGCCGTCTTCAAGGCTTTCATTGCTGACTGGGATGAACTTAGATTTTTCCGAAGTGGTACCGCTGCTCTTTGCAAACCAATTGATGGGTGTGTTCCACAATAGGTTCTGCTCTCCCTCCATGAGGCGGAGAATGTACGGCTTGAGGTCGTCATACTCATGAATGGGGATCGCCTTTTTGAAGGAGCGAATATTGTACAACGATGAGAACTGGTATTTCCGGCCAAACTCTGTGTACTGCGCAGAGGTCACCAGGTCCTGGAGCACTTCCCTTTGCGCGGCAACAGGATTTTGCTTCCAGCCTTCGATGCGCCACATTCGCATGCGCGCCAATCTTGATATGGCGGGTGAGAGGAGCCTCATGCTGAGCAAGATAGGAAAAGATAGGGATAGGAGTTAGGGGTAGGAGTTAGTTGTAGGATTTAGGGGAAAGGCTACGCCTAAACCCTCCCTAAACACTCTCCCTAAACACTCCCCCTAAATACTCCCCCTATTCTTCGCTTCTTCGTGCAGATAGTCCTTTCGCTTCAGCTCGAAATTGCGGCCGAGGTAAAGGCGGCGCACCTGCTCGTCTTCTGCAAGCTCTTCGGCAGTACCATGTTTGAAGATCTTGCCTTCAATGAGGAGATAGGCCCTGTCGCAGATAGACAGGGTTTCATTTACATTATGGTCCGTGATCAGGATGCCGATGTTCTTGTATTTGAGGCGGGCCACCACCGTCTGGATATCCTCCACGGCAATAGGATCCACACCCGCAAAAGGTTCATCCAGCAGGATGAAGCTGGGATTAACGGCCAGGGCCCGCGCAATCTCAGTACGCCGGCGTTCGCCACCACTCAGGGAGTCCCCGTTGTTCTTGCGGACATGCGTAAGGCGGAACTCGTTCAGCAGCTCTTCCACCTTGTCTTTCCGTTCTTTACGGGAGAGATTGGTCATCTCCAATACAGACATGATATTGTCTTCCACCGTCAGCTTACGGAATACAGACGCCTCTTGCGGGAGGTAGCCAATGCCCATCTGCGCCCGTTTGTACATGGGTAGTGAGGTAATCTTGTCGTCATTCAGGTACACTTCGCCCTCATCAGGCTTGATCAGACCTACTACCATATAAAAAGTGGTGGTCTTACCTGCTCCATTGGGCCCGAGGAGACCTACAATTTCGCCTTGTTTAACGTTGACGGAAACTTTGTTGACCACGGTTCTGTTGCGGTAAACCTTTACCAGGTCATGCGTGTGTATAATGAGACTCATGCGTTGTGGAACAAAAATACAGAACTCTGCCTGCAATTCCCCTAATTGCCCATGCTTTAACAGATTTGCTGCACAAGGCTTTTCTGAGTTACTTTGCACCCAGTTTATAAGGAAGTTATCTACATATGAAAGTAATCGAGCACATCCAGCAGGCAAAAGACACCCTGATCTCTTTTGAAATCCTGCCCCCATTGAAGGGCAAAAGCATTCAATCCATTTATGAGCACCTTGACCCCCTGATGGAGTTCAAGCCTTCGTTCATTAATGTAACCTATCACCGTAGCGAACAGGTGTTTAAAAAAAGGGCCGATGGCTCCTTTGAAAAAGTGGAAGTACGTAAACGCCCAGGTACCGTTGGTATCTGCGCGGCTTTGATGAATCATTACCACATTGACACCGTGCCACACCTCATCTGCGGCGGTTTTAATAAGCGTGAAACCGAAGATGCGCTGATCGATCTTCATTTCCTCGGGGTAGACAATGTACTCGTACTTCGTGGTGATGCCGCCAAGAACGAAACCTTCTTTGAGCCTGAACAAAATGGAAACGCATTCGCGATTGATCTGCTCAAGCAGGTGATGGATCTCAACCATGGCGTTTACCTGGAAGATGATATCCGTGAAGGCTTCCGCACTAATTTTTGTATTGGCGTAGCAGGCTATCCGGAGAAACATTTTGAGGCACCTAACTTACAGACTGATCTGGCCTACGTAAAAGCGAAGGTGGAGGCCGGGGCGGAATACATCGTGACGCAGATGTTCTTCGACAATAAAAAATACTTTGCGTTTGTGCAGGCATGCAGGGATGCAGGGATCAACATTCCCATTGTTCCCGGACTGAAGCCCATCACCAATAAGAAGCAACTGGCAGTGATTCCACGCACTTTCCATGTAGACATTCCCACTGAGCTCAGCCTGGAGATCATGAAATGTAAGGCCGATGCCGATGTGGAAAAGGTTGGCATTGAGTGGTTGGTGGAACAGTCAAAAGAACTGAAGAAAGCCGGTGTGCCGGTGCTTCACTACTATACCCTCGGTAAACCGCGCGTGATCCGCGATTCAGTGCGTCAGGTATTCTAATGCTGAAGGGTATTCAGCACTTGTGTGAAAATGGCATCGTTCACCACTACCGGATTCTGTTTACGCAACCCATCGATCCACCTTTCTTCCAGCACCAACTGGTAGTCGTTCACCACCTGTGCCCTTGCCTCATCAAAACTTTTGGGTGAGGGCTTGGGATAGGTCTTGATGATGTAGGCGAAGGTGGCCGACTGATCTTCGCGGTTAACCGTTACCGTTGTAGCCGTATAGTTTTTCATGGGTGCATTTTCAGGTTGAACGAGTTTCCATTCCATCCTGCTGCTGTCTGCCATTATACTGCCGCCAGATGTTTCCATCAGTTGATGCCAACCACCGGGATTTTTTATGATTGTATTTCTTGCATTTATGGCTGTCAGGGAATCCGATGCAGAGATCATGATCACATCAGCACTTTTGACCCATTGATATTTTGCCTTATTGCTGTTGTAGTAGCTGCGCAGTTCAGCAGTGTCTGTAGCAGCTTTGCTCCAGACCTTTTGTTCCATTGCTTCAAACAACATGTTGCCTTCCATGAATTCTGTGATCTGCGCACGGAATGCCGGATTGTAGGAAGCCATGTGCGCTCGGTAATACTCTGCACTGCTTTCGTATTTGAAGTTGTTCCATAAAACTTCATATTCCTCCAGCGTGCTATGGTGAGCCCTGGATTGTACAAAGCCCAACCAATCTTTTGTGTTGAGGTTCTTTTCAGGGAACTTCAGGAGGGTCGTTTGCTCATTGATGAATGTGGAAAAAACTTTACTACCCTTTAGTGTACTGTCCGTAAAACGAAACAGTTCTTTTAGATCTGTAACCACAACTTTCATACCGGTAACCTGCACTGTTTTTTGTGCAAACACTTTCCGTGGGATGTTCCCCCTGGGATCTCTTGCGAGGGCAGCGCTCCAGGTGGTGCCTTTGAAACTGTTGGCATCGGGAAGTGTTTGCTGGATCCGCTTGATGATGTGAAAGCCCATCGTGGTTTCAAATGGAGGAGCGATCTGTCCGTCCTTACTAAGGGCAAAAAGTTTTTCTTCAAATGCCGGATCGTATGTACCCACAGATAATGGGGGGAGTAAACCGCCGTTGGGTGCTGTGGTTGCATCAAAGCTGAATCTGCGGGCCAGGGCCTCAAAGGACGCACCCTTCAGCAAAGCCTGGTAGAGCGAATCGGCACGTTTCTGTGCTGCTAGCTTTGCAGCCGTACCGGCCTCAGGGTCATAGGCGATGAGGATCTGTTGCGCTTGAATGCTGCCTGTTGCAGGCCGTTCACCGGTTTGTTTAAAAATATGGTAGCCTTTGTCTGATGCAAATGGCTTGGAAATGCCATTTGCAGATAAAGCATAGGCTTCATTTTCCAGGGAATAGGGGAGTGTGAAGACGGTAATGTATCCGAGATCTCCACGGTTAACCTTAACCGATGAATCGGAGGAAAATTCCAGGGCCACTTTCCCGAAGTCTTCACCTGCAGCGAGTTTAGCATAGGCTTTTTCAGCTTTTGCTTTTGCCCTTTCCTTGTCCGCTGCTGATATAATGACATCGATCTGTGGATAAAACGCAAACTCTTCTTTATACGGAATAAGGATATGAGAGATGCGGATCTCTTTGGTGGCACGCTGTTTAACTTCCTGTACCATCTTTTCCTGCATTGCTGAATCAAACATGAACTGATCCTCAATCTGCGTTCTGAACGCGGCAATGTCTTCCTGTTTGTTGACGAGCGTGTCAAGCTTCATGTTATATGCATCCTGCACCTTCAGTTTGAAACGAGTATACAGATCAAGGTAGTTGCGGACAGATGCTTCCGTCACAGTTCCTGGTTCCACATTCTTTTTGAATGCACGGATGAACTCATCGGCACTCACCTGTTGGTTTCCGTAAGTGAATAAGGTTTGTGTCTGCGCTACACAGGTCAACATAAGCGCGCCGGTAATGATCAGTATGATTCTCATGGATTATTTAGTGCCTGATGACTTCGTTTTATGATCGAGGAAATCATTGAGTTGCTCGTAGCTCAGTTTTTTTGCCAGGATTTTTTTGTCGGCGTCAAGCAGATATAACATTGGTGTCTGGTACACGTCATACAACTGCCTGAAGCCCGGCTGGCTGGCCTTGATTTCGGCATCTTTCATTTCCTTGGTTTGGTAAACGTGTATCCAGTCTTTCAAATTGTGTTCCTTGATGAAAGTCAGCCATTTGTCTTTCCCCCCATCGGTCATTACCCCATAGATCCTGACACCCAAGGCCTTCCATTTGGCATGGTAGAAGGAATCCAGCTTGGGCACTTCCACCTGGCAATGGCTGCAGGTGGGATCCCAGAAACAAACCACGGTATATGTGCTCTTTACATCATACAGGTTGGTCTTTTTCCCTGCCGTATCCACCATGTTGAGGTTGGCTCCTTTTTCACCCACCACATTGGCCATCAGGCTGTACCCACGGTCGAAGATGAATTTCTTGTATTTCTCTGTCATCCATGCATCGGCCTCGCCGGCGATGAAGTACTTCTGGAAGAGGTGCACAAAAACAGCATCCTGCCCCATGTATTTCGGGTTCACATATTTCTCCGTTAATGTGGCCAACATGTATTGCCGCATGTCTTTGCTGCCACGGGCCGCGAACATCATCTCATCGGCTTCAAGGATCAATGAATCTGCCTGTTGGGGTAGCACCTCATCAAAATAACGGTTGAACTTGGGCTGGAAAACCGGCGTACGAAGCAAGCGCTCATCGCTCATATTCACACCATCCCAATAGTGTGATTTATAGTATTGATAGATGAGGGCCGAATCTTTCCAGCCCTCCGGAATCACGGGTTCGTTAAGGAGGTTGAACACGGTAGACAGCAAATGGTCAGGATTGGTTTTGATGAAATCCTGGCGATAGTTTTTCAACTGAAGATTTTTGTCTTTCAACTGCGCCATGATCTTTGATGAATCAGCCTTGGTAGGCGCTTTGGCATAGGATTTCTGCAGGGTATTCATTTCCCCACCCACCACGGTGGTGAAATCCTGGTAGGATTTGAACAGCTGGTTTTCTTTGGAACCGGTGAACTTCACGGATCGCAGGAGGTCAGCAGAATCAGCGGATACCGAGAACCGCTGTTCCTTATCGATCACCAATTCAAAATAGCCGTTCTTATTAGGAAATGCGATCATGTAGATGCCACCCGGCAGTTTTTCCTTTCCGGAAAAAACAGCCTCGCTGTTTTTATTGATGGGCACAGAATCCACCAGGGCTTGCTTCTGTCCATAATAATGGGCAAGGAAGAGATAGCCTTTGGTGAAGGGCTTGAGGGTAACCTTGATCTCATAGCCGGTTTGGGCAAATACGGATACACTAAAGAACAGGCCCAGAAAAGCAAAAATGGTTTTTCGATGCATAGGGGAAAGCGTTGTAGCAAAAGTAATTTAAAAGCATTTCACATTTTGTTAATCCATTTCGTTTCTTGCGGGCTAATTTTGCCGGATGCGCAACAGGAAACAAACGGTGCTTACAGAGGTGGAGGTGACGGACTATGCGGCGGAGGGGAAGGCCCTGGCACGTGTTGACGGGAAAGTGATCTTCATCCAGGGTGCGGTGCCGGGCGATGTGGTGGATGTGAGATTGCTAAAGAGCAAGAAAGACTGGGCCGAGGGCCAGTTGCTGCAGATCCATAAACCTTCGGAAAAGCGCGTGCAGCCTTTCTGTCAGCACTTTGGCGTTTGCGGGGGCTGCAAGTGGCAGATGGTCCCATATCAAGAGCAGCTGGCATTCAAGAACAGGGAGGTGGCCGAGCACTTGCGGCGGATCGGAAAAGTGGAACTGCCACCGATGGAGCCCATCTTCGGCGCAGCCAAAACGCAGTTTTACCGCAATAAACTGGAGTATACTTTTTCCAGCCGCAAATACCTCACGGATGCAGAGTTCAGGGCCAATGGCCCATCGGACCAACCTGCACTTGGTTATCACATCCCGAAATGGTTCGATAAAGTCATCGATATTCATACTTGTTACCTGCAGGAAGAACCGTCTAATGAAATCAGGAATAAGGTGAAGGAAATAGGGGTAGGCGCAGGTTTGGGGTTTTACGATATCAGGGCGCACAAAGGCTTTTTGCGCAACCTGGTGATCCGTTATGCGAACACGGGTGAGCTGATGGTGAACCTGGTGGTGGGAGAGGACGACAAGGATGCGTTGAAAATTATTTTCGATGAGTTGCTCGCGGCATTTCCACAGATCACTACGCTGATCTATACCGTTAATCACAAGGTGAACGATTCTATTCACGATCTTGAACCGGTTACCTGGTATGGAAAAGGATATATCGAGGAGAAGCTGGATCATTATGTGTTCAAAATTGGTCCCAAAAGTTTCTTCCAGACCAATACGGGACAGGGTTTGGAGCTCTACCGCATCACGCGGGAATTTGCCGGACTAACGGGCAATGAAGTGCTGTATGATCTTTACTGTGGCACGGGAAGCATTGGCATATTTTGCAGTGACCAGGCGAAAAAAGTGATAGGGGTGGAAGTGATTGCCGAAGCAGTGGAGGATGCAAAGATCAATGCTGCAACCAACGGAGTGAACCATGCATCCTTTTTCCAGGGCGATGTGAGTGAGGTGTGTACCGATATATTTTTCGCGGAGCATGGAAGACCTGATGTAGTGATCACCGATCCGCCGAGGGCAGGCATGCATGAGAAATTGGTTCGTACCTTGCTGGAGATTGCGGCACCAAGGGTGGTGTATGTGAGTTGCAACCCGGCCACGCAGGCCCGGGACCTGCAGCTGCTGGATGAAAAATATAAAGTGACGAGGATAAGACCGGTGGATATGTTTCCGCATACGCACCATATAGAGAATGTTGTTCTTTTGGAATTAAGACCTTGAAGCAATGTGGCAATTTGGTAATGCGGCAATGCGGCAATGTAGGAAGGCGCGCCATGCGTTGCGGCGCGCCGGCAGTCACTCCGGGGTGTTTCCGCGCAGGCCGGCAACGCACGGCCGCGCTTCCTACATTGCCGCATTTACAAATTGGCTAATTGGCTAATTAAAAAAATATTTATGAACGTAAGAGAAATGGGCATAGGTGGCAGTATTCCGCCGGTGATCAAAAACCTGTTGATCATCAATGGATTGGTATGGCTGGCGCAGATCACGATTCAGAACCCTGCTTTTGACATCGAGAATCTTTTTGCATTGCATTTTTATGAATCCCCGCTGTACAAGCCCTGGCAGTTCCTCACCTACATGTTCTTACATGATTCAGGCGGGATCACCCATATCCTCTTCAATATGTTTGCCTTGTGGATGTTCGGGAGCACATTGGAGAAACTTTGGGGGTCCCAGCGGTTCCTGATCTTTTACCTGATCTGCGGATTGGGTGCGGGGTTGGTGCAGATGGGCGCGTTGTGGTTTGATATGCGGGAGGTGCAGGCCTATTATGACGCGGGCCGCATTTCCAGGGAATTGTATGACCAGGTGGTGAGCATACCCACCCTCGGCGCTTCCGGTGCTGTTATGGGTATTTTTGCCGCCTTCGCCTATACCTTCCCCAACACGGAACTGCTGATTATCCCCATCCCCATTCCCATCAAGGCCAAATGGGCCATGATCGGCATGATCGCCCTGGACCTTTTTGGCGGCTTTTCCAACCAGAACTCCGGTGTGGCGCATTTTGCCCACGTAGGCGGGGCCGCCATCGGCCTGCTCATCATTATCATCTGGAACAAAAAGAACCGTCGCGGGTTTTATTAATTAACGTTCCCCAAACGGTGGGAATGTTTATTTTTACAAACCAGTGAAAACAGGGGAATATGGGAGATCGTGATTATTATTCAAGGCGGAGAACATCAATCTGGAGTGACAATAATGCGCTCCTGATCCTGATTGCCACTAATGTTTTTTTCTACATCACCTTACGCTTTATCCTTGCCGTATATGGTTTATCGAACCTTCAGGAAGGCGCTTTCTACCGGAACGTCTTTGAATGGTTTGCCATGCCGGGCAGTGCAGGCACCCTGCTCACCAGGCCCTGGACCATTTTCACCGCAGGATTCACACAGCTCGATCTTTGGCTGTTGATCAGCCACATGCTTTGGCTCTGGACCTTCGGGTTCATCTTCCAGGACCTCACCGGCAACCGCCGCATCATCCCTCTTTATCTGTATGGTTCTGTGATCCCCGCATTGGTACACATGGTGTGTTATAACCTCGTTCCCCAGTTCAGCCAGATGGCAGATGCCGGATTTTATTATGGATCGATGGCAGGCATTATTGCCATCGCTGTGGGGGCCACCACCTTTGCCCCGGGTTACCGCATCTTCCCGATGATCAATGGCGGCATCCCGCTCTGGGTGCTGACCCTGGTGTTCTGCGCGGTAGATATCTTATTCCTTAAAGCGCATAGCGCATGGTTCCTGCCGCATATTGCCGCAGCGATCATCGGCTTCCTTTTTGCACATGCACTGCGTAGCGGTAGAGATTGGGGGGAGTGGATGAATCAGGGGTACGACTGGTTCACGAACCTCTTTGACGCCAGGAAAAAAGTGCCTGCACGCAAATTACCTGTGAAACAGGAAGTATTCTACAATACACGCGGTACCCAGCCTTACAAGAAAACAACAAATCTGACCCAGCAGCGTATAGACGAAATTCTCGATAAGATCAACCTGAAAGGGTATGAGAAACTGACCGAGGAAGAGAAAGATCTGTTGCGCAGGGCGAGTGAAGAAGATTTGTAAATTTGATCATGCTGGTAAAAGCTGCGGGAAGATTTTTCTCGATCACCTACATCGTCCTCCTCTGCGTTTTCCTTGCAGCATCGGTCACGCCGTACCTGCATCCGGCATCCTGGTGGTTCGTAGGTTTCACAGGTCTGCTCTTTCCCTATCTTTTTCTGGCCTTGCTGATCATGATGTTCTTTTGTGTGCTGTTCAAAAGAACAAGACTTGCGATTGCCGGATTGATCGCTATCGTCATATCCATTCCCAACATCGGTCTTATCTTTGGTCTCCATTTCTCCGGGAGCTTTACGCCCGTGAAAGATTCCACCACATTGCGGGTGATGTCCTGGAACGTACGCAGGTTCACACCCTATAACAAAGATTATTTCGATCCCAAAAACAATAACCTCAGTGATATCATTGAGGAAGTGGTGAAATACCAGCCAGATGTACTCTGCCTGCAGGAATTTTATACGGGACCATCTAAGAAACGCCGCAACCTGGAGCTGTTCAGGGACTCCCTGCACTATCCTTATGTTTCCATAGAAACAGTTACCACGGGCGCGCCCAGATCCCAATCCGGCACTGTCATCTTTTCCCGATATCCCTTCACTAAAACATATATCTACCAGTTGCCGGAGAATTATGCCACTGCCGCTGAAGATCCCGTGGCTGCAGACATCCTCGTGGGCAAGGACACCATCCGGGTGATCACCTTCCATCTGCAGAGTTATGGCTTTCTGAACCGCGACTACGAGGACCTTTACAAGATCAAGAATCAGGAAGATCAGGGCCTGCGTGCCTCCAGGAATATCTTCCGGAAAATGCAGCACGCCTTCTCGCTCAGGGGTGTGCAATCAGATATCATTGAAAGGGAAGTGAGCCGTTCTCCATATCCTGTTATTGTTTGTGGCGACTTGAACGATGTTCCCAATTCTTACGCTTACCAGACTGTAAGGGGAGATATGCAGGATGCGTTTCTCGAGGAAGGTGCCGGCCTTGGCAAAAGCTTCATCAGCGGCAGGTCTAAGTTTCTGACCTGGCTGCCTACCTTGCGGATCGACTATATTTTCATGAGTCCTGTGTTTGAAGTGACCCAGTTCCGGATGGTGACGAGAAAACTCTCTGATCATCGCGGCCTTATCACAGATCTCAAACTGCCCGAAAATTGATATTTTTGGCGACTATGGCGCTGAAAGTGTATAATTCGTTGAGCAGACAGAGAGAGGATTTTGTACCGATAACCCCCGGACATGTTGGACTCTACGTGTGTGGACCCACCGTAAGTGGAGAAAGCCATCTTGGTCACGCCAGGCCTTTCATCACCTTTGATATTGTATACAGGTACCTGACCTTTCTCGGGAACAAGGTGCGTTATGTGCGCAACATTACCGATGCGGGCCACTTTGAAGAAGAGGGCCGGGAGGCAGAAGATAAGATCGCGAAGAAAGCGATCCTCGAGAAACTTGAACCGATGGAGCTGGTGCAGAAATACACCAATCTTTTCCATTGGGCCATGCACCAGTTCAACAACCTGGATCCTACCATCGAACCCACAGCTACCGGACATATTGTGGAGCAGATTGTGATGATCGAGAAGATTATTGCCGATGGATATGCGTATGTGGCCAACGGTTCTGTTTATTTCGACGTAGAGAAATACCATAAAGATTTTGGTCAAAAAGGAATACCATACGGGATCTTGTCTGGTCGGGTCTTGGATGAACAATTAGAGACCACGCGAGAACTGGAATCACAGGAAGAGAAAAGAAATAAATCCGATTTCGCGTTGTGGAAGCACGCGGCGCCCGAACACATCATGCGCTGGAAAAGCCCATGGGGCGAGGGTTTCCCGGGATGGCACATCGAGTGCTCCGCGATGAGTACTAAATATTTGGGAGAAAGATTTGACATCCACGGTGGTGGTATGGATCTTCAATTTCCGCATCACGAGTGCGAGATCGCACAGAGCGTGGTATGCAACCATGAAGTGCCCGCAAGGTATTGGCTGCATAATAATATGATCACCATCAACGGAAAAAAGATGGGCAAGAGCTACAACAACGTGATCAAGTTGAGCGAGTTGTTCAGTGGCGAGCATCCTATCCTGCAGCAGGCCTATAGCCCCATGACGGTGCGCTTTTTCATTTTGCAAACGCATTACAGAAGTACACTGGACTTCAGTAATGAGGCGCTGCAAGGTGCAGAGAAAGGGATGAAGCGTTTGTGGGAAGCATATACGCTGTTGATGCAGATGCAGCATGATGGATCTAAGACTGTCAATACAGAAGTGGAAGCGCAACTGCTTGCGCTAGCACACGAGTTTAATGAGTTGATGGACGATGATTTCAACACGGCAAAAGTGCTGGCCAATATGTTCACAATGGTGAACCATATCAATTCCTTCAAGAGTGGCGCGTATGAAAAGCAAACGCTTTCTGCAGCTGCGCTGGAAGAGTTGAAAAAGCAGTTCACTGTTTTCCTCGTGGATATTTTTGGGATGAAGATGGAGAGCGCGGGCAATGATGACAAACTGGACGGTGTGTTGAAACTGATCATCGATATTCGAAAGGATGCGCGCAGCAAGAAAGACTTCGTTACTTCAGATAAGATCCGCAATGCCCTGCAGGAAGTGGGAATCGCGTTGAAGGATGAGAAGGATGGGAGTGTGAGTTGGACTGTAGGTTAGT
>Ga0207941_1000380_pt1 | contig 13347 bp, 12 predicted proteins | sample LakMenEpi13Sep12_FD_150695 | JGI IMG/M metagenome (GOLD analysis project Ga0207941, IMG submission 150695) | Freshwater microbial communities from Lake Mendota, WI - 13SEP2012 deep hole epilimnion (SPAdes) | ecosystem: Environmental > Aquatic > Freshwater > Lake > Epilimnion/Euphotic zone ...
GCCCCTCGGCATCAGCGGCACCTTCAACTACATGTTGGTGTTCCAGGCTGAGCACAACATCCTGATGCACCCCTTCCACATGCTGGGTGTGGCCGGTGTGTTCGGCGGCAGCCTGTTCTCCGCCATGCACGGTTCGCTGGTGACCTCGTCGCTGGTGCGTGAAACTACCGAGGCTGAGAGCCAGAACTCCAGAACTACGGCTACAAGTTCGGCCAAGAGGAAGAGACCTACAACATCGTGGCTGCCCACGGTTACTTCGGTCGCTTGATTTTCCAATACGCCTCCTTCAACAACAGCCGCAGCCTCCACTTCTTCCTGGCTGCCTGGCCCGTGGTGGGCATCTGGTTCACCAGTCTGGGCATCAGCACCATGGCCTTCCACCTGAACGGCTTCAACTTCAACCAGTCGATCCTTGATGCCCAGGGCAAGGTGATTCCCACCTGGGCCGATGTGATCAACCGTGCCAACCTCGGCATGGAAGTGATGCGCGAGCGCAACGCCCACAACTTCCCGCTCGACCTGGCTGCTGCCACCACAACCCCCGTGGCTCTGACGGCTCCGTCGATCGGTTGAGCGGCTCTTCCGATCCTTCCACATCCGCTCTGCCCTTGCCTGGCACGAGCGGCTGCCAGCCGTCATGCAGCGGAGCTACGCAGGCTGCGATCATGTGAGGTGCGCCTCGGCGCCCACTGGAGGACACGCCTTGCCGGGCCTGGATCAGCACGTTCATTTTGCCCTGCTGCTGACGCTGTTCACCGGACTGTCCACCGGCATCGGCAGTCTGCTGGGTTTGCTCAACCGCAGCTTCAATCCCCGCTTGCTCGCCCTCTCGCTGAGCTTCTCCGCCGGGGTGATGATCCAGGTGTCCTTCCTGGAGATCTTTCCCAAGGCCCGCACCGCCCTCAGCGCCGTCCTCGGTGTCAGAGCCGGCTACTTGTGGACCACGATCGCCTTCTTCGCCGGCATCGCCCTGATGGCCGCCCTTGACCAGGTGCTTCCGAGCCACGGTGATGCCCCCCTCCTGGGCCTTCACCCATCCCAGTCAGCCAGCGCCGAGGAGAGAAACACCCTGCTGCGTATGGGTCTCTTCTCAGCCCTGGCGATCGCGATTCACAATTTCCCCGAGGGGCTGGCAACGTTCGTGGCCGCCGTCAGCAACCCAAGGTTTGGGTTCAGCATCGCCATGGCGATCGCCATCCATAACATTCCGGAAGGCCTGGCCATCTCAGCCCCAGTGCATTACGCCACCGGCAACCGTGCCCTGGCCTTCTGGCTCTCCTTCGCGTCCGGTCTTGCCGAGCCGCTCGGTGCCCTGCTCGGCTACGTTCTGCTGCGGTCTGTTCTCACACCCCTGGTGATGGGTGTGGTGTTCGCCAGTGTGGGAGGAGTGATGGTCTACATCTGCCTTGATGAACTGCTGCCTGCCGCCCAGCGCTATGGCACCCACGATCAGATGATTGCCGGCGTGATCGCCGGCATGGTTGTGATGAGCACGAGCCTTCTCTTTCTGGCCTGACGTGAGCAGCCTCCAGCCCTCCCCCGCAGACACCAGCAGCCAGCGATGGGCCTGGTGGCCGCTGCTGCCTCTCTATCCCTATGGCCGTCGTCCCACACTGATGCGCGAGCTGGTGCCCAACCGGGTCTGGTGCTTTGAGCAGCTCCACGGGGTTTGGTATGTAGCGGTACCCATCAGGATGACGGTTGTGAAGGTGGAGGGTGGCCTGATGTTGTACGCGCCCCTGCCCGCCACGAAGGAGGTGATCGGAGGCATACGCGCGCTGGAGAATGCGCATGGCCCGGTGCTCTCAATCGTGCTGGCCACCTCCTCCGGGCTGGAGCACAAGTTGCCTGTGGCTTCACTGATGCGGGCCTGTCCGCAAGCGACCCTCTGGATCAGCGAGCGGCAATGGAGTTTCCCACTACAGCTTCCCTCCAGCTGGCTGGGGTTTCCGGCGGGTCGCACCAAAACTCTGGGGCAGGATGGCTTCCCCCACCCCGCGCAGCTCGACTGGATTCCGCTGGGCCCGATCGACCTCGGCCTGGGCACCTTTCATGAGTTGGCCTGTGTGGATCGGGCCAGCGGCGCCTTGCTAGTCACCGATGCGCTGGTGTCTATCCCAGCGGCAGCTCCGTCGATCTTCGAGCTTGATCCAACACCGCTGCTGTTTCACGGGCGCGAGCGCGGTTACGAGCCTCTGGGCGATACCCTGGAGCAGCGCCAGAAGGGCTGGAAGAGGATCGTTCTGTTCGCCAACTATTTCCGGCCCGAGGCGGTGAGCGTGCCTTCGCTGCCCGAGCTGATCAGCGATGCCTGGGCCGCCGAACAGCGCAGCCCCCGCACCCATTTCGGCCTCTATCCCTTCCGTTGGTCTGAAGACTGGGAGGCCCAGGCCGATCGGTTGATCCATCCCCCTGAAGCAGCCATCGGTTTCGGGGTGGCGCCGGTTCTGGAGCGACTTGTGTTCGTTCGCTCTCAATCGCTCGTGCTGGCCTGGTTGCGTCGGCTGGCGAGCGTCGGGGATCTCAACCTGCTGATCCCGGCCCATTACGGGGAGGTACCTCTATCAAGCTCCCAGGTGTTCGGTGACCTTGCCGATCAGATCGAACAGCGTTCCTGGGCTCCATCGGAAGGATCCTGGCAGCTCCTGGCAACAATCGACCGGCTTTTGGTTCGCTCGGGCCTGGTTCCTGATCATCCGTAGCCACCACGGTCGGTCGCTGGCCTCCGCGGGAGTTGCACGGTGGAGCGATCAGCGCTCCGGTTGGGGCATCAGGCGTCGCAGCAGGCATTTGCCCTCAAACACCGCGCGCGTCCAGGCCCGTTGCCAGCGGGGCGCCGGCCGGTTGTCGAGGGGGGTTGCGGCCCATGGGGTGAGGGCCTTGGCCTGCCGATACAGCATTCGCCAGGGGTGCGGACAGGCCGCATTCCAGGGTTTTACAGGTCCTGGACCGGCAAAATGGATGATGGCTGGATCGGCGATGGCGTGACGCTCGCTGGCAGTCAGGCCAGTGGGATCAAGGCTGAAATCAGGGAGAAGGCCAAACAGATGGGGGCAGGCATTCCAGCGTTCGCCAATGGTCAGCCAATCGTTTTTGAAAACGTGATTCAACACGTCCTGATCCCAATGGCGAAGACGATCAGGATTGGCCTTGGCGAAGGCGGCTCCTCGGCCAAGGATGTCCACCTGACGCCAACGCTGCAAATCGATCAGCATGATGCCAGCATTGAAGTATTCGCCATGCACATAGCCATGGTCGCGACAGGATAGCCAGTGATCTGGCACCGCCGCCAGAGCTTTGCCGTCCATCGGTAGATTCCAGAGGGGGGTGAGGCTGCTGTTGACGATGGCATCGGAATCGATGAAGATCACCCTTTTGAGCTCAGCCGGAAGCAGGCCCGGCAAGAGCAGCCGGAAGTAGGTGGCTACGCTGGCATGTCCATTGACTGGAAAGTCGCGAATTGGTGCAATATCGGCCTGCAGGACGCAGAGGTAAGGCAGGAGGTTTTGCAGGTGGGGGATGGCCGTTGCGTAGACCTCTGGATCAATACGATCCAGAACCAAATAGACGCGCAGATCGCTTCTGGACGCATGTTGCATCAGGCTTGTAAGCATCGCCGCGCAGTGGGGCAGATAGTTGGTATCTGTAGCGCAGACAATGTCCACCTTTGAATCAATCAGTCTCCAGCCATTCTAGCAGCAGCTTCAGGGTTCCCATGATTTTGCAGCCAGGCAGGGCTTCTCGGATCTCCAACCTGCTCTCGCGGCGATGTCCTGCATGCGGGCAAGGATCAAGACTGTCATGGTAGATTCCAGGTCAGATCAAAACTGGCAAGTGGCGCGCATTTTTCTTACGTTCTCCGATCAACGCATGAAGGCTGCTCGGAAAAGAATCTGTCAACAGGCGCGGGAGCTGAATGTCTATTCCAGCGTGATCGGCGCTTCCGAGCGATCTCTAGACCGCGACTTCCGGGAGCGGTATCGGCATATTCTTGCTACTGAACATAAGGGTTACGGGTATTACATTTGGAAACCCCGCATTGTAAAGCAGGTCCTGGCTACACTTCAGGAAGGTGATATTCTCCACTGGCTGGATAGCGGTTCTCATCTCAACCCCCGCGGACTGTGGCGGCTGGAGGAGTATTTCGAGATCGCCCAGCAGGTCGAGGGTGGATTCCTTGGCTTTGAAAACAAGCCACCTAACGGCCCCCTTCACTACGACGGCAGACCCCTGCCTGACAACGCGGAGTACCTGCTCACCAAGGGTGATCTTCTCGATTGGTTCCAGGTTCGCGATCTTCCCGAGATCTGCCAAACCCAGCAGATTGGTGCTACGACCTTCATGATTCGCAAGTGTGAGCAGTCTGTTGACTTTATTGATCAGTGGAATTCTGTATTTGAAGGCCGCCTTCACTTGATTGATGACACTCCATCCGTGTCTGCCAATGAGCCTGGATTCATCCAGCACCGCTGGGATCAATCCATCCTCTCAATTTTGGCGAAACTGCACAAGGTTCCAACATTATCTGTGTTCGAATGTTGGTATCCTAGCGTTGAAGATTGTTGGCAGCCGGATTGGAATTATGTTAGAGACTACCCAATTCTGATGAAGCGTGATCGCCAGATTCCCCCGCCTAACCCATTGTATTTGCGCTATCTTAAAACCAAGGGAATGATTAGGGATCTGCTTGCCAATCGCGGAGGCTAGGTTGAGTCAGTTCTTCGAGGCAGGCCGGCATGGGATCAGAGGCGCAATGCACCTGGGTCGTCGTCCCGTTGATCGTGGCCTGAACCAGAACTGAGCCAGGTTGTTTCTAGCTCCATCCGCTGCTCCATCTGGCGCAAAAAATAACCAGTCATCATGGCGGATGCCAGCAAACCGGCAAGGTTGTCCCTGCTGGTCTGGATCTTCACGTCAAATTGGTCGCCGGGGAGCATCCCCAGCAGTCCCTGCACGTTGTGGCGAATGATGTCCTGGATGTCGCCACTGGCGGAGCGGGCCACCCGTTGCAGCACATCCGGGGATTGCTCCTGCAGGTACTGGATCAGGGAATTGCCGCTGATCGCCTCGTTGTCGCTGGTCAGGAACTCCGGATTGAACATGGGACTCCCGCTCGGCTGGCCAGGCCCCGGACCAACGCTGGCCCTGGGTTTGCGCAGAACCATACCGCAGCTGATCAGACTCCCCCAGGGGGCTCACTGGTTAGGGACCGTATCGGGCCAAAGCGCTGCAGGGGCCAGTAGCGCCAGAAGGCCGTGCCGATCACCTCCTGGCGGGGCAGGGGCCCCCAGACATGGGAGTCGAGGCTGGCGTTGCGGTTGTCCCCCAGGACCAGCAGGTGGCCCGGAGGAACCACGACCGGTCCGAATTCGTAGTCCATCGCCTCGGCACTCCAGTCGGGCTCCACCCGAGCGCCGTTGCGCAGCAGCCTCCCCCCCAGGATCTCGACCCGGTCACCGGGTCCTGCCACCACACGCTTGATCAACGCGGAGCTGTGGTTGTAGCCCGCATCAACCAGCTGGGCGGGGGGATGGAACACCACCACCGTGCCGGGCTTGAAGTTGCGGCCGAGGTGGGGGCGGACCTTCTCCACCAGGATCCTGTCCTGCAGTTGGAGGGTCGGAAGCATCGATCCAGAGGGAATCCAGCGCGGTTCCACCACCAGCCAGCGCAGCAGCAGCGCCACCATCAGCCAGAGAAGCAGGGAGAGAAGCTGACTTCGAAGGCCGTTCGTGGGCCCAGAGGCCAGCACTTCGGCTTGGTTCCGGACCCCGCCCCGGGGCAGCTCAACCGATCCGGGTTCTGCCGGAGATTGCGCAGTCGGCTTTGAACTGCCGTCGTCCATCGGCGGGGGCTCGTGAGGATGATCCATGCATCCATCCTCTCGTCCCTGCCGCCGTGGCCGCGGAATCCTCCCCTGCCGATCGGGCCGAAGCGAACCTCAGGGCCGCCCTGCTGCTCCTGGGAGCCCTCCAGCGGGCAGGCCTCGGGCACGCAGTGCTGTGCCCGGGCAGCCGTTCGGCCCCGCTGGCGTTAGCGGCGGGCCTGCTCCAGCATCGGCGACTTCGTCTGCACACCGCCCTCGATGAGCGTTCGGCCGCCTTCTTCGCCCTTGGGCTCGCCCGGGCCACAGGCGTGCCCGCCGCCGTGATCACCACCTCCGGATCGGCGGTGGCCCAGCTGTTGCCCGCCTGCGTGGAGGCCGACCATGGAGCCATTCCCCTGTTGCTGCTCAGCGCCGACCGGCCGGATCGGCTCAAGGGATGCGGGGCTAACCAGAGCGTGAACCAGGAGGACTTCCTCAGGGGCAGCTGCCGTTGGTTCGGCCAGGCATCCGGAACCGGCATGGGGGGGATGGAGCCTGTCGCTGTGGAGGCGCTGGCTGCCGAGGCCTATCTCAGGAGCCTCGGGGGGAACGGAGCGCTTCCGGCTGGCCCCGTGCACCTCAACCTGCCCTTCGAGGAACCCCTGCACGTCGGTGCCGCCTCCCTGGCCTCCCTGGCCGGCTCTCTCGCGATGGGGCCTGCCCTTCTGGGTGAGCCTGCGCTTTCGATTGGCGCGCCTACGACCATGCCAGCTCCGCCCAGCTCGGTTGCCGACCCGGCCGGCTCGGTCCATGGGGCCAGGGCTGCTGTCAGCCCCTCAGCGGCCCTTCCCGCCCTCGATCCCGATCGTCCCGGCGTGGTGGTGGCCGGCCCTTGGCGGGGCAGCCCGCACGCCTGGCATGCCCACCTGGATGCCCTGATCCTTTGGCAGCGGCGGAGCGGCTGGCCCGTGCTCGCCGATCCCCTCTCCGGCCTGCGGGGACAGGCGCAACTCTCCTGCGTGGGCGGCTACGACCTCCTGCTGGAGTCCCCGGATCCGGATCTCGCCCCCTCCCAGGTGCTGCGGCTCGGAAGCCTGCCCGCCAGCCGCCGGCTGGAGCGGTGGCTGGCGGGCCTGGATGCCGAGCAGATGCTCGTGAGTGAAGGGGACTCGCGATCCCTCGATCCCCTGGCGGTGGTGAGGGCTCAGACGGCCGCGGGCTTGTGGGCCTGGGTGGGGGGCCAGCTCAACGGCCCCTCGGTGGCGCCATCCGCCGCCGCCTGCCGTCTGGCGAACAGCTGGCGAGATGCGGAGGCGAGGCTCCAGGCTCTGCTGGATCAGGCGCTCAGCACGGATCCGCCCTCGGCCGGTGCATGGAATGAACCCGCCCTTGCCCGCCATCTCAGCCGCCTGCTGCCGCCTGGGCTGGCGGTGATGCTGGCCAACAGTTCGCCGGTGCGGGACTGGGAGACCTTCGCCGATCCCGCGGCCCCGTCCCGGCCCATGGTGGGCTTTCGCGGCGCCTCAGGAATTGATGGAACCCTCTCGGAGGCCTGCGGCCTGGCGGAGGCCCTGGGCTCCTGTCTGCTGATCAGCGGCGATCTGGCCCTCCTGCACGACGCCAACGGCTGGCTGTGGCGGCCCCAGCTGCAGGGGCGGCTCACGGTGCTGGTGATCGACAACGGCGGCGGCGGCATCTTCGAGCAGTTGCCGATCCGCATCGAGCCCGCCGAGTTGCTTGATTTTGATCGTCTTTTCGCGATGCCCCAGCCGGTGGATCCCCTCGCCTTGGCCCAGGCCCACGGAGTGCCGGCCCGTTTGGTTGCCTCCCCTGCAGCTCTGCCGGAGGATCTGGCCTGGGCTCTGGCCCAGCCCTTCAGCCTGTTGGTGGTGCGTACGGATCGTCGCCACGATGCCGAGTTGCGCCGCCGGCTGCGCACAATGGCGGCACTCGGTTCCGCCTCCAGATGAGCGCAGCGCCTCCCGCCAGCCAACCGGCCCCGGTGCAGTGGGAAGCCGTAGGCACATACCGCGACATCCGCTTCCTGCGCAGCGAGGAGGGCATCGCCCGGATCAGCATCAACCGACCTGAAAAGCGCAACGCCTTCCGACCCGGCACGGTGCAGGAACTCTGTGATGCCTTGTCCCGGGTCCGCGATGACCCCGGCATCGGGGTGGTGCTGTTCACCGGCGACGGCCCCGCCGCCGATGGGGTGTGGGCCTTCTGCGCCGGCGGCGACCAGAGCGTGCGGGGCGACGGGGGTTACCTCGACGACACGGGCCTGCCCCGACTCAACGTGCTCGACCTGCAGCGCCTGATCCGCAGCCTGCCGAAGGTGGTGATCGCCTTGGTGGCCGGGTACGCGATCGGCGGTGGCCAGGTGCTTCACCTGCTCTGCGACCTCAGCTTGGCGGCCGATAACGCCGTCTTCGGCCAGACCGGGCCCCGGGTGGGCAGTTTCGACGGGGGCTTCGGCGCCGGTTACCTGGCCCGGGTGGTGGGGCAGCGCAAGGCTCGGGAGATCTGGTTTCTCTGCCGCCGCTACGACGCCCGTGAGGCCCTGGCCATGGGGTTGGTGAATGCGGTGGTTCCCTTGGAGCGTCTGGAGGCCGAAGGCGTGGCCTGGGCCCGTGAGGTGCTGGCCCACAGCCCCACGGCGATCCGCTGCCTGAAGGCGGCCTTCAACGCCGAAACCGACGGCCTGGCCGGCATCCAGGAGCTGGCGGGGCAGGCCACCCACCTCTTTTACCGGACCGCCGAGGGCCAGGAGGGTCGCAATGCCTTCCTGGAGAAGCGGGATCCCGATTTTTCCCAGAGTGGGTGGTTGCCATGACGTTCGTCAGCCTCTGGCTGGGCTGGGTAAGGTGCGCCTTGTTCAGAACTTTGGCCGCCTTCCGGGATCCGTGTTCCCTTCATCGCTCAGGCCCATGCAGGGCGAGCTTGGCCACCGGTTTCCTCCGATGGCGGAGCGCTTTTCTCTGGCCGGTCGGCCCCTGGGCCTATGCCGCTTCCGGCTGCATCTCGCCCCGCTCCTGCTGATCTGGTTGCTGCCATCGCTGACCAGCCCAGGGCAGGCCCAGCCCCTGCCGCCTGCCTCAGCCCTTCCCGAGCAGGCCGCTTCGCCAGCGTTGCCGGTGGCACCACCACCCCTAGGCGCGGCGGCCCTGCTGGGACCGGAACCGTTGAGCATCGGCGGCGACCCCATTCCAGCGGCACCGTCCCCGCTGCCGATGGCTCCGGCAGCCCTGGAGGGTCCCAGCGGCCCCTCACCTGGCGCTGCTCCCGCGCCCTCCCTCGCGCCATCGCCCTCGGCCGCCGCCCCCGGAGCCCGCGCCACGCTGGCGCCCCCGGCCAGCCCCTCAGCCCCGCCGGCTACCGCGCCATCCCCCGCTGCCACAGGACCCGCCACTCCGCTGGATCGGGCCCTCATCCTCGATCGCCAGCGGCGCCTGCTCAGCCTGCTGGAGAACGGCCGGTTGGTGCGTCGTTTTCCTGTGGCCGTCGGTATGCCGGGCTGGGAAACACCGGTGGGCCGGTTTCAGGTGCTGAACAAGACGGAAAATCCCGTGTGGGAGCACCCAGAGAAGGGCACGCACACCCCCGCCGGCCCAGCCAATCCCCTCGGCAGCCGCTGGATCGGCTTCCATCAGGACTGCCTGGGACGCCGAGGCTGGGATGGTGAACACATGCTCGATGTCAAGGGCTGTGTGGTGGCCGGCTTCCACGGCACCCCCCATCGCTGGACCGTGGGCCAGGCCCTCTCCCACGGCTGCGTGCGTCTGTATGAGGAGCACGTGCGGCAGGTGTTCGATTTCGTATCGATCGGCACACCGGTCACCGTGCTCCCCTGAGGACCGAATCCGGCTGAGTGCCGGCAGATGAGGTCCGTACACTGGCTCCCACCATGCCTTGGAAGGATGCGGGTTCTTTTCGCCGCGGCCGAATGCGCCCCGATGGTCAAGGTGGGGGGGATGGGCGACGTGGTGGGATCCCTGCCGCCGGCCCTGGCGGAGCTGGGCCATGACGTGCGCATCATCATGCCGGGCTATGGAAAATTGTGGAGCCGGTTGCAGATCAGCCCGGAGCCGATCTGGCGCGGCCACACCATGGGCACCGACTTCTCCATCTTCGAGACCCGACATCCCACCAATGGCCTGCCCATCTATCTGGTGGGTCACCCCGTGTTCGATCCTGAGCGGATCTATGGCGGTGAAGATGAAGACTGGCGTTTCACCTTCTTTGCCAGCGCCACCGCTGAATTTGCCTGGAACGGTGGCTGGAAGCCCCAGGTGCTGCACTGCCACGACTGGCATACCGGCATGATTCCGGTGTGGATGCATCAGGACCCGGAGATCAGCACGGTCTTCACCATCCACAACCTCAGGTACCAGGGGCCCTGGCGCTGGAAGCTCGACCGCATGACCTGGTGCCCCTGGTACATGCAGGGGGACCACACGATGGCGGCGGCCCTGCTCTATGCCGACCGCGTCAATGCGGTGTCGCCCACTTACGCCCAGGAGATCCGCACCTCCGAATACGGCGAGAAGCTCGAGGGGCTGCTGAACTACATCAGCGGCAAGCTGCGCGGGATCCTCAACGGCATCGACACAAGCGACTGGGATCCGTCCACCGACTCGGCCCTGGCCTCCACCTTCAGCTCCCGCAACCTGGAGGGCCGGGCGGCGAACAAGGCCTTGCTCCAGGAGCGGATGGGACTGACGGTCAATCCCGACACCTACCTGATGGGCATGGTGAGCCGTCTGGTGGACCAGAAGGGGGTGGACCTGCTGCTGCAGGTGGCCGATCGGGTGCTGGCCTACACCGACAGCCAGTTCGTGGTGCTCGGCACGGGTGATCGCGGCTACGAATCGGGCCTCTGGCAGATGGCGTCCCGCCACCCCGGCCGCTTCTCGGTGTTCCTCACCTACGACGATTCTCTCTCCCGCCTGATCTACGGCGGCACGGATGCCTTCCTGATGCCCAGCCGCTTCGAGCCCTGCGGCATCAGCCAGCTGTTGGCGATGCGGTACGGCTCGATCCCGGTGGTGCGCAAGGTGGGCGGGCTGGTGGACACCGTGCCGCCCCACAATCCCCGCGCCCACACCGGCACGGGTTTCTGCTTCGACCGCTACGAGCCAGTGGACTTCTACACAGCGATCGTGCGCTCCTGGGAAGCCTTCCGCCATGCCGACAGTTGGCACGAATTGCAGCGCCGCGCCATGGAACAGGACTTCAGCTGGGAGCGTTCAGCCCGGGAATACGACGCGATGTACCGCGAGGTGTGCGGGTTGAAGGAACCCACCCCGGCGGCTGAGGAGGTGGAGCGCTTTTCCCAGGGGCAGGGGGCTGACCCCAGCCTGCGCCAGGGAGTCACCAACCAGGAGCTGGAGATCGGCCCGGACTCCGAGCCGCCCCGTTCCCGCAATCCCCTCTCGCTGCTGCGCCGCCTCAGCGAGGGTTGAGCGACCCCTGAGCGGCGGCCGTTCCCGCTCAGGAACCGGACTCCATGGCATCCCCTGCGTACTCCCGCGAGGAACCTTCCTCCCGCGAGGAACCTTCCTCCCCCCTGCCGGCTCCCTATGAGGATCCTTGGAGGCGTTTGGCCACCGACCTGGCCGCCGTGGTCGCCACTGCCAGGCTGAAGGCTCAGGAACTCTGGCGGCTCAATGGCGAGGGCACTCTGGCCACACCGGGCTTCTGGCCCAGGGGTTTGGCCGCCTTGTTCTGGCCATTGCTGCTGGCACTGTGCCTTCTTGTGCTGGTGGGATTGGCCCTGCGGCTGCCGGGAGGGCGGGGAGGGCCCCCTGCGGACCCGGCGGCCGAGCGGACTCCGGCTGCGGCCCCGCAAGCTCCCGGTCAGGGGAGGGGCTCCTGGCCCCCGGGAAGCCCCGGCGCCAGCCAGGCCCCAGATCCCCTTCAGGCCGAACAACTCCAGGGCGATGTCGCTGCGGCGCCGCCTTCCTCGACTCTGGTGATCCCGGAGGACACGGGTCCGGCTGGGGGCCCAGCGGCGGCTGCCAGACCTGTTGATCGGGGTGGCAGATCCACGGGTCTGCCGACCCCATGGCCCTGGAGGCAGGGTCGTGGCGGCGATGCGACCGAGGGGGCAACAGGCGGGCCTGACACGTTGGATGGCGGTGCCGGCTCTGAGGCTGACCCGGTGGCTGGCGCCCCATCCCGGACAGCTGCTGGTGATTCCTCCCCGCTGGGTTCCGGGGACGGACCCGGTGCCGGGAGCGCTGCTGACAGTGCTGCCGACCCTGCGGCGGCGCCAGCTGCTTCGCCCCTGGCTGAACTGGTGGGAGCCGACCCTCCCGCTTGGGTTCTGGCTCTGGAGCAACAGCCCGCGGAAGGTCTGCTGCGGCTGCGGCTGGCCGGCGGGTATGGCGCGCTGCCCCTCGCCGAGCGCCGCAGCCTGGCGGAGCGCTGGCTGGAGCGCGCTCGGGAGCTGGGCTACGAGCGCCTTGAACTGGTGGAGCCGGCCGGGCGTCTGCTAGCCCGGCCCGCCCAGGTGGGCTCGGGCATGATCCTGCTCGACGCCGACTCCACCCCTCCATGACCCTGCCCCTGGATCCCCTGCTGGCGCTCTGGGGCGAGCCCCTCGGTGAGCCAAGCCGGCGTCCCGCCAGCCTGGCTGCCGTGAGCACCGACAGCCGCGCCGACCTGAACGGTGCCCTGTTCGTGCCGCTGGTGGGGGAGCGGTTTGATGGCCATCGCTTTCTGGAGCCGGCCCTGGCCGGCGGGGCCGCTGCCGCCGTGGCCCAGCGCGACCGCTTGAGCCCCGAGCAGCTGGAGGCCGTGGTTGCCCTCGGCCGGCCCGTGTGGCTTGTGGACGACACGCTGCTGGCCTATCAGGAACTCGGCCGCCTCTGGCGCCGCCAACTGGCTGTGCCGGTGGTGGCCGTGACGGGTTCGGCCGGCAAGACCACCACCCGCGAACTGATCCGCGCCTCCCTGGCCTGCCTGGGGCCGGTGGTGGCCAGCAGCGGCAACGAAAACAACGATGTGGGGGCCCCGCTCACCCTGTTGAAGGCCGATGTCACCACCCGTGCGCTGGTGGTGGAGATGGGGATGCGGGGCCTCGGTGAAATCGAGCGGCTGAGCCGTTGCGCCGAGCCCGACGTGGCCGTGATCACCAACATCGGCACCGCCCACATCGGCCGGCTCGGCAGCCGCGAGGCGATCGCCACCGCCAAGTGTGAGATCAGCGCGGCCCTGCGGCCCGATGGGCTGGTGGTGATCCCGGCCGGTGATTCTCTGCTGGAGGCGGCCCTGGCTGCCTGCTGGAGCGGGCGGGTGCAGCGGGTGGCTCTGGCCGACGACGAGCTGGCCCCTGGCACCCCGCCACCCGACCTGGTGGGCAGGCTGGTGGCGTCCTCCCCAGCCTCTGATGGCGACTCCGAGCGCCCCGAAGCCGAGCGACTGGACGCCGAGCACCTGGCCCCTGAGCACCTGGCCACTGAGCGCCAGGCCGCTGAACGCCTGGCCCCTGAGCGCCTAGAGGTGGAGGGCCTGCCGCCGATCAGCCTGCCCCTGGCGGG
>Ga0207941_1000382_pt1 | contig 13332 bp, 9 predicted proteins | sample LakMenEpi13Sep12_FD_150695 | JGI IMG/M metagenome (GOLD analysis project Ga0207941, IMG submission 150695) | Freshwater microbial communities from Lake Mendota, WI - 13SEP2012 deep hole epilimnion (SPAdes) | ecosystem: Environmental > Aquatic > Freshwater > Lake > Epilimnion/Euphotic zone ...
TCATCGAAGAACCCGAAACTGAAGAATAATGCTATTCAAAAAAATTGCCCTCTTTCTCGCCCTCTTCTACAGCCTGCAAAGCTGCGCCCAGCCAGAGGTCAACAAATGGAAAAACCAGGCACGCAATGTAACCATCATCAGAGACAACTACGGTGTAGCGCACATCTATGGCAAAACCGACGCAGACTGTGTTTTCGGTCTGATGTATGCACAGTGCGAAGATGATTTTCAACGCGTGGAAGACAACTACCTCACCAACCTCGGCAGGCGTGCCGAAGCCTATGGCGCCGGCAGCATCTATGAAGACCTGCTCAACAGACTCACAATTGATTCCGCCGAGGCAGTGGCTGATTACCAGAAATCACCGGAATGGTTGAAGAAACTCCTGAATGCTTATGCCGATGGGGTGAACTACTATCTCTATAAACATCCGGATGTAAAACCATTGGCCCTCACCCGCTTCCAACCCTGGTATGCTTTGATGTATACCGATGGCAGTATCTCGGCATTGCAAACGGGTGGATTGTCAGAAAAAGATCTTCAGGCTTTTTATGATTCAAAACCCATCGTTAGCAACCTCAAACCTGCGGGCGAAGAAAAACTCATCGGTTCCAATGGCTTTGCCATCGCACCTGCAAAATCTGCCAGCGGAAAAGCCCTGTTCTATATCAATCCACACGTCACTTTTTACTTCAGGCCGGAAGTGCATATGCAGAGTGAAGAAGGTTTACATGTATACGGCGCCGTTACCTGGGGCCAATTCTTTGTTTACCAGGGCTTCAATGAATTCTGCGGATTCATGCACACCTCCAGCCAGGCCGATGCAGCAGACCTTTACGCAGAAACCGTGAGCAAAGAAAACGGCAAACTAGTGTACAAGTACAATGAGGTCATGAAACCGGTGTTGGAAAAGCCCATCACCATCAAGTATCGTGAGAATGGGGAGATGAAAACCAAAACCTTCACCACCTATGCCACACATCACGGACCCGTGCTGGGCATGCAAGACGGAAAATGGCTGACCCTGAAAACCATGAATCGCTCATTGAACGGACTCATGCAATCCTGGATGCGGACCAAAGCAAAGTCTTTACAGGACTTCCAAAAAAACCTGGACTACCGCGCTAATCTCTCCAACAACACCGTGTATGCAGACCGCGATGGAAACATCGCATACTGGCATGGAAACTACATGCCCCGGCGTGACAGCTCGTTCAACTGGGATCTCCCGGTTGATGGCAGTTCCGGAAAAACAGAATGGAAGGGCATGCACGCCGTTAAGGAAATGGTGCATAGCATCAACCCATCCAATGGATGGATACAGAACACCAACAACACCCCATTTTCCCTCGCCGGGGATCAAAGTCCGAAACGCAAGGACTATCCGCGTTACATGGCGCCCGACTTTGAAAACTTCCGCGGGCTGAATGCTGTGAGGGTGCTATCGGCCAAAAATAAATTCACCCTTGACGACCTCATCACTGCAGGATATGATCCGCACCTCACTGCTTTTGACACTTCACTTCCTGCACTATTTGCAGCGCATGAAGCCATCAAAGACAAAGATGCCGGATTGTATACTGCCATGGCTGAACAGATCCAGACCCTGAAAGCCTGGGATCGCAATGCCGCCGCATCATCCGTTGCCACCAATCTCGCCGTTCATTGGGCAGAAAAAATGAACAGGTTGTTTGCCGAGGAAGATCCGGAATTGCTGACAGATTTCACCGTGAATTACGGACCAATACTCCGAAAAACAGATCCCGCTAAATTGGTGAATGCATTAAAAGAAGTGTCTGATATGCTTGCAAAAAACTTCGGCACCTGGAAAACAACCTGGGGCGAAGTGAACAGGATGCAACGCATTTCAAACCCAATCCGTTCCGTATTTGACGACAGCAAACCCAGTATTCCAGTTGGTCGCGCTTCCTCACAGTGGGGTCAGCTTCCTTCGCTGAACAGCAGGTATGCCGGCACCACCAAACGTTATGCTTACGGTGGAAACAGTTTTGTCTGTGCCGTTGAATTTGGACCCACCATCAAAGCGAAATCTATTCTTGCCGGTGGAAACAGCGGTGATATCCGTTCGCCGCACTTTTTTGACCAATCAGCCATCTACGCTGAAGGGCGTTTTAAAGATGTTTTATTTTACAAAGCCGATGTATTAAAACATGCGGAAAGAACCTATCACCCCGGGGAATAAAAAATTTAGTTATGAGGTTATTTGTTATTCTTCTCCTGTCGCTTAGTCAACAATGTATTGCGCAAACTAATCTTGTGCCCACATTGGATACTTATATGAAGGCCGAAGCATCGGCGAAGCAATTTTCCGGTACCGTGCTCATCATGCAAAAGGGCAAGAAAGTTTTTGAGCGTTCCTATCAATATGCCAATAGGGAATGGAAAACGCCCAACACAGAAACAGGGAAATACCGCATCGGTTCCATCACTAAACAGTTTACCGCCGCACTGATCCTTCGTTTGGAAGAAGAAGGCAAACTTAGTGTCACAGACAAGATCAGCAAATACCTGCCTGATTATCCGATGGGCGACAGCATCACCATTCACATGTTGCTCAACCATACTTCAGGTATTAAAAACTATACGTCGATACCCGGCATGTGGCAGAGCCTGCACTATAAATATTCCACAGACAGCCTGATCAATACCTTTAAAAATAAGCCTTTGGATTTTGCGCCCGGCAAAGGTTGGAACTACAGCAACAGCGGTTATATCCTTCTGGGTAAGATCATTGAGAAAGCATCTGGCAAAAAATACCTTACCTATTTGCGGGAACAGATCATCCAGCGCATCGGCCTGAAAAATACGGACCTGGAACAAAGGGATTCTGTTTATGAAAAACAGGTAAAAGGATATTCTTATAATATGGGTCGATGGTTACCTGCCGGCTTACTAGAGCCCAACAATGCATGGGCCGCTGGCTCTATCATTTCCACTCCGGAAGACCTGTCGATCTGGATCAAAGCGCTCTATGAACATAAGGTGCTCTCAGCAGAAGAAACCAGGAAAATGCTGACGCCGGAAAACCCGCTCACTAAGAATTATGCCTATGGGATTGAATCAGACAGTCTGCTCCAACATCCCCGGATTTGGCACAATGGTGGTATCCATGGTTTTTCTTCTTATCTGGCCTACTATCCGCAAGAAGACATGACCATTGTTTGTCTGAGCAACAATGAATCCTTCGTTATTGATCGTCTCGGAACTGCATTGGGTAAGATCATGTATGGCCAGCAAGTAGAACCACCATACATTCCCAAGGCAGTAAAGATTGATCCGGCGATCCTCGGAAATTATGTAGGTAAATACAAAACCACGGCCGGCAAGATCGAACTCGTATCAAACGGTGGTAAACTCTATCGCCGCGTGGAGGGTTCCGGTGACCTTGAACTCAAGCCTGAATCTAATACCCGGTTTTTTTACGCCGATGGTTCAGACCGCTTTGTTGTTTTTGAAGGCGCCGCACCTAATCTTAAAGTCTACCTGATTTCAGGCGGACAAAAAATTGAATTGATAAAAGAATAAGTACATTCATACCAATACAATCAGAGATGAAAAAAATTATACTTCTGATCGCGTTGGTAAGCGCCATTCAGGCTAGTGCTCAAGACATTGGCGTACAACTCTATTCCTTCCGCCACCAGTTTGAAAAAGACATTGCGGGCACGCTGGATAAGATCAAGGCGATGGGCATCACAAAACTGGAAGGCGGTGGTAGTTACGGACTCACACAACCGGAATTCAAGAATATGCTGGAAGCCCGGAAGATGAAAGTGGTGAGTGTGGGGGCTGATTACAACCAACTTAAAACAGATCTTCAAACTATCATCGGCAATGCCAAAGCCTATGGTGCCAAATATGTAGTCTGTTTTTGGATCCCACACACTGGCGCATTCACACTAGACAATGCCCGCGATGCCGTAGAGGTCTTTAACACTGCAGGAAAGATCCTGAAAGAGAATGGCCTTAACTTTTGCTACCATCCCCATGGTTATGAATTTGGCACTTGGGAAAACGGTGACCTGTTTGATTACCTGCTGACTAAAACCAATCCGGCATATGTCAATTTTGAGATGGACGTATTCTGGATCAAACAGCCGGGTAAAGATCCGGTAGCATTGCTCGAAAAATATTCTGGTAGATTCCCCCTGATGCACCTGAAAGATCGCAAGCCCGGAACACCCAATAGCCAGGACGGACATGCAGACGTAGAATCCAATGTGGTGCTGGGCCAGGGAGATGTGGGTATTGCCGCTATCATGAAAGTTGCGAAGAAGCACGGTGTAAAGCATTTTTTCATCGAGGATGAGTCTACTCGATCTCTGGAACAAGTTCCCGTAAGCCTGAGCTTTCTGAAAAATCTAAAATAAGGTACCCTGATGAAGTGCAGATCAATGCTCACCATAATGATGTTGTTGACAACATCGCTCCCCGTATTTGCGCAGTACAAGCCTGCTACCACACCACAAACAAATCAAACCGCATCGGTACTGCAACATAAAGCAGTAGTGGATAGCATCATCCTAAAGTACGCACGCGAAAATCATATGCCGGGGATTGCTTACGGCCTGGTGATGAATGGCGAACTGATCTATACTAACTATCAGGGCTACACGAACCTGGCTAATAAAACAGTAGTATCCTCGTCTTCTGCATTCCGGATCGCTTCCATGACCAAGAGCTTTGCAGCAATGGGTATTCTCATCTTACGGGACAAGGGTAAACTCAACCTGGATGATCCCGCGTCAAAGTACATCCCGGAGATGCGGCAAACCAAATACATCACCACGGATGCACCCGCTATAACGATCCGTGATCTTATGACACATCGTGCAGGATTTCCGGAAGACAATCCGTATGGCGATAGGCAACTGGCAGACACTGATGCTGAACTGATGCAATTGATGAAAGAGAATCCCTCTTTCTCCAATGCACCGGGGCTTCAATATGAATACAGCAATCTTGGATTTGCCTTGTTGGGAACCATCATCAAAAACGTTTCTGGCCAATCCTATCAGCAGTTCATCGATCAAAATATCTTCAAGCCTCTGGGCATGAACAACACGTATTGGGAATACACAAAAGTGCCTCCGCAACAGTTGGCGCATGGATACCGATGGATCGATGGGAATTGGAGAGAAGAATCTCTGCTGAAAGACGGATCATGGGGAGCGATGGGCGGACTGATCACTACCGTAGAAGACTTTTCAAAATATATGAAACTGCACCTGCAGGCCTGGCCCATCCGTGACAGTAAAGAAACGGGACCATTAAAGAGAAGCTCCATCCGTGAAATGCACCAACTCTGGAATTTCAACACAATCAATCCAAGGTTGAACAATAAAAACTGCGCTGCCGCAACAGGCTACGGTTATGGCCTGGGCATCACCAGGGATTGCAAAGGGAACATCTATGTTGCGCACAGTGGCGGACTTCCCGGATTCGGATCCAGCTGGATGATCAAACCTAATTACAATATCGGCATTGTGATCATGAGCAACCGCACTTATTCACCCGTGTCGAGATTATCACTACCTATTCTGGATTCTCTTGTAGCACTTGCGGGATTACAACCTTACGAGTTGCCAACTTCTGCCATCCTTGAACAAAGGAAATCACAGCTGATGGCCATCCTTCCGGAATGGAAAAATGCCGAGCAACAAAACATTTTTGCAGAGAACTTTTTCCCGGACAATCCGATTGGCATGTTGCGTCAGCAATCCAAAGAATTGTTTACAAAGGCCGGCGCCATCAAAGAAGTGAAGCCGATGAAGCCGGAAAACAATCTTCGCGGTAGTTTTGATGTCATTGGTGAAAATGCAACGCTAAGGATCTATTTCACCTTGAGCCCGGAACATGATCCCAAGATTCAGGAATACCGGATCACAGAAATAAAAAATCAATAAGCCAGAAGATCCTGTATAGCTGCCTCTAACCGGTATTTTGCCAGGAACTGACGTTCCAGTGCCATATTGAATGGAACAGGTGAATCCAGAGAGGCGCATCGCTTCACGGGTGCATCCAGCATCGAAAAACAATGCTCGCCGATCCATGCAGCGATCTCACCGCCAATACCACCAGTAAGGGTATCCTCATGCAAAACCAGCACACGGCCGGTTCTCTTTACAGCCGCCCTTATGGCTTCATAATCCAAAGGCAACAGGGTCCTCAGATCCAAAATATCTATTGAAAGTTCCGGATGCTCTGATGCATAATCCTCTGCCCAGATCACGCCGGCACCATAGGTGATGATGCTTATATCATCGCCAGACAACACATGTCTTGCCTTACCGATCTCCACTTCATAATATCCAGTGGGCACCTGCCCGGAGATGCTTCTATACAATGCCTTGTGTTCAAAAAAGATGACGGGATTGGGATCATTGATGGCAGCAATCAATAATCCTTTTGCATCAAAAGGTGAAGATGGGTACACCACTTTCAATCCAGGTGTATGTGTGAACCATGCCTCATTGCTTTGGGAATGGAATGGCCCCGCACCAACACCTGCACCCGTTGGCATACGCACCACCACGTCTGCGTTCTGCCCCCATCGGTAATGGATCTTCGCAAGATTGTTGACGATTTGGTTAAGGCCCACAGAAACGAAATCTGCAAACTGCATTTCCACCATGGACTTGTGCCCCTCCAGGCTCAAGCCTAAAGCCGCTCCAAGGATTGCGCTTTCACACAATGGCGTATTCCTGACGCGCGCTTTACCATATCGCTCTACAAATCCTTCCGTTACTTTAAAGGCTCCACCATACTCTGCAATGTCCTGCCCCATCAACACCAGATTTGGATGCTGCTGCATACTTTGATCCAACCCAGCTGTAATCGCATTCACAAAACGGGTGTCTTCCAAATCTTCCCGGAAACGCAGATCTTCATGATCCAGTTTAATTGAACTTACAGCCACTGGTGCATATACATCACCCAATTCCTCTTCTACATCTGGCTGACATTCCTCTCCCGCAAAACCAAGAGCCAACTCATCTTCAATATGTTTGCGTGTTTCTTCCTTGATCGCTTCAATCTCCTCTGCAGAAAGAATTTGCTTCAGCGCGAGATAGGTTTCAAAATTTTGTACAGGATCACGTTGCCCCCACAATTCAAATAGTTCCTTGGGTACGTACTTCACGCCGCTGGCTTCTTCATGCCCACGCATGCGAAAGGTCATGCATTCAATCAGATATGGCTTCTGGTTCTTGATGCAGTAATCGCGCACCCCTTTTACAGTATCCAGCACCGTTAGGATATTGTTTCCATCGATCTGCACGCCTTGCATCCCATACCCCTTTGCCCTGTCCACAAGACTTTCGCAACGATATTGTTCTGACACAGGCGTGCTTAGTCCGTATCCATTATTCTCAACGATGAAAATAACGGGCAGGTCCCATACCGCTGCCACGTTCAGTGCTTCATGAAAATCGCCTTCCGATGTGCCCCCATCTCCGGTATAAGCAAGAGATACTTTGTCTTTATTGGCCAGTTTATACGCCAGCGCCACACCGTCGGCAATGGCGAGCTGCGGACCGAGATGTGAAATCATCCCGCAGACATGATGCTCTTTTGTGCCGAAATGAAAACTACGTTCACGGCCCTTGCTATAGCCGTCTTTGCTGCCCTGCCACTGCCTGAACAGACTGTGCAGGGGCATTCCTCTCGTGGTGAATACGCCAAGATTACGATGCAAGGGCATTATCCATTCATCCTGCTCCAGCGCCATCGTTGCACCTACGGCAATCGCTTCCTGGCCAATGCCACTGAACCACTTGGAGATCCTGCCCTGCCGCAATAACACCAGCATCTTCTCCTCAATCATCCTCGGCGTAAGCATACGCCGGTATATATCGATGAGCTGAACATGGGTCAGGTCTTTCCTGTCGTAAATCATGCACTATTTTTTTTGTCCGACCCCGTAAAGTATAGATGACACGATGGATAAGAGAATGCTGAAAAGCAACGCCCACCAAAAACCATCCACTTTAAATCCATCTACCAGTTTACTGCCTAACAAAATGATCAACGCATTGATCACCAGCAAAAACAGTCCGAGCGTGATAATCGTAATAGGCAGTGTAAGCACCACTAGGATGGGCTTAACGATGGCGTTGAGGATCGCCAGTACAACGGCCAGGATCAACGCTGTGGTAAACTTATCAATATGGATGCCGGATAAGATATAGGTAAGTCCATAAGCAACCAATGCCGTAATTAAAATGCGAATGATAAAATTCATGGCTTGTGTTTATTATTTTCTGTATTCAATATCATACTACAATCAATTCATAAAAGTCTTCCTCCTTCAACCAAACCTGCGCCAGCTGCTGGATCTTTTCGGGGGTAACTTTCTTGATCTTGTCCATCGCCGTATAAAAATAGTCATCCGGAAGATCATTCAGGATGATATTCTTCCATCTGCCAATAATATGAAAAGGCCCATCAAGATCCCCCAATACTGAACCGATCAGGTAGTTCTTTACCAACAACAGCTCATCTTCATCCACCCGCTCCTCTCTCAATATCTTCATCTCTTTATATATTTCACTGATCGTTGCTTCGCACACGTCCCGTCCTGCTTCGGTAGAGATCATCCAGGCACCTGCATGCATGTGGTTCTGGAAATAGCTGTGAATGCCGTAGGTATATCCTTTGTCTTCCCGGATATTACTCATCAACCTCGACCCAAAAAATCCACCAAACAAGGCATTCAGTACCTGTGCCTCCGGAAAATCAGGATGCGTGCGCATCAAAAAAGGCCTCGCCATCCTAACGGCTCCCTGCACACCGTTAGGATCATTGCTGATGCGATGTTTCTTCTGTGTTGCCGGAACTTCAGCGTGCACGCGGGAACTGAGCGTATGTTTACCCATCGGTAAATGGCCAAACTGCGTATTCAATTGTTGAAATAAGTCGGCAGGTAGAATGCCCGCCACAAAAATCACGCACTTGCCATGCTGGTAATACGCATGATGAAATTCCGCGATGGCTCCCCGCTCCAATTGATCGTATGTTTCACCGAATGCATACCTGCCATATGGATGTTCGTATCCGAAAAGATATTCATCAATCTTTCGATTGCCAACAAAATCACATTTCTTCAAATTCACTTCCAGCTTCTGCTTAAGGTTCTGCTTGTATATCTCAAGCTCTGATTCCGGAAAAACAGATTCATTGATCAGCTCAGCCACAACGGGCAACAACGAAGGCAAATGCCTCGTCAGTGTATGGAGGGTTATGTTGGCCGTTTCATTATAGCAATTCCTGTTGAGGTAGGCGCCGTAGAAATCAAAATGTTCACTGATCTCAAAAGCTGATTTTGTTTTTGTGCCATTCTTAATGAGGTAGTTGGTCACCGCGGCAAGACCATTCTGCTCTTCCCACCAGTTGCCGGCATAGAACACCCATTCCATCTGCAGCACTTCTTCGGTACCTGCATGCACAGCGTATACATCTATCCCATTATCTAACGTAAACTTTTCGTAGGGCTTGAGGGTGAGTTGAAAATCGATGGCATCCTTGATGGGTGGCGCCATCTTTCTGTTCAATCCTTTTTTATCTGTAGAGGTAGTTTTGGTCATATCCGCTTGTCTGACAAATAATATAATGTGTTGCTGTTCTCTTTAGCAAAGAGTGCTGCACTCAACGCCTTCACTTGTTCCGTTGTAACACTGTTGTATTGCTGCATCTCCTGGTTCATCAGGTTGGCATCACCGAGCAACTCATAGTATGCCAGGGAATTGGCCCTGTTCATCAGGCTCATGTCTTCAAAAGCCATCAGGCTCTCCGATTTGTTCTTCACTTTCTGCAATTCTTTTTCTTCAACAGGTTGCTGGCGCATACCATCCAAAACGAGTTCAATGGCAGCTTCGGCTACTTCAGCTTTAACACCTTTTACCAACTTTCCTTCTATGGCGAGTAAACCCTTATCCAGGCTTCCGAAATGATAACACTCCACATTGCTGAACAGCTTTTGCTCTTTTACCAGGGCCTGGAACAGGCGGGACGAAGTACCTCCACCGAGGATGTCTACAATAAGGTCAGTGACATAATATCCATGCTCATTTCTTGCGGGCATGTGCCAGCATTTATACAAAGCGTCTAAGGGGACATCCTTTCTTACCACCATTCTTCTTTCGGCTGTCTGCAATGGTTCTTGTGGAAGGTCCCTCACATATTTATTCCCTGAGGGAATTCCGCCGAACCATTTTTCAGCAAGCGCTTTTACCTGCGGCGTTTCTACATTTCCTGCTACAACCATGATGGCATTCGCGGGTGTGTAATGTTTAAGGAAAAACGATTTCACATCCTCAAGCTTTGCTTCATCGATGTGCTTTAATTCTTTGCCGATGGTCATCCAGCGATACGGATGCTGCGTATATGCCATCTCCCGAAGCAGATGCCAGGCATCACCATAAGGCTTATTCAGGTAGTGCTCCTTGAATTCTTCACTCACCACTTTACGCTGCACGTCAAGGCTCTTCTCGCCAAAAGCGAGACTCAGCATCCTGTCGCTCTCTAGCCAAAATGCCGTTTCCAGGTTATCCGTTGGCAGCTGGCAATAATAATTGGTAAGGTCATTGGTGGTGTAGGCATTGTTTTCGCCACCGGCTCTTTGCAAGGGCTCATCGTAGTCGGGAATGTTAACCGATCCGCCAAACATCAAATGCTCAAACAAATGGGCGAAACCTGTTCTGGCAGGATCTTCATCCCTGGCACCCACATCGTACAAAATATCCACCACGGCCATGGGTGTACTGGGATCCTTATGAACAAGCACCTTTAGGCCGTTTTCCAGTTGAAAACGCTCAAATTGAATCATGCTGCAAGATTAAATTAAAAAATCCAAGCCCCATTATCCTTTAAGGATGTTGAGGGGTTTAATGTATACTTCCAGGGGCTCACCGCCGCGAAGGAGCAGCATACGCAGCCGCTCCCTTGATTTCTGGAGCAGCTCTTTATACGCCTGGATGCTGTTGGAATAGTTGTTCTGGATACCGATGATGATATCCCCGGGCAGCACCCCCGCCTTGTCCCCCGGAGAATTGGCGATCACGTCTTCCACCACCACCCTTCCATCCACATAATAGACCCCCAGCCCCGTATAGGAATAATCGAATTCCGCCCTGAAATAACCGTTAGGGGTGAGATGGATCTCCCGTTTCTCATAGTTAAGCACCACGGTGAATCTCCGTAGCAGATCATTCCCAAGCAATCCCCCGAGTTGCGGATAGGAGATCACATTGTATCGGTCCTCAAACACATAGGTGGGAACGTCCCTGAATTTATAGGGTCCGATGTTGACCTCCTTCACCGTCGTCAGTTTCATCAGCATTTTTCCGCCCAGCCCCTCGGCTTGTGTAACCACAGGAATAGGCTTGTCTGAACGCATGATCGATGAATCATTGACATAGTTCTCCGAAAGCAAAAGACACAAGCCCGCACCGGTATCAAAGTAAAATCGATGGGTAGATTTTTGGTTGTCTTTGAACGTAATATTCTGGATGGGAATGGATCCAAATTGCGGATGCATCATATACCCTCCACTGGGATATCTGTACCGCCCATGAGAATACACATACATCCTTGAACTGTCGTAGTCCAGCTTCAGGATATATTTCCGAATAAAGCTGAAGCCAATGATGCCGTCAATCTTAATCCCGTACACGCTGGTCAGCAGGTCATAATCGTTCACGTGGAAATTCAGGCTGTCCGTGATGAGCCCATGCAGTTTGAGAACCCCGTTGTTGTGAAATTTTACGGTCTTGATCCCTCCGATCCCACGGATGGTTTTATCGGACGCCTCGAGGGGTATATTCATCCTGCTCACCGTGGTAGAATCCAGCGAGATCCCTCCGCTACCCGTATCCAGGATGAAGTTGAGTGAGTCAGGGTGCTCATCGAGCTTTCCCTTCAGGACTATAACACCCCCATTCAGCTGTTGAAAAGGAACCACGGCCAGCAATTTGGCATTGGGCTCTTTTTGACGCTGGGCCGCTGTTTGCAGGCAAAGCAGGATCAGTACAGTCAGAAATGGCAAAACCTTGTTCCGCATACTCAGTTCTATAACAAATTACTGAATTAACTGTTAACGAGGAGTCCGTTTATCATTCCCCAAACCCTATTCCCCCTAATGCCCAATGCCAAATGCCAAATGCCTAACATATTTCTCTAATTTTGCAGGATGGAAAAATCAGTGGATTCGGAATTGAACCGGTTGTATAGAAAAGCCCTCGATTTTGGTTTTTTAACCGTGGAAGAAGGGGTTTATCTCTATAATCAAGCACCGCTGGCCGACCTGATGTTTATCGGGAACGAACTCCGTAAAATCCAGGTGCCGCACGGACGGGTGACCTGGCAGATAGACCGGAATGTGAATACCACCAACGTCTGTATCGCAAATTGTAAATTCTGCAATTTCTACCGGATCCCCGGCCATGCCGAGGCCTATATTACCGATATGCCCACCTACCGGAGGAAGATCGAAGAAACCTTTCAATATGGCGGGGATCAACTCCTTCTCCAGGGCGGTCACCACCCTGAGCTGGGCCTTCAGTTCTACGTGGATACCTTCCGTCAGATCAAGCAGGAATATCCGCAGTTAAAGCTCCATGCCCTCGGCCCTCCCGAAGTGGCCCATATCACTAAACTGGAGAAATCCACCCATAAAGAAGTGCTCACGGCGCTGAAAGAAGCGGGGCTCGACTCCCTCCCAGGTGCTGGTGCGGAGATTTTGATCGATAGGGTTCGCAGGTTGATCTCCAAGGGAAAATGCGGCGCCCAGGAATGGCTAGACGTCATGCACGAGGCACATAAACTGAACATCACCACTTCGGCCACCATGATGTTTGGTCATGTGGAGACGATCGAGGAAAGGTTTGAACACCTGGTGAAGATCCGCGATGTACAAAGCAAAAAACCAGCGGAAGCCAAGGGCTTTCTGGCCTTTATCCCCTGGACCTTCCAGGACGTTGACACCCTGCTGGCAAAGATTCGCGGCGTTCAAAATCTGACCACCCCGGAAGAATATATCCGCATGATCTCCCTCAGCAGGATCATGCTGCCCAATGTTAAAAATATCCAGGCCAGCTGGCTGACGGTGGGTAAAGACATCGCTCAGCTCTGCCTTCATGCCGGCGCCAACGATTTCGGCTCGATCATGATTGAAGAGAATGTGGTCAGCGCTGCCGGCGCACCCCATCGCTTCACCTACAAAACCATTCAAACAGCCATCGAAGAGGCGGGCTTCATCCCCCAGCTCAGGAATCAACAGTATGAATGGCGGGAAATTCCGGAGGCGATAGAGGA
>Ga0207941_1000385_pt1 | contig 13316 bp, 10 predicted proteins | sample LakMenEpi13Sep12_FD_150695 | JGI IMG/M metagenome (GOLD analysis project Ga0207941, IMG submission 150695) | Freshwater microbial communities from Lake Mendota, WI - 13SEP2012 deep hole epilimnion (SPAdes) | ecosystem: Environmental > Aquatic > Freshwater > Lake > Epilimnion/Euphotic zone ...
CCGATGGTTCTTTGGTCTTGAATCAGGCCGTTCGTGAGGAGGGTGCCAGCCTGTTGCGTGAATTTCGCGTCTATAACAGCCACCGCATTCCCCGCCTCTTCGCCGTCACCTCCAAGACAGCCCCCTTGCCCAAGCTGCACGGGGTGAGCTGGTGAATTCCAGCTTCAGCCCAGCCTGAGGTCTACGGTCACCGCATCACTGCGGCGGCGCCCCTGCCAGGCAGGGCTATTCAAGGTCTGCGCCAGTGGGATGGGAGGGTCTGTTTCAGCAAACTCCAACCCGTCCTCCCGCAGGGCAAAATGTTGGTCGCCCCCGGGGCCACGCACCACCAGAATCAGGGGCCAGTGGGGCTCAATCGCCGGATGCAAACAAGGATATAGCCGCTGCTGGCGATAACGCACCGCTAATACTTCTGGTGTTTTTGCGAGCTCCAGGGGGCGATCGTTGAGGATCAATTTGCAGCTATGGCGGAAGGCGGAGTTGGCTTCCACCTCAAAGCGGCGCAGGGATCCATCTATAAACCGACTGGTGAAGCCTCCCTCGCGGGGAAAATCACAGATCAAGGGCCAGGGTTCCAGGGCTGGTCTCAAGATCAGTTCAGGGATTTCTTGATCGCCCGCGGCTGGTTCGACCCCCCGCCAATGCAGCAGCGGCGCAAAGCGCCATTGCCAGAGTTCGCGAAAGGGTGCGGCATCAAGTGCCAAGCCGTTTTGCGCCAGTTCCGCCAGGATCGTCTCCAGATCAGCCCACAGTTGGCTGGGTAGCAATTGGCGATCATGGAGCCCCTCGCCCCAGTCTTTGAGGGCGGCGGGACGATGGCGGGGATCCAGCAGATAGGCAGCCAGGGCACTCCAGAGCAGGGCGATGGCACTGGTCCAATTCTGGTCTGGCACGCTTTCCAGTGCCCGAAATTCGATCAATCCCAGGCAACCGGCGGGGGTGCCGGGATTCCAGAATTTGTCGAAGCTGATTTCGCTGCGATGGTTGTTGCCGCTGCGGTCGGCATGCAGATGGCGCAGGGTCTCGCCGATCAGGCCGCGGTGATCGCCATAGGGCTCTGATGAAGGGGTTCCATCGGCGGCTGCGATCGAGCGATAGGCCAGCTCCAGATCAAAAAGCTCCCCGGCGGCCTCATCGGGCCGTGGCGCCTGGGAGGCGGGCCCCACCCCCGGTCCGCTGAACAGGTAGGCCAGGGCAGGGTGATGTTGCCAGTAACGCAGCACCCCCACCAACCAGGCGGGCCGGGAGAAAAACGGATTGCTGGCCAGGTTCGGTCCGCCCCAAAGCAGGTGGTTGCCTCCCCCCGTGCCCTGCTGCTGCCCTGCGGCAGTCAGCTTCCAACTGCGCAGCCCCAGGGAGCCAGATGCAAGCTCCAGGCGCCGCAGCCAGCCGTCGTAATCCCGCCAGCCATGGCACACCGGCAGGTTGATCTCCAGCACGCCTGGATCGGCGGTCAAGCCCAGCACCTGCCAGCGATCGTCCAGATCGCTGGGCAGCATGCCCCCCAGGCCTGGGGCCGCCAGGCCGCCAAGGCTGTCAGCCACGGCCTGCAGCAGGGCCACCAGGGGATGGCGCAGCAGGGGCGGTAGAAACAGATCCCATTGACCGTCTTGTAGTTCGAGGGTGAGCACCTGGCGGGGCACATCGTCAGGGAAGTGCTCCAGAGGCAGGCGCAGCCCAGCCGGTCCCGTGGCCCGACTGAGTTCGCAGAGGCGCTCCTCCAGGGGCCAGGCCACCGCTTTCCAATGGATCGGATCAGCGTCGTTGTCACTCAAGGGTTCGTCCACCGTCAGGGGAACGGCCCAGATGCGGCGCCGCGGATCGAGGGGATCGCGCAGTTCCAGGGGCTGCAGCGGCACGCCCAGTCGCTCGCCCAGGTCCTCCAGCCAGGCCCGTGCTTGCCCGGGGGCTAATACAGCCCTCGGTTCTCCGGGTTGGCTGGGTTCTGGCCAGCGCACCGGCGGGGTGCCGTCGCTGCCGGTGAACAGCCGCAGGGCCCAGCGGGGGTTGACTTCGCCTTCGTAACACTTGCCAGGGCAAAACAGCAGGGTGCTGCCGGGCCAGACATCCCGCTGCAGGATCTGGGCCAGCAGGCGGGCCAGGGGCAGTTTTGTCGGCCCGTCGGCGGTGATGCTCCATTCGGGCCCCTCGGGGTCGAGGGGCACCACCGTTGGTTCCCCCCCCAGGGTCAGGAGCACCCCTTGGGCCCGCAACCGGCGGTCCACCTCCTGGGCCACCGTTTCCATCCAGTCGGGAGCTGGTGCGCTGAGGGGTAGCGGGGCATTCGACAAGGCGAGCATCGACGCAGCTGTTGAATATCTTGAACTCTTGATGGTCTTGGGGCCCCAGGCCATCAGACACTGCAGGACATTACCGGCACCGGCTCAACGTTCCAGATCCGGGAGGCGTATTCCCGAATCGAGCGGTCCGAGCTGAAGAAGCCACAGCGGGCGGTATTCAGCACCGACATCGTGCTCCAACGTTGCTGGTCGGGCCAGACCCCATCGACTTCATTTTGGGCGCGGCGATAGTCGCCGATATCAGCCATCACCCGATACGGATCATGGCCACAGAGGTTGGCCAGCAGGGGATGGAATAGTTGCCGGTCCCCTTCGCTGAAATGACCCGAACCGATCAGGTCAATGGCCTCTTTGGTGACGGGGTCGTTCTCCAGCCAGGGCATCGGGTGGTAACCATTGCGGTTGATGGCGGCGAGCTCGGCGGCCGTATGGCCAAAGAGGAAAAAGTTGTCCGCTCCCACCTGCTCCCGAATCTCGACATTGGCGCCATCCAGAGTGCCAATGGTCAGGGCGCCGTTGAGGGCCATTTTCATGTTGCCGGTGCCGGAGGCCTCCATGCCGGCGGTGGAGATTTGTTCCGAGAGGTCGACGGCGGGGTAGATGCGCTGGCCCAAGCTGACGTTGAAGTTGGGTAAAAAGATCACCTTGAGGCGCCCCCCCATGGCCGGATCGATATTGACGATGTCGGCGATGCCCACGATCAGCCGAATGATCAACTTGGCCATCGCATAGCCCGGAGCCGCCTTGCCGCCGAAGATCACCGTGCGCGCCGGCAGATCTTCGCCGGCCCGCAGCCGTAGGTAACGCTCGACCAGATGCAGGGCGGCAAGGTGCTGGCGCTTGTATTCGTGGATCCGCTTCACCTGGACATCGAAGAGGCTGGCCGGGTCGACGAGCACACCACATTCCTGGCGGATCGTGGCCGCCAGCCGTTCTTTGGCCTGGCGGCGCACCCCCTGCCAGCGCTCCAGGAAGGCGGGGTCCTGGGCCAGGGGCTCCAGGCCCTTGAGGGCATCCAGATCCCGCCGCCAGCCCTCGCCCAGGCTGGCGTCGAGCAGGTCGGCCAGGGGGGGATTGGCGACGGCGAGCCAGCGGCGGGGGGTGACCCCGTTGGTGATGTTGGTAAATCGCTCTGGCCAAAGGGTGGCGAAATCATGGAACAGGTTTTGGCGCAGCAATTCGCTGTGCAGCTCGGCCACACCATTCACCTTGTGGCTGCCGACAACGGCCAGGTGGGCCATGCGCACCCGCCGCTGGGGACCTTCCTCGATCAGGGAAAGCTTTTCCAGCAGGGCCGGGTTGCCGGGATGGCGCAGGCGCACCACCTTGAGGAAGCGGGCATTGATTTCGTAGATGATTTCCAACTGTCTGGGCAGCAGTTGCTCAAACAGTTCGAGGTTCCAGGCCTCAAGAGCCTCCGGTAAGAGGGTGTGATTGGTATAGCTGATCGTGGCCGTGGTGATGGTCCAGGCCGAATCCCAGTCCAAGCCATGCTCATCGATCAGCAGCCGCATCAACTCCGCCACCGCAATGGCGGGATGGGTGTCATTGAGTTGAATCGCATATTTGCGGTGAAAGTCGCTGACCGGCAGGCCTTGCCCCTTGAGAATCCGGAACATGTCCTGCAACGAGCAACTCACAAAGAAAATTTGTTGACTGAGCCGCAACCGCTTGCCCTGTTCCAGTTCGTCGTTGGGATAGAGCACCTTGGAGAGGGTTTCCGATTGCACCTTCTGCAGCACGGCCCTGGTGTAATCCCCGGCATTGAAAGAGGCAAAGTCAAAGGCATCAGGGGCCTGGGCTCCCCAGAGCCGCAGGGTGTTGGCCGTGTGCACGCCATAGCCCAGGATCGGGGTGTCATAGGCCACGCCGATGACGGTATGGCCGCCAATAGTTACCGGGTAACTCCACTCCGGATGGATCACCTCCCAGGGATTGCCTCCCATCAACCAAGGGTCGGTGCTTTCCACCTGGCCCTGGGCACCAATTTGTTGGCGAAAGATGCCGAATTCGTAGCGAATGCCATAGCCAATGGCCGGAATCTCCAGGGAGGCCATCGATTCTTGGAAACAGGCCGCCAGGCGTCCAAGCCCCCCGTTGCCAAGGCCGGGTTCCGGTTCCTGGGCGAGCAAGCTGTCCAGGGAGAAGCCGAGGGCTTCACAGGCCTCTTGCGCCTGGCGCCGCAGGCCCAGGTTGACGAGATTGTTTTCCAGGTGGGGGCCCAGCAGATACTCGGCCGAGAGATAGACAGCCGTGCGTACGCTCTGCTGGGTGTAGGTCTCGGCGGTATCCACCCAGGTTTGCAGCAAAAGGTCCCGCACCGCCAGCGCCAGGGAGAGGTAGTAGTCGTGTTGGGTCGCCAGGGAGGGAGTCTTGGCCAGGCTGGAAAACAGATGGCGTCGCATCGAGTCCAGCAACGATTTACTCGGGTTTGAGAGCAGCTCGGTGGGCGAGGAAACCGAGGAGGAGGCCATGGGTGGGGCGGCTGGGATGGCCGGACGTTTCTATCGCTTATATCTCTGGTAAGCCGGGTCAGGCGCTGCACCATCCGCTACCAGCCCCCTGATTTGTGTCGATTCAGACGGTTTTCAGCGAAGCATTCAAGGGCTTGGCTGCAGCACCTCGGCTTCAATCGACCAGCCAAGGTCGCTGCTGACCTTGGTGGCCCCAGAGAAACTGCCGTTGACCGCGGCGGTCAGATGGGGCTTGGAGGAGGTGGCCAGGGTGATGTAGCGATCATCGATCGCGCCCTGGCCACTGGGGTCGTAGCCGCGCCAACCGGCGCCAGGCAGATAAATCTCCGCCCAGGCATGCAGGTCGTACTGCTTTGGCCGGGGTTCGACCAGGTGATAACCGCTGACGAAACGGGAGGGCAAGCCAACGCAGCGGCAGACCTCAATCATCAGCATGGCCAGATCGCGGCAGGAACCCACCCGCTCTTTGAGGGTGCGGCCGGCGGGCCAGGCGGGCCCCAGGTGACGGGGCGTGTATTTCACCTGGTCTTGAATGATCGCCACCAATTGTTCCAGATATTTGGGTGCGCGTTGATCACTGCCCATCAAGGCCTCCTGGGCCAAGTCCACGGCGGCAGGGTCGTGCTGGCCATTGGGCAGCCAGCCCTGCAGGGAGCCCATCAGGTCGCCATTGAGCTGACCCACCGGATAGGGCAAATGGGGTGGGTTCTCGAAAAGGCATTCCTCAAGATCAGGGGGAATCTGGGTTTCAACCAAACTGGTGGAGATCAACTGGAAGAATTCGGTGCCACTGTCAAAGCGGGCCCTAAGAATTTCATCACCACTGGCGGCCAGCAGGGGATATAGAGAAGCAGGCTCAGGGATGATGCTTAATTGGTAGTCCAGTAGTCGCTGAAAACCGTGGCCCCTGGGTTTGAGACAGAAGCGATGGGGGCCGAGCAGCACCGGTGCGCTGTAGCGGTAGGTGAGGGTATGGGTTACGCGGGCTCGCATTCCGAATCAGGGGTATTAGTTGGAATGATGAAGTAGCGCTTTTCAATGAGGCCGTGAAGTTTGTTTAGATCCTGTTGCAGATGATCGATAGCCTCGTGCAAGCCATTGGCGATCAGTTCTTCGATACGGGTATAACTCCACCTGGCCAAAACCAGGCCGATCAGACATTCCAGATCATCGGGTGGACCGGGTACCCGTTGACCTTGCACAATCTGAAGACTATCCCTGATGCGCTCCAGGCAGTAGCGCACCGACCGGGGAAAGATCGGATCCAGCAGCAGGAAGGCCGCAACCGCATCCGGTGCGATCGCCTTTTGTTGGGATTGCCGGAACATTTGATAGGCGCCGGCGGTGCGCAGCAGGGAGATCCATTGCAGTTCGTCCAGCACCCCCCCTACCGCTTCGGTTGAGGGAAGCAGCAGAAAATACTTAACATCAAGGATGCGGGTTGTTTTGTCCGCCCGTTCCAGCAGGCGACCCAGCCGACTGAATTGCCAAGAGAGGTCGCGGCTGAGGGTGGCATCGGTGATGCCATAAAAAAGTTGGCAAGCCCGCCGGATTTCGCGGAGCTGCTCTTGGGGGGGCTGTTGCCAATACTCCTGCTCCTGCAGAGACCAATAGAAACCGTTGACCTGCTCCCACATCTCGGTGGTTATGACATCGCGGATCTGGCGAGCATTTTCGCGGGCGCTGGCGAGGCAGTTGACGATACAGCTGGGGTTTTTCGGTTCGCGTACCAGAAAATTGATAACATCCTCCGGTCTGCCTGCGGGAAACAGCTTGTCAAACAGTTCCCGATCGCCACTGGCATCGATCAGGGGTAGCCAGGGTTCGGCGCTACCCGGCGGGCAATCGAGAGCCATGGCTTGGCTGACCTCGACGAAACGGGAAATATTTTCGGCCCGTTCGACATAGCGATTTATCCAGTATAAGGAATCAGCGACCCTACTCAGCATGAGGTCATCTCCTGGATTTGAAGGTTATCACCCAGGCTATCATCGACGACCCAGGTATCTTTGGAGCCTCCACCTTGAGATGAATTCACAACCAAAGAGCCACGGCGCAAGGCCACCCTGGTGAGCCCTCCCGGCGTGACCCAGCTGCCACGGCCCCGCAGCACGTAAGGCCTTAAATCCACATGGCAGGGATACAATATCCCTTCGCTTAGAGAAGGAACTGTGGAAAGTTCAAGGGTGGGCTGGGCGATGAAGTTACGCGGATCGGCTTCGATGCGTGCGGAAAAATCGCTGATTTCTGCTTCGCTGGCATGGGGGCCAATCAACATGCCATAACCACCGGCTTCTGCCACGGATTTCACGACTAAGTCCTTGAGATTTGCTTGAACATAGGCCCTTTCTTTGGGGCGTGAGCATAGATAGGTGGGCACATTTTCGATGATTGGTTCTTCCGCCAAGTAGTAGCGGATCATTTCCGGCACATAGGCATAGATGAGTTTGTCGTCAGCCACGCCGGTGCCAGGGGCATTGGCGATGGCCACCTTGCCGGCCCGATAGGCACCGATCAAACCTTTGACGCCAAGCAGGGAATCGGCACGGAACACCTCAGGATCGAGAAAGTCATCATCAATGCGTCTGTAAATCACATCAACGGGCTCTAAGCCGGCGGTGCTGCGCATCCAGACCCTTCCCGATTCGCAGGTGAGGTCCCGGCCTTCGACCAACTGAATGCCCATTTGTTGGGCCAGATAGCTGTGTTCAAAATAGGCACTATTATAAACGCCAGGACTGAGCAACACCACCTTGGGGGTGTCGGTCCAGGGCGCCAGCTCCCGCAGGGTTTGCAGTAAATTAGATGCATAGTTGTCGATCGGATGCACGGTACGTCCGTCGAACAGGCTGGGAAAGATGCGCTTCATCACCCGACGGTTTTCCAGGAAGTAGGCCACGCCGGAGGGGCAGCGCAGATTGTCTTCCAGTACCCGCCAGGTGCCGTTGCCATCACGCACCAAATCGAGGCCGGAGATGTGGCACCAGCGCCCCAGCGGTGGGGTCAGCCCCTGCATCTGGGGTCGCCAGCCCTGGGAACTTTCGACGTCTTCGCGGGGCACAACCCCATCGGCCATGATGCGGCCGGGGCCGTAGACATCGGCCAAGAACAAATCGATGGCCTGCAGGCGCTGGAACAAACCCCGCTCCAGCCGCTCCCATTCTTGGGCGGCGATCAGGCGAGGCAGGGGATCGAAGGGCAGGATTCGCTCCACACCGCCGCTACCGGAATCATTGAGGCGAAAGGTGGCGCCGAGCCGCTTGAGCAGGGCCGCGGCTGCGGCATGGTTGGAGTTGAGCTGGTCGATCCCCATGCGGCCGAGCGAGGAGAGCAGGGGGCTCAGGGCGGCGCGGGGCTGGTCGGCGGCACTGAAGTACTCGTCGTAGCCGTGGCTGGGGCGGTAGTTCGTGAACATGGCACCAGGAGCATTGGGGAGATCCTGCTGCCGTGGGTTGATAGTACCTTGTTACCATTGATACATAAGGTGGGCCCTGCGGTTTTGGCCAAGGGCTGACGACTTGGCCATGCCCTTGACGTTTGCCAGGATTTCGACAAATTGTCCCCTTGGGGCCATCTCTAGTGCCTGTAAAGGCCCTGGATGTGGTACGGTTGAGGGGTCAGCTTTCTAAAATCCATGAAACCCTTTCATTTGCTTGCTCTTGGCGGAGTCACTTCAATCTTGGCAGTTGCTCCTGCTCACGCAGTAATTCAATATCAAGTAGTTGGGCCAGTAAATTTTAGTACTCCGCCTAATATGCCTGCCAGCATTGCCTTTCCTGGTTTCAGTGCCGCCCCAGCTGGCCAGCTGCTTATGGTTTCACTCACAGGACCAACCGCTAATTCAGCGCCGATGCTGAATTTTGGAGGTGACATTCAAGGAGGTCAATTTACTACTGCTCCTAGTACTTATTCAGCAACTTCTACCCCTTTGTTTAAGTTTAATAATGTGTCTGCTTCTGCCTTTTCTGGCAGTCCGAGCAACATTACTTTAACCGGTAATCCTGTAACAACTGTTGGACTAACAACCTTACCCGCTTCGGGTATGTACTCTGGAAGCTTCAACATGATTACGCCAACTGGTATTGAATCTTATTTTGCAGGAACTCCAACTGTCAATGTTTTTAATGGCAACTTTATGACTTCTGTAGCTGGTGGAGGTGGTATTTTTGGAAACAATCTTACTGTGAGCGGTCCGCTATATCTCACTTATAAGTACGACGACGGTACTGCCCCCGCTCCAGGTCCCCTTCCTATTGTTGGGGCAGGTTTAGCATTCGGTTTCTCCCGCAAGCTTCGTCGCCGCATCCAATCTTCAGTTTCCTGAAGACATTCATTCAGCACCTTTCTTCGCCCTCTCGAAAGAGAGGGTTTTTTTTGCTTTGATCAAAACTTGCTGTTGGCGCTGGAGTGCTTTCCCCCCAAGTCCCATCGCACCAGGCTGCATAGGTAGGTTGCCGCATACCCCTTTGATTGCTGCAAAAAAGCCTTCAGCTTCCAGTGCGGCGACTGGAGCCTCACCCAGACCATTGCTACGGGACCCTGGTGGCAACCGATCGGCGGGAGCAACGGACTTGAAATGCAAGTGAATGCCACTTGGTCCAAAAGCCCGGCCGAGAGGGGCCTCTGGCACAGGAAGGAGCTTTCGACACTTGGTATGGGTTTGGTTAAGTTTTGATTTGGCGTTACCCCTTAGTTGGTGCTGCGGCGCTGTGGATTCGGTTCCTTTCCAGGCAGGACCAACCGAGTTGCCTCAGCTTGGCCGGAATTCAAAACGAGCTAGCCGAACAGGGCCCCATGGACTGATGGGGTAACTGCGATGGCCCCACTGCCGCGATCTTGCCCCGCATGCTGGGGGTTTGGTGGAGTACCCATCGGAGCTATGATATGAAAGCCAAAGATCCATTATCTGTGGATCCTAGTAATTTGCTGCAATTTTATGCAATCTCCGAAACCTAGCGTTAGAGATGATATCAGCAACAGCGTAAGCTTGATTCTAAGCAATTTGGCGACAGGATTATTTGCTTTATACTTTATTTTTGTTTTATCGGATATATTACCTATCAGATTGCTTGATCCACTTTGGATGATCACTCTAGCAAGCTCATTATGTAATACATCATCAATTGCCCTATCAGGTTTGGGCTTGGTTCATTTGGCATCTGCGCTCAGTCCTTCAAGTCTACCACTGCATTCTAGGCGAATATTCTGCTCTCGATTGGCTGCATGGGTCGCCTTGGGCTTTCTGATGCTGCTACCTCTAATTGGTTATGCAAATTGGAGAGGAATTAGAAACATCGAATTGACAAATAAGGCCAATATTAATGCTATTAATGCGAAAGCGAATCAGCTTAAAGATCAAATAATCCAAGCTTCCACCCAGAGGGACCTGCAAGAACGAATGGCTAAATTTCAGGGTCCAGCTTTGCCTAATGAATCCCTTACCATGCCCCTAGAGCAGCTTAAGCGGCAGTCCCTGGCAGTGGTCCAGTCGTCAGCAAAAGCTTTCCAAATGAAAACACTTGGCCCATTTACTGAACAATATATGCCAATTTACAAACAAAGCTTGCGCGCTGCTGCCATTTCCTTGATCGTTGCCTTATGTTTTGCAGCTGGTGCCTGGAATCCAAGGACAAACACCACGGCGCTCAATTCAATAACTTCGCTATTTAGAATCTCTCCTTCTAATTCGAGTTCTATATTAGGTTTATTGGTTGGAAAATTTAAAGCACTAAAGAAATCCACTGTTAAAGACAAGGCTGAGTCTGAACGTTTCTCGATGCTTCGCACACGTCAAAAAGATTCAGAAAATCTCAGGCAAATTAAGGAGCGCGAAATGAAGCGAAACCTTGAAAATCAAAGAAGATTAGCTGCAGCTCGGGAGAAGAAGCGCTTACAGGATGAGCGGCAAGCCAAGAGAAAAAGAGAACAATAGATATTAATTCTAAAGAAGAAAATATTTCTGTGCCATCGGCAGTACTTCCGCAGGCTCACAAGTGAGCAGTTCACCATCGGCAAACACCTCATAGGTCTGGGGATCCACCTCCATCTTGGGCAGGCAAATATTGTTGCGCATCGCCGATTTGCCGATCGCCCGGGTGTTTACTACCGGCACACAGGCGCGGCGTAACCCCAGCTGGCGCGGTAGATCGGCATCCAGGGCCGCCTGGCTCACAAAGGTGAGGCAGCTGGGCGCCAGCGCAGCACCATAGGCGGCAAACATCGGCCGGCCATGCACCGGGCCCGGGGTGGGAATCGAGGCATTGGCATCGCCCATCTGGGCCCACACAATCGAGCCGCCCTTGATCACCAGCTCCGGTTTCACCCCAAAAAAGCCCGGCTTCCACAACACCAGATCGGCCAATTTGCCCACCTCCACCGAACCCACCTGGCTGTCGATGCCATGGGCAATCGCCGGGTTGATCGTCACCTTGGCTATATAGCGCTTGATGCGGGTGTTGTCGTTGCGGCCGCCGGAGCCGCTGGCGCTGCCGGCCCCATCCTCCGGCAGGAATCCCCTTTGCACCTTCATCTTGTGGGCCGTCTGGAAGGTGCGGGTGATCACCTCGCCCACCCGCCCCATCGCTTGTGAATCGCTGGCGATGATGCTGAACGCCCCCAAATCGTGCAGGATGTCTTCGGCGGCGATTGTTTCGCGGCGGATGCGCGATTCGGCGAAGGCCACATCCTCCGGGATGCGGGGATCGAGATGATGGCACACCATCAGCATGTCCAGGTGCTCCTCCAGGGTGTTGCGGGTGTAGGGCCGCGTTGGGTTGGTGCTGCTGGGCAGCACGTTGGCCTCGCCGCAGATCTTGATGATGTCCGGCGCATGGCCGCCACCGGCCCCCTCGGTGTGAAAGGTGTGGATGGTGCGGCCGCCGATCGCTCGGATCGTGTCCTCCACAAATCCCGCCTCGTTGAGGGTGTCGCTGTGGATGCACACCTGCACATCGAAGCGATCGGCTACGCCCAGGCAGCAGTCGATGGCGGCTGGCGTGGTGCCCCAGTCTTCGTGCAGCTTGAGGCCGCAGGCACCGGCGCGGATCTGCTCTTCGAGGGCTTCAGGGGTGCTGGCGTTGCCCTTGCCATAGAAGCCCAGGTTCACCGGCAGTCCCTCAGCCGCCTGCAGCATGCGGGCCAGATGGAAGGCGCCGGGGGTGCAGGTGGTGGCGTTGGTGCCCGTCGCCGGGCCCGTGCCGCCCCCCAGCAGGGTGGTCACGCCACTGGCCAGGGCGGTTTCAATTTGCTGAGGACAGATGAAATGGATGTGGGTGTCGATTGCACCGGCGGTGACGATGTGGCCTTCGCCAGCGATCGCCTCGGTGCCTGGGCCAATCACGATCGTCACCCCATCGCTGATGTCGGGGTTGCCCGCTTTGCCGATGGCGCAGATGCGTCCATCCCTGAGGCCAATATCGGCTTTGACGATGCCCCACCAATCCAGGATCAGGGCATTGGTGATCACAGTGTCCACGGCGCCGGCAGCCCGGGGGGTCTGGGCCTGGCCCATGCCGTCGCGAATCACCTTGCCGCCGCCGAACTTCACCTCGTCGCCGTAGCTGGTGTAGTCCTTTTCCACCTCCAGGATCAGTTCGGTGTCGGCCAGCCGCAGGCGGTCGCCGGTGGTGGGGCCGTAGGTCTCGGCGTAGGCGCGACGGTCGATGCGATAAGCCATGAAATCGGTGCTGCGCGAAGGGGCCGGGACAGGGAACAGAACGCTGGGACGGGTGAGCCGCCCTCAGGCCAGGGGGCCGTTGATCAGGCCGTTGAAGCCAAAGACCCGGAGCGCACCGGCGTAGGGCACCAGGTTCACGGCGCGGCTGTCACCGGGTTCAAAGCGGATGGCGGTGCCCGCCGGAATGTCGAGCCGCTGGCCCCGGGCCGCCTCGCGGTCAAATTTCAAGGCCATGTTGGCCTCGTAAAAGTGGAAATGGGAGCCGATCTGCACCGGTCGGTCGCCCGTATTGGCCACCGTGAGCGTGGTGACTGGCCTGCCGGCATTGAGCTCAAGCTCGCCGGGTTCGGTAAGCAATTCGCCGGGGATCAGGGGGGGCATGGGCTCAGGGGCGGACGCCGGTTCGCTCAGGTTGCCGCCATTCTCTCAGTGATAGGAGAGTGCGTGGCGACGGCGCCGCCGGGAGGATCTTGGTTACGGCGCCGCCAGACGGATCGGATCGTGGAGGGTCACCAACTTGGTGCCATCGACAAACACGGCTTCAATCTGAACCTGCTCCACCAGCTCCGGCACCCCCTCCATGACCTGATCACGATTCAGCCAGGTGGAGCCCTGCTCCATCAGTTCGGCCACACTGCGGCCATCGCGGGCCCCCTCCAGCACCTGGAAACTAAGCCAGGCCACCGCCTCCGGATGGTTGAGCTTGAGGCCGCGATGCAAGCGCCGCTCCGCCAGCAGGGCCGCGGTCACGATCAGGAGCTTGTCTTTTTCCTGGGGGGTGAGATGCATGCCGCGCTGGAGAGAGCGATCTGGCTGGATTTGCCTGGTCCACTCTGGCAGGCGCAGGCGTCAATACACATCCGTCTG
>Ga0207941_1000386_pt1 | contig 13307 bp, 7 predicted proteins | sample LakMenEpi13Sep12_FD_150695 | JGI IMG/M metagenome (GOLD analysis project Ga0207941, IMG submission 150695) | Freshwater microbial communities from Lake Mendota, WI - 13SEP2012 deep hole epilimnion (SPAdes) | ecosystem: Environmental > Aquatic > Freshwater > Lake > Epilimnion/Euphotic zone ...
TCTCTATTCACTATTTTCTCCTTTTCTCAAGACTTCCAATGGCAGTGGGCTCACCGAGGCGGAGGAAATCAGAATGCAGGATTAGCAGGTACTTTTTCAGTTTCGTTAGAACAGATTTTTGATGTGAAAATAGACCAGTATAATAATTATTATTTTGCGGGAACAGTTACTAATTTCAACCCAGAGTTTATGGGAGAATCTATCACAAAATACGGTACGAATAATATCCAAACCGACATTTATATTGTTTCTACGGACTGTGAAGGTAATTTTCGCTGGCATACTACTTTAGGTGGTGAAGCGAGTGTTTCTTATGTGTCAATTGTATATCTTTGAAACAGTAGCATTTGATTTTACTTGACATAATAAAACGTCATAGCTTTCAAGTAAATAAGCGATTTTCATAGTAGGCAATAAAAATTCCGGCGTTAATAAAACACTTTTTTAATACTTGAATTAAACTTGTTTTTTGGTAAACCGTTGTTTTAATATGATTCAGGGCAAAATGATATTAAAAGTCTCGCAATTTAATAAATTTTTAATAGTTGTTTAACTTTATATATAAGATTTTCCCTATTTATTGCTTGTGGTTTTCAATTCATTATTTATCAGTCTATTAGAAAACTTCTCTTTCAATATTTTCATATCTTCACTTACTTTTTTATCCAATACTTTGGCATAATGTTGGGTTGTTCTGAGGTTTTTATGGCCAAGCATTTTACTTACCGATTCAATAGGCACGCCGTTTGTGAGCGTCACAGTAGTGGCAAAAGTGTGACGGGCGATGTGGAATGTTAATTCTTTGTTGATTTTGCAAACACCGGCAATCTCTTTTAAATAGGCGTTCATTTTTTGATTGGAAAGAATGGGTAAAAGTCTATCCTGGTTTAATGCTTGTGGATGGTTTTCGTATTTATCGATTATCATTTGTGTTACCGGTAGAATTGGAATTTTGGAGGCACTTTCCGTTTTTTGACCGTGGGTGAATATCCATTTCTAGCCATCAATTCCAATGCTTATATGTGATTTGGTTAAGTTTTTCACATCGATATAGGCTAAGCCTGTAAAGCAGCTGAAAAGGAAGATATCACGAACTAGTGAAAGTCGGTCGGTTCCGAAGTCTTTGTTAATGATTTCTTGGATTTCTTCTTCGGATAAATATACTCTATCTACTTCTTTGACTTTTCCTTTATAATTTAAGAATGGATCTTTATCTATCCATCCATTTGCGTAACATTGTTTAACAATTTTGCCAAAGTTTCTGATGTACTTTATAGTTGAATTGTTATTACAATTTTTAACTTTTCGTAAGTAAAAATCGAAATCATTGATAAAACCAATATCAACCTTCTTAATTGATATATCAGTGACATTGAACTGGTATTGAAGAAATTCTTTGGTGTGACTGATGGTTGTTTCGTATTTTTTGTATGTGTTATTCGAATACTCTTTGCCAATTAGTTGAGCTATTCTTTTGTTGTGTTCTTCAAATATCACAATTAGTTTTCTTTCCTTTTCATCAATGCCTAAGAGTTTGTTTTTGAAAGTCTGTGCGGTTATTTCTTCATTGTTATTAACCATCCATTTTTCAATTTCAAAAACTTTATTTCTAAGCATGTCGAGATGACTATTAATTAGACGGGCTTCAACACTGGAACCCCTAATTTTGCCTCCTGAGGAATTCCATTTCGTTTTTTCTACAATTCGTGAAGTACTTAGTTCTTCTCTAGTTCCGTTAATTGTTATCCTTTGATAAATTGGTAACAATCCATCCTTAGTGGCTTTTGTACTTTTTACAAAAAAAAGTATAGATAATTTAAGTTTCATTTTAGGTAACCTTTTAGATTAAACAATTTACATTTTTTTGTCTTTACTGTCAAGATGTTCATCTTTTGAACCTTCTTCCATTAAAGGGCTGGCGTGAAATTCGGTGTCCCAAAATTTGATTTTTATTGGGACACCGATTATAGCACCTAAAGAATGATTTAATTTGAATAAATTGCGAAGTGCACTAAAACATAAAACCCTGCAAATCTTATGATTTGCAGGGTTTTAGTCAATAATGTAAGTAATACTGTGGAGTCGGAGAGAATCGAACTCTCGTCCAAACAGGCAACCAAAGAGCTTTCTACGCGTTTATCCTCTGATTGAGTTTTCGACAAAAAGCAAGGCCAAAGGCAGCCACTTCTTGCTTAGCTTAATGAGTGTCAGAAGGGATTCAAAGCATTACCCTTCCTAGGTTTATTTTTACGGTTCACCTGTTTCAAACGCCACAAACCAAGGCTTTCGAGGTGAATCCAGCTTTCCTACCTGGTAGGAACGAGGCAAATCTTACTATAATTCAGATTAAGCAGCTAAAGCGTAATTATTTTCGCCGTTTATAAGTTGTGAACCTTGATATTTACGAGCCAAATGTCCAATGCTCGACGTGCTTACCGTTTAGTTCCACCCGCTGTCAAAACCGGTCGACCCCATTTTTTTTGCTTTTGTTGTCTGCTATTCCAATCAAATACAAAAATCAAGCCACAAATATACATGAAAATTTGTCATAAATAAAACTTGCCTGACTTATTCAATAATGTTACATTTGAAACAAATCTAAAGTATTACAATAAAAATATCACAAATGACATTCGGAATCATCAAAGAACGTAAAAACCCGCCAGACAGAAGAGTTGTATTTACACCAGAAGAATTGGTGCGATTAAAAAAGCAATTCCCTGAAGCAAATATAAAAGTAGAAACTTCAGACATCAGAGTTTTTCCTGATTCTTCCTATACTGATTTGGGGTTGGAAGTAACAAATGATATGTCTGCTTGTGATGTCTTAATTGGTGTAAAAGAAGTTCCTGTTGAAGCACTTCTTCCAAATAAAAAATATTTTTTCTTTTCACATACAATCAAAAAACAACCGTATAATCGAAAATTACTCCAAGCAGTTTTAGACAAAAACATCGATTTATATGACCACGAAACCATTGTTGATGAACAAAACCGACGATTAATTGGTTTCGGGCGTTATGCCGGTATTGTAGGTGCTTATAACGCTTTTCGTGGTTTCGGAATTAAATATGAGTTATTCAATATTCCAAAAGCTGAAACATTAAAAGGGATAGATGAATTAATATCAAAATTAAAAAGACAGGTTCTACCTCCCATAAAAATCGTTCTTACCGGAAAAGGGAAAGTAGGCATGGGGGCTAAGGAAATTTTAGATGCTATTAAAATCAAAGAAGTTTCCGTTGAAAATTTCTTGACTAAACTATATTCAGAGCCGGTTTATGTTCAAATAGATGTGTTAGATTATAATAAACGAAAAGACGGTCAGCAACTTGGAAACCAAGATTTTTATAAAAATCCGCTAGAATATGTATCCGATTTTGAACGCTTTACAAAAGTAGCCGATGTATTGATAGCAGGTCATTTTTATGGCAATAATGCTCCCTATATTTTGACCCAGGAAATGCTCAAAAAGTCAGATTGTAAAATTAAAGTAGTGGCTGATATTTCCTGTGATGTCAATGGTCCCATTGCTTGCACCATAAAAGCATCCACTATTGCCGACCCATTTTTTGGTTATTTACCTTTTGAAAATAAAGAAGTACCGTTTTCGCATCCTGCCTCAATAATGGTCATGAGTGTAGATAATTTACCCTGCGAATTACCAAAAGATGCCAGTGAAGGATTTGGCGAAATGTTTATGCAACATGTCATCCCGGCTTTCTTTAACGGAGATAAAGACGGAATTTTGCAACGGGCAAAAATGACTGAAAACGGAAAACTTACACCTCGATTCAGTTATTTACAAGAGTATGTAGAGGGGAAGTAAAATCCCTTTGATTCTTATTGACTTAGCCTAATTTAATGGTTAAGTCCGATTTGTTTTTTACATTTGAGGAATAGTATACCCAATGTTGAAAAAATATTGTCTTTATCTTTTCCTTTTATGGAGTTCCTTGAATTGTTTTTCACAGGAATTACTTCCTTTTGTCGAAAATTTTACCAAATCAAATTATAACGGCGATAATCAAATTTGGAGCGTAACACAAGGAAATGATAATGCGATGTATTTTGCCAATAATCATTATTTTTTGCGGTACAATGGTGTTAAATGGGATAAATATATTCTTCCTAATAAAACCATTATTCGTTCAGTTTTTTCAGATGGTGACCGAATTTATTGTGGTTCTTATACTGAATTTGGCTACTGGATTAGAACCAATGGGGAGATGATTTATCATTCTTTGAGTAAAGGGAAAGCACTATTTACCGGTTATTCAAATAATGAAGAGATTTGGAAAATTTTTAAATTTCAACAAAAAATATACTTTCAGTCATTCAATGACCTTTTCGTTTATAACGGTAATACAATTGAAAAAATCAGAATTCCATTCCAAATTTCCTATTGCTTTGTAGTGGATAATAAAATTTATGCCGCATCCGTCAGAAATGGAATTTATGAATTTGAAAATAAGAAATTTACCAAAATTGAGAAATGGAAAATAGTAGATAACAACGTTATTCATGCTATTGAAAAAAATAAAAATACACTTTATGTATTTACTCAAAAAAAAGGTGTTTTTGTAGAGAAAAACGGCGAACTATACCCTTGGGAAAACAGTTTGAACGAAGAATTAAAAAATGAAATCATTATTGCATCCAAGTTTATCGATAGTGATCGTTTGATTATAGGTACCGCTTTTAAAGGGTTATATTTAATTGATACTAATACAGGCACTTTTCAAAACATAAGTCGTAATAACTCACTCAAAAACAATTCTGTTTTAAGCATCGGATTTGATAAAGAAAACGACCTTTGGTTAGGTTTGGACAACGGCATATCGCACATCGAAATCAATTCGCCCTATTCCATATTTTCAGACAATACAGGAATTTTAGGATCTGTTTATTCCGTTTCATTCTTGAACGACGGCTATTTGTTAGGTTCAAATCACGGAGTTTTTAAATATAATAACAAACAGTTAGAACTATTGCCCAATTCTCAGGGTCAAGTCTGGGATATTCAAAAAATGAATAATCAATATGTAATTGGGCATAATGATGGTACCTTTTTATATGATAATGGTCAACTTAAAAAAGTAAATGCAGTAAGCGGCGGCTGGAAACTATTAATCAGTGAATTTGATCCTAAAATTTATCAGGCAAATTATTCAGGAATTGTTATGTATGCCGATCGGAATGATTTGACGCAATATGAAATTATTGAGAATTTAACTAAGCCGATTAAACATATAGCTCAAAACAAACCTTATGAACTTTGGGCGGTCGATAATTACAGAAGTTTATATCGAATCAAGTTCAAAAAGGACTATCAACTCGATAAAATTGAAAACATTACTCAAAAAAACAATATTAAAAATGATTTTGAAGTAAAGCTTTTTCATTTTAAAAATGAGATGCTGTTTTTCATTGATAATACTTGGTATCATTACAATTCACTGGCAGAAAAATTAGAAAAGAATAGTTTATTTAATCAAAATTTTTCAACGGTTACGGAATTCGTTCCTGTAGACGATGAGAACTTTATTTTGCTCAAAGACAAACTGTTATATATTATCCATCAAGTAGACGGAAAGTTTGTTTGGGAATTAATTCCTGAAAAATACTATGAAGGAAAAATCATTAATCAAGACACAAAGGTTTTTAGAAAAGGAAATCAATTAATCATGAATTTGGATGATGGGTTTTTTACCTTCCAATTGAAAAATTCTAAATTGAAGAAACAGAATGTGGTTATTGAAGCTTTTTATCAAGGGAAAAAAATTAAAGAAACCGAAACGATTAAACACAATCAATCACTCGAAATCAATGTCATTTCAGAATATTTCGGTTATAATCGCTCCGGATTATTTTATAAACTAAACGGAGTTGATACTTTTCAACCTATACAGAACGGAAATCTAATATTGAATAACCTTTCCAGCGGTAATCAAAAAATAGAAGTTTTTTACAATAATGGAGAAAATTATAAGCTAATTTCAAACTTTAAGTTTTCGGTTGCAAAACCTTGGTATTTTTCAATTTGGATGATATTTATTTATATTTTATTAATTGCCGGAACTTTTTTCCTTTATTACAAATGGAATAAAGTGCGGTACCAGGAGCAATTAAAACTGAAAGAGGAAGAGCTAAAACATCAGAAAGAAATTATTCAAATTGAATTAGAAGCGGAAAATAAATTAAAGTTGCAAGAATATGAAAAGCATATTCTAGAGATTCAAGTGCAAACAAAAGCAACAGAGGTTGCCGGTAAATCACTATCCATTGCCAAACAATCGGAAATGATTGAAACCATAAAAAAGATTTTAGATACGGAGTCAGATTTAGCTCAAATGAAAAGTAAAATCAATAAATCTATCAAAGTTAACGCAATCAATAAAAAAGAATGGGAAAGCTTTGAAAAGAACATATTACAAAGTAATGATGAGTTTGTTCATCGCTTGACAAATTTATATCCTTCACTAACTTCAAAGGATATTAAACTTTGTATTTACTTAAAAATGAATCTCTCTTCCAAAGAGATTGCACCTTTAATGAATATTTCCTATCGGGGTGTAGAACTTCATCGCTATCGATTAAGAAAGAAATTAGAATTACATTCAGACGACAACCTGTCTAACTTTATGATTAATTTATAAAAAATCTTTATAATTTATCATTTAATCATTTTTTTCTTTAAAAAGTTAAAGAATTATTACACATCATTACTACATCAAATTGCTAATTAAACGATGTGTTTTTAAGGATAATTTTTAATTATATATTATTAATAATCAATTAAATAAAAAATATTTTTATTAAAATGATGTAGTACTGTAGTAAATTAATTAATGGAACTATATCGTTTTAGTTAGTATATTTACACAACTAACACAAACAAACTACATTTTTTATGAAAAGGTATTTACTAATAATAGTAGTTCTATTCATCCAAACATTTATTCAAGCTCAGGAGATTTCAGGTAAAGTAACTGATGCAAGCGGGTTGCCATTGCCTGATGTAATTGTTCTAGTTGTAAAAACACAAGAAAATACAATAACTGATTTTGATGGTAATTTCAAAATTAAAGCAGAAGTTGGCGATGAAATTCAGTTTTCTATGTTGAGTTTTGTGAAAATAGTGGTTAAAGCTGCGCCAAATATGGTTGTCGTAATGAATGACGATGATCAAAAGCAATTAGGTGAGGTAGTTGTCGTGGGTTATGGTTCAAAAAAATTAGGTTCGATTACCGGTTCAGTTTCTCAAATAAAATCGGCTGAAATACTAAAAACTCCTGCTCAATCTGCTATCCAATCTGTTCAGGGAAAATTAGCCGGGGTAAATATTGTTACAAATGATGAACCGGGCTCAACACCGTCCATACAAATTAGAGGTCTAGGAACTTTGTTGGGAGGTCGTAATCCTTTGTATATTATTGACGGTATTGAATCAACGAGCCTAAACGGATTAAGCCCAAATGAAATCGCTTCCATGGATATTTTGAAAGATGCTTCTTCCTTAGCTATTTATGGTCAAAAAGGCTCTAATGGTGTAATCATTGTTACCACAAAAAAAGGGAAAGAAGGCAAGTTTGAAGTCAATTTCGATTCCTATTACGGACAGAAATTTATTCAACGGGAAGTTAAAATGGCAGATTCTTACCGATTTGTCTATTATAATAATTCAGCATTAGGATCAAGTTCTTATTTTAATTTCGAACAACCTTATAATACCAATTGGCTAGATGAAATTACCGATACCGGAACCGTGATGAGTAATTTCCTTTCGATTTCCGGTGGAAGTCAAAACGCTAATTATTATTTAGGGTATACAAACTATAAGGAAGAAGGTATTTTGAATGGAACGGATTACGAGCGTAATAATATTAATTCTCGTATGGAAGTTAAATTATTTGATGATCGATTAAAGATTTCGAATGCTTTAAATTTTTCAATTGTAAAAAACACACCTAAACCGTTAAGTGCTTTTACAAATGCCTACAAACAATCACCAATCATGCCGGTTCAATATCCTAATGGAAGATGGGGAATGCCTTTTATAAATGAAAATGGCGTGAATGATTATAATGGAACACGCTATAATAATGTAGCGAATCCGGTAGCTCAGCTTTATTACACCAATGAACAAAATAAAAACTTTGTTGTTTTTGGCTCTATTAATGCTGAATTAAAGATTACTGATGATTTAAAATTCACTACAAATTTCGGTACGTCGTACGATGTTGGCGAAGGATATACATTTACCCCAAGTCGCGATATTTGGCTTTCTCAAAATCCAACTCAGGAAATTGAGGATTACCCTTTATCTAATCCTAATAATGTTTTAAGTCAAAGAAAGTATGATTCTTTTATTTGGAATTGGGATAATTATTTTACTTACACTAAAGATTTCGGCAAAAATGAAATCACTGGGGTTTTAGGGATGTCACGATCAACCCGAAACAATAGTCAGTATATTTCAGGAACTCGTTTTAACGTACCGGAACAACCTAATTATTGGTATTTAGATTTTTCATCTTATAACATCAATACTTCTCCGGGTGCTGTTGTTTCTAATTCACATACCACTCCAGTTGTTTCTATTGCCTATTTTGCAAGAGCAGATTATGAATACGATGGAAAATATTTACTTACCGCTTCATTAAGAAGAGAAGGAATAAGTTCTTTTCAGGATGATGAACAATGGGGTTTGTTTCCAGCAATATCTGCCGGTTGGGTTATGAGTAACGAACCTTTTTTGAAAGATGTTAAATTCTTAAACTTTTTAAAAATTCGTGGAGGTTATGGCGAAGTTGCTAACGGAAATAGTGGAAATTCACTCAATACGTTAGTGTTTGGTTCCGGTTATAATTATGCTTTTGGTGCTAATCAGGATATTTTTCCGGGAGCAAATATTCCGTACCAAGTGGATCCTTCGTTGTCATGGGAAACGATGAAAGAAATTGATTTTGGATTTGATTTTAAAGTACTCGATAATAAGCTTTCAGGAACTTTTGATATTTATAACAGAAATGCTGTTGATGTAATTTTACCGGTTTCACTTCCTCCGGTTTTGTCTCCGGGTGCTGTTTATTTAAATACTGGAACGGTTTCAAATAATGGAATTGAGCTATCGCTTCGTTGGGAAGATTCCATCAATGAAAATTGGAGATATTCCATTGGAACCAATTATTCACACAATAAAAATGAACTGAAGGATGTGAACAATGCTTATTTTTCTAATCTAATAGGTGGAAGTTTAGGTAATGGACAATGGACAAAACAAGTGTTAGTTGGTGAACCTTTAGGCAGTTTTTATGTTTATGATGTTACAGGTTATAACTCAGATGGCGGGTTTACTTACAGTGACGAAAGAGTAGTGGCCGGTTCTTATCTACCAACCTATACTTACGGAGTGAATTTAGCATTATATTATAAAAGCTTCGATTTTTCAACTGATTTATTTGGCGTTGGAGGCAACAAATTATACAACGGTAAAAAAGCCCAACGTTTTGGTGGTGAAAATATAGAATATGATATTTTAGATAGTTTTTGGATTCCTTCTAATCCCAATGCAGACAATCCATATCCTTTTAATGAAGTTCCAATTGCTTCTACATACTACATTGAAGATGGAGCTTTCTTACGAGTAAATAATATCACTTTAGGTTATGTTGTTCCTAATTTTTATGAAAAAATAGACAAGATAAGATTTTATGTAACCGCTGTAAACCCATTTATTTTTACTAAATTTTCAGGTTATTCTCCTGAAATATCAGGAAATAATAATGCTGATCCTTTAGGAAATGCAGGTATTGAATTGGATGCATATCCCACAAACAAAACCTTCTTTTTTGGTCTAAATGTTTCTTTTTAAAATTACTATCATGAAAAATAAGATACTACATAACCTACTATTAATCCTTTCAATTTCTTTTGTTTCACTTTCTTGTGAAGAGGATTTGAATGTAGAACCTAATAACGCAATTTCTGAATTTGATTTTTTGAACAATCCGGATAATGCGGTGCAGTTGGTAAATGGAGTTTATAACAAACAATTAGACTACAATATGTATTGTTTTTCTTGGATAGGAATGACAAGTATTACTTCGGATGATGCTGATAAAGGGTCAACTCCAAACGATACCGGTACCGATAAGCATAAAATGGATAACCTGACTTTTAATGCAACGGATATTTCTTTTATAGATGTTTGGGAAGGTCGTTACGATGGTATTTATAGAGCTAATAATGCTTTGTTTTACCTAGAGCAATTAACCATTGACCCGGCTTTAAAAAGTAGGTTGATTGGGGAAGTTAAATTTTTAAGAGCCTTATATTATTTTGATTTAGTAAGATGTTTTGGTGGTGTTCCATTGGTAACTACAAAAATTGACATCAACAATACGGAAGAAATCAACAACATCGTTTTTGTCCGAAGATCAAAAGAAGAAACGTATGCTCAAATAGAAACGGATTTAACAGACGCTATTGAACGATTACCTATAAAAGGCCAATATTCTCCCAATGATTTAGGTAGAGCTACTAAAGGTGCTGCTCAGGCTTTATTAGCAAAAGCCTATTTGTATCAAGAAAAATGGCAATTGTCCTATGACATGGCTGGTGAAGTTATCACTTCCGGTCAATATGGATTATTAGCTAATTATGCAGAAGTTTGGCGGGAAGTGGGTGAAAACAAAGTTGAATCTATTTATGAAGTGCAAGCCACTTTGAACAAAGGACTTATTGGTTATACCGATGTTCAAGGAGCCAGAGGAACACCTGATTTAGGTTGGGGTTTCAATACACCATCATTATCTCTTGTTAATTCCTATCAAGAAGGAGATGTAAGAAAAAATGCAACAGTTTTATTTGTTCAATCAACCCCTTTTACATTATGGGATGGTTTTGAAGGTTCTCCTACTTGGAATAACCCACGTTACAATTATAAAGCTTATCAAAGCAGCATAGCTGAATCTTGGAATGGGAACAAAGGGGAAACAGCCAAGAACCTTCGTGTTTTGAAATACAGTGACATTCTCTTAATTAGAGCAGAAGCGGCCTATCAAAATTCAAATTTTGGTGAAGCATTGGCTAGAACAAATGAAATTAGGGTTCGAGCAGGCTTACCGGAATTAACCACAATAACTTTAGCCGATGTTTTAAATGAACGCCGTTGGGAAATGGCTATGGAACATGATCGTTGGTTTGATTTAGTAAGAACCGGTCAAGCTCCTGCGGCTATGGCAGCAAATGGTAAAACATTTGTCGTGGGAACACATGAATTATTCCCAATTCCAAACAACCAAATTATTGCCAGTAACGGAAGATTAACACAGAATCCAGGATATTAAGAAAAACAAATTAACATTAATTATTTAAATTTTTTACACTTATGAAAACAAACAATTTTTTATTCAAATCTATTGCATTAGTAGTTCTAGGAGCAGCAATAGTAAACTGTAGTGATGATGATTCAGATCCACTACCTCCAATCGGTGGTTACAACAATGCTGACGAAGTTGCTGCGGCTGACTTATTAGCATATTGGCCATTAAATGGAAACGGTACTGAAAGTAAATCAAGTACAAATCCTTCTTCAACTGTTGCAACAACTTATGTAACAGGTATAAAAGGACAAGCAGCAAGTTTTAATGAAGGTTACATGGCTTATCCGGCTATCGCTGCTTTAAGTTCAACTTCAGGTAGTGCTTCTATCAGTTGTTGGGCAAAAATTACTAATACAAAATTAGTTCCGGACGGAGTTAGTAACATTTCTCCAATTTTTTCTTTAACAAGAACAGGTGAAATCTTTGGAAATTTAAATTTATTAGCGGAAACACATGGTTTAACAACTAGTGATTCTATTCAAATGAAAGGTGTTTTCAGAATTAAACAAGAGGATGGTTCTGAATTTGGTGGTGATGCCGTAAATATGCTTAAAATGGAGCAATGGATGATTGACGGAAACGCCAATGGTGAAAATCACCAAGCATTTGCTAATAAAATTGGTGGACAATGGGCACACATCGTGTATGTTTTTGATGGTGTTGCAGGAGCTAATAAACTTTATGTAAACGGTGTGAAAATTTCTAACCCTCAATGGGAAGTTAGAAACGGTGGAGCACCAAAAATGTTAAATCACTACACTCCAACAAGACCGGTTATCGGAGCTTTAGAAACTGTTGTTACCGGAGCAAACGGTGACGCTTGGAACAAAGCTTTAAAAGGTGGAGTAGATGAACTTAGAGTTTATAACAAAGCATTAACAACTGCTGAAATCGGAGCTCTTTATGAGTTAGAAAAAGCTGGAAGATAATTTGTTTTCATTCGAAAAACCTAACAGAATATATTTCTGTTAGGTTTTTTTTAATTTTTTTATTATAAATACTTCTATCTAATGCAAAATCTAATTCGAATCTTATTTGTTCTTCAATTTTTTATAGTCTCTTGCTCTTGTTCCTCAACTAATGATACACCGGAAGAACCTATTGTTGTAAAGCCTTTAACAGATACGGAGATATTAGATTTAGCTCAAAAAGATGCGTTTAAGTATTTTTGGAATTACGCCGAAACGAATTCTAAATTAGCTCGTGAACGTTACCACGTAGATGAAACCTTTGTAGATGTTAATTTAGTAACTACAGGAGGTTCAGGTTTTGGCCTGATGACTATTTTAGTTGGAATTGAAAGAGGGTTTGTTACTCGATCAGAAGCCGTTGCGCGTCTAAACACATCACTCACTTTTCTCGAAAATGCCGACCGTTTTCATGGGGCCTGGAGCCATTGGATTAATGGTACAAACGGAAATGTAGTTCCTTTTGGAACGGATGATGATGGTGGCGATATTGTTGAAACATCGTTCCTTTGCCAAGGGTTACTTTGTATTCGCGAATATTTTAAAAACGGAACTCCTGAAGAACAAGCACTGGCTTTAAAAGCCGATGTATTGTGGAAAGGAGTGGAATGGAGTTGGTATACCAAAGGCGAAAACGCAATGTATTGGCATTGGTCTCCGAACTACGAATGGCTAAAGAATTTTAAATTAGAAGGATATAACGAATGTTTAATTACGTATATCATGGGAGCATCATCTCCCACACATCCTATTCCTAATGAAGCTTATCATCAGGCATGGGCAAGAAATGGAAGCATTGTGCACCCGGGTTTAAAATATAATATTCCGGTTGTTTTTAATTATAATGGAGCAACAGGAAATGTTGGTCCAATGTTTTGGGCACATTATTCCTATTTGGGTTTAGACCCAAGGGGATTAACTGACCAATATGCAAATTATTGGGAGTTAA
>Ga0207941_1000387_pt1 | contig 13220 bp, 13 predicted proteins | sample LakMenEpi13Sep12_FD_150695 | JGI IMG/M metagenome (GOLD analysis project Ga0207941, IMG submission 150695) | Freshwater microbial communities from Lake Mendota, WI - 13SEP2012 deep hole epilimnion (SPAdes) | ecosystem: Environmental > Aquatic > Freshwater > Lake > Epilimnion/Euphotic zone ...
GGCCCGCCGCCATCGCCACATTGGTGGCCCCGCTGGGGAACCGATTGCGGGCATTCAACCCCACACCCACCCGGGCCCAGCGCACCTGATGGCCCTGGAGTCTTAGGCCTGGCAGCACCCCGGCCAGCTTGGCCATGGCCCCCTTAGGCCCAAGCAAATACAAATCATTGGGCCACTTGATGCGCACGGGGAGGCCCAGGTCCTCCAATTGCAAGGCCAAACCCACCGCCACCGCCAGTCCCACCGCGGCGGCCCCGAGGGGCTCTGGGGGCCAGGGCAAGGCGGCACTCAGCCAGACGCCCCCGGGCGGTGAACTCCAGCTACGTCCGCGTTGACCCCAACCAAAGCGTTGCTGGCCCGCGAGCAAGGCCAGGGGAGCCCGCAGCCGAGGCCCCTGGGCGCAAGGCGCTTGGGTCAACCAGTCGTCCAAAAGGCGTTCGGTGCTGCCACAAACCGGCACATAACGCAGGTGCCACGCACAAAGATCATCAGCTGACCCAGAAGCATGCCCAGGCCCCATGAACCTGCGGGCGGCACCGAGGCGGCCGATCACAGCTGGCCCAACCAGGCCCCCATGCGAGCGGCAGCGGCCTCCAGTTGCGGCAGGGGATGGACCAACGCCAACCGCAGCCAACCCTCCCCCCCGGGGCCAAAACCGATGCCAGGGGTGAGACAGACTCCTGTCGCCTCCAACAGGGCGGCACAGAAACCCTCGGAATCCAACCCCCGCTCCTTGGCCACCGGCGGCAGCTCCAGCCAGAGATAGAGGGCCATCGACGGCTGGCTCACGCTCCAGCCGGCGGCCGCCAGGGCCCGCACCATGCCATCGCGCCGTTGCCGGTAGACCTCACGCAACTGCTGGGGCCAATGGGGTGCTTGCTCCAAAGCAGCAATGGCCCCGGCCTGAAGGGCCAGGGACTGGTTGAAATCGACCACAGATTTCAACTGGCGCAGGCCGGCGATCAGGGGCGCAGCCCCGATGGCGAAAGCCAAGCGATAGCCGCCAAGACACCAACTCTTGGAGAAGGAAAAGAATTCAATACCCTGGCGCCGCCAATCCGGATGGCGCAACAGGGCCGGCGCCTCCCCCTCCAGGGCGAGGTCGACATAGGGATTGTCGTGGGCCAGCACGATGTCATGGTCGATGGCGCGAGCCATGGCGCCATCCAGCCAGCTTTGGTCGCCGGTGGTGGCCGTGGGGTTGTGGGGAAACCCCAGCACCATCAATTTCAACTGGTCCCAAACGCTGGCTGGCAGTTGGCCGAAATCGGGGCACCACCCCTGATCGGCGCGCAGGGTCAGGAGGGTGGAGCGCACTGAGGCCAACACCAGCCCGCCGCGGTGGGAGGGATAACAAGGATCAAGAAGCAAGGCAGCATCGCCCGGATCGGTGACGACAAGGGGCAAGTGGGCCGTGGCTTCCTGGGAACCCACCAGCAGCTGGACCTCGGTTTCAGGATCGACTGTGATATCGAAGCGACGCAAGGCCCAGGCCGCCACCGCCTCGCGAAACGGCAAGGTGGCGGCGTGCAGGCAGTAAGAGGCACTGGCAGGGTGATGGAGGCGTTGGGCGATGGCCTCAATCGCCGCCGGCGGTGGCGGCAGATCGGTGGAGCCCAGGGAAAGATCGAGCAGCGCCGGGCGGCCGTTCAAGCACCCCTGTGCCCCGTTTCGGCCCTGGACATAGGTCAGCTTGCGGGCGTCATTGCGGCTGAAAACTCCGCTGCCCAGCTGGGCAACCCGCTCAGAGATGGGCATCCAGTAAGGCCATCAACTGGGGTTTGGCGATGGCCCCCTCCTGGCGGGCCACCTCCACACCAGCGCGGAACACGAGCAGAGTGGGAAGACCTTGAATTCGGTAGGCATCGCGACTGACCGGGTTATCATCTGCCTCCAATTTGGTCACCTTGAGCCTGCTGCCATAGGTCTCGGCGGCCCATGACATCAAGGGAGCCATCAAACGGCAGGGACCACACCAGGACGCCCAGACATCCACCAAAACTGGCAACGGAGATTCGAGCACCTCTCGGGCAAAAGAAGAATCCGTGACATCCAGCACTGTGGCGCTGGTTGAATCGGTGACCAAGGGCCTGAATGCGGCGTCCTTGGATTGTATGGAGCAGGGGGACCCATTCGGGAGGCCGGCAAGGATATCCCCCTGACTTGGAGATCAGATGACTTTGATCTCAGAGCTTGTCGATGGACTTTTTCAGTTCTTCAAGCTCGGCGTTCACTTCCTGCTGTTGCACGGGTTGCAACTGGGGAACGGGACCATTGGGGGCCGGAAGCTGAATCGGATGGGCGCCCCCTTCCAGCCGGGTTTTGAGGGCGGCAAGCTCGTCGTCCACATCATTGCCCCCCTCCAGACTGGCGAATTGACTTTCCAGATCGGCGCCAGCCAGTTCGGCAGCAGCCTGGCTGCGGGCCTCGAGAACCTGCACCTTCTCCTCCATCTGCTCGAAGGCAGCCATCGAGGAGTTGGTGCCGAGATTGCTGACCGCGCTTTGCAGCTGCTCCTGGGCCTGGGCCGCCTGGGCGCGGGCCTTGAGCATTTCCTTCTTTGTCTTGGCCTCAGCGATCTTGGCCTCAAGGGCCGTCAGACTCCTTTTAAGAGTGTCGACTTGGCCGGCCTGGCTGTTTAGCTGATTGTTGAGGGCTGTGAAAGTTTCCTGGTAGGTCTTACGCCTGGCCAGGGCCTCACGGGCCAGATCCTCTTCGCTTTTCTTGAGAGCCAATTCGGCTCTTTCGTACCAGGTTTTGGACTGACTTTCGGCTTGCTCCGCCTGGTTTTGGATCCGCTTCTGGCTGGCGATCGCCGTGGCGACAGCCTGGCGCAGTTTGATCAGATCAGCCTGCATGTCGGCCACAGACTGGTCCAGGATCAGGGCCGGATCTTCGGCCTTACTGACCATATCGTTGAGGTTGGCGCGCAGCAGTCGGCTGAGCCTGTCGAAAAAGCCCATGGTTTGGGGTAAGGAGGCAGGCTCTGAACCTTAGCGATGAATGGCCCACTGCCTCTCTCAAAACTTGCAGAGGATCCACCCTTGCGCCCTAGGAATGGGCCAATGAAAGGGGCGGTGGCATACCAGGGGCCTGGCTTCGCCCTACGGTCGGTTCCATGGCCAAAGCTTCCAGGCGATCCGTCCCGGGTCCAGCCAATGACAGCAACCGAAGCCAACGAATCGGCGAGGTTTCGGTGCTGCTGCCAGCCCGGAGGCCACCGGCCGTGGCCCTGGCCATATGCCTTGAAGATTTAGGGCAATCCTGGCAACGGCAGGGCCATCTGGCCGCCCTTTGGCTGGCTTGGCCGCGCCTGGCCGGTCCCCAACTGGCACCTCACTGCCAACCCCTTTCCTTGAGGGCTGGGCGCCTGACGGTGGGGGCAGCTCCCGGCCCCTGGCTCCAGGCCCTGCAATACAACCGCCACATGCTGCTGGGGGCGTTGCGTGGCGCTGGGTTTGAGGTGCGAGAAGTGATCGTGCAACAACACCACCGGGGTCCGATGCCGCCCCCTGCTATGCAAGAAGAGGCTGCGATCTGGGCCGCCCATCCCAGCCGGCTCGATGTGCATGGCCATGGCGGCCCCTGCCCGGCCTGCGGCAGTCCAGCCCCTGCGGGTGAACTGGCCCTCTGGGGCCATTGCAGTTTCTGCCGTCGCGAAGCCTTGGCGGACCCACCCGGGGAGCATCGCGCCTAGGGCTGGCCCCCTTGGGGCTGGTCCCATTGGGGCTGGTCCCTTGGGGCTAGAAAAGTGATCGCCAGGCCCGTTCCTGGGCCTGGGCCTCCGGGGTGCCCTCGGCGGGGAACTGGGTCAGGAAATCCTTGTCGGCCGTAGGCACGTAGGGCCCCTGCTTGATCTCGAACATGACGGCATCAGGGGTCAGCGCCACCAGGGTGTGGAAATGGCCTTCCTGCAACTCAATGCCCCGCACATCACCGCCGGTCTCCAGCCGTTCGGTGTGCAGGACCGTGCCCTGGTCATCCAGCAGCACCAGCCCGATGGCCCCCTGAAGCATCACAAAGCATTCGAAGCCCTCGCCGGGGTTGGGGCGCAGATGGCGATGGGGACGCACATAGGTGCCGGGTTGCAGCACATTCAAAAAGCGCTGCACCAGGTCTGGGGCGCGGTGCAGATTGTGGTTCAGGCGCCGGCGTGGACTACTGAGGGCCCCGGCAGCAACCGCATCGAAGAGGGCCTGGTCCAGGCGGCGCAACGCTGACGGTGCCGTTAACGCGGCGGGATCCTGAAGCGGTAAAGCGGCATCAGCCAAAGGTCGGCCTCCGGTGGGGTGGGTGACGCAGTGCCGAAATCGTGGCAGAGCGCGACTGTGGCCATGGCTACCTCAGGGCCGCCAGGCCCGCTTTGCTGACAGATTCGTGCCACCCCAGTTGTCCTTGCCCCATCCCCCGATGGCGGCTAACGCCATGGCCCCTTTGCCCAGCTCCGAAGCCCCCGCTCCTGCGATCGAAACGATGCGCGGCCTGGTGCAGCGCGGCGAGACCCGGTCGCTGACCTGGCGGCTGGGGCAGCTCGATCGCTTGCAACATCTGCTGCAGGTGGAGGAAAACGAGGCCACGAGCGCCCTGGCCGCTGACCTCGGCAAACCCGAATTGGAGGCCCACTTCGAATTGGTGGCCGTGCGGCAGGAACTGGCCCTGACCCGCAAGCACCTGCGGCGCTGGATGCGACCCCGTTCCGTGGGGCTTCCCGGCTGGGCACTGCCGGGTCGGGCCGCCATCCACCCAGAACCCCTCGGCTGCGTTCTGATCTTGGGGCCCTGGAACTATCCCCTGCAACTCTGCCTGCATCCGCTGGTCAGCGCCCTGGCTGCGGGAAACACCGCCGTGCTCAAGCCCTCGGAACACGCCCCCCATACGGCCAGCTGGATGGCCGCTGCGGTGGCCCGTCACTTCGACCCCCACCATGTTCAGGTGGTGCTGGGGGACGCTGAAGCGGCGACCACGCTGCTGGAGCAGCGCTTCGATCACATTTTTTTCACCGGTGGCGGCCGGGTCGGCCGGCTGGTGATGGCCGCCGCCGCCCGCCATCTGACGCCGGTGACCCTGGAACTGGGGGGCAAGAGTCCGGCGATCGTGCTGGCTGGAGCGAACCCGCAAACCACAGCGCGGCGGCTGGTCTGGGGCAAGGGTATCAATGCCGGCCAAACCTGCGTCGCCCCCGACCATCTGCTGGTCGTGGCTGAGGCCGTTGCCCCCCTGATCGCAGCCTTCGCCGAGGAAAGAGAGCGCCTTTATGGCAAGGATCCGCTCAACAGCGACGATCTCGGCCAGATAGTCAACGAGAGGCAATTTCAGCGCCTCGAGGGGCTACTGATGGGCGCCCGGCAAAAGGGACAAATCCTGCTGGGGGGCGGCAGCGATAGCCGCCGCCGCCGCATCGAACCCACCTTGATCGCAGTGGATCAACCGGAGGAAGATCCCTTGATGCAAGATGAGATTTTTGGTCCCCTGCTGCCTCTGATCGTGGTGAACGATCTGGAGGATGCCCTGGCCCGGGTACGCCGGGCCCCCCATCCGCTGGCCCTGTATCTTTTCGGCGGCGATAGCAAGGAGCGGCAACAACTCCTGGCCAGCTCCAGCTCGGGCAGCGTCGGCTTCAACGACGTGGTGATGCAGGCAGGACTGGTCCACTTGCCATTCGGCGGGGTAGGAGAAAGTGGCCTTGGCTCTTACCACGGCGAAACGGGCTTCCGCACCTTCTCCCATCAACGCAGTGTGTTGAGCCGGTCGTTCTGGTTCGACCTGCCATTCCGCTATCCCCCCTATGCCGGCAAGCTCCCCCTGGTTCGGCGCCTGCTGGGTTGAGAGTCCCCCTCGACGCCGATGCCGATGCGGGGGGGCTGGTTAGGAGTGGGCAGGACCCTTAACGTGCCGACAACTGCTCACGTAACCCATGCGCCGCCGCCTTGTTGCCCTGGCCATTGCCGTGGTGCTGCCCCTTCCAGGCCTGGCGGCAGAAGTCACGGTTCAGCCAGGGGAAACCCTCTCCCAGATCGCCGATCGCCTAGGGGTCAGCATGACCAGGCTGATGAAGCTCAATGGCATTACCAATCCCGACCACGTCGAATCGGGCAGCAAGCTGACCGTGCCCAACTCAGTCTCCAGCTCAGGCCGGGCCAAGGGAAGCAGCACCTCGTCAACCGCGAAGACGACCAAGGTGACCGTCAAGGACGGCGAAACCCTTTCGGAGATTGCCGATCGCCATGGCATGAGCGTTAATGAATTGGTGCGGCTGAACGATCTCAGCAACGCCGACCATGTGGAAACCGGCAGCACCCTGCGGGTCAAAGCAAGTGCGGTGGCCAGCTCCCGCGCCGCTGACGGCCCCTCCAGCTACCGCAAGGGGGCTAGCGAGCACGTGGTCCAACCCGGCCAGAATCTCTCCAGCATTGCCGAGGGCTACGGCGTGCCCATGAGCCGTTTGGTGGCCATCAATGGCCTGCAGGATGCCAACCATGTCGAAGTCGGCATGCGCCTGCGGCTCAAGGGCAACCCGCCAACCAGCGCCGCCCCCAGCACGGAGGCCCCCCCCAGCCGTTCCGTGGCCCCTGTCCCCGAAACCAGCCCAAGCGCGACAACGGCCCCGGTTCTGGCGCCAGCCGTGGTGGCTGTTCCACGGGGCACCGTTCCACAGTCAGAAGCTCCCAACACGGTCACCGTTCCCCAGACCCGGCCGGCGACCGGAACCACCGCCATCGCCAACCCAGTAGTTGCAAGCCCGGTAGTTGCAACCCCAGTAGTGGTCTCACCGGTAGTGACCAGGCCGGTAGTGACCAGGCCGGTGGTGGCCACACCGGTAGTGGCCAAACCCGTCGTCACCGCTCCGGCACCCCGGGCCAGCGTGGCCCGGGCGAGCCAGGCACCGATCAGTTCGGTCTTGCCTGCGGAGGCGTCAAACCGCACGGACTGGCGTCCCTATGGTCCCCTGCAAGTGGACTGGGCCAATTGGCAACCGATGGGCGGCAGCCTGGTGGCCCCCACCATCAGCAACAAAGGTGAAACGCTGTACCTGGCGATCAACTGCAGCGCCCGCAAGATGAATGCCACCAGCTCCAACGGCGACTGGAAAACCTGGGAAGATCCCCGCGCCAATTTCGAGGTGAAATTGGTCAATGACCGCTGTCGTCAAAGTCGGCTTTAAGAGGCTGGTCACGAACCAAATACACGAATCAATCTGCCCGCTAGGCCCAGGGGGGCATGGACCCCTGTTTCAGGCCGACCAGCGCAGGGGCCAGGGGGATCGCAAGTAGTTCTCGCCCAAGGCGCACAACCAGAGCTGCTGGCGACCGTCATCGCTTTCGCGGATGAGTTCCTCCTGCACCAGGCGCCGCGCCAACCAGCCCCAGGTTTCCTGGTTTTGGCCATGGTCCTTGGCCAGGCCCTCGACCAACTGGCGCAGGTCCTGCCCCCGGCCGCCATCCAATGCCGTCAGAACCTGCGCCGCGGGCTCGGACCAATCCACGGCGGCGGGATGGCGGCGGCAGTTGTCGCAACGGTTACAGGGGGGGGCCAGCTCGCCAACGGCCAGCAACAAGGCCTGCTCACGGCAGCCCGGCCCCTCGGCCACGGCCTCCATGCGTCTTAGTTGACGCTGGGCCAGTTCGAGTCGCTCCCTTTCCTGCAGGCGCTCTGCGGCGCTCAGCTGCTGGCTCGCCGCCCGCATCGCCCAGCCCAGGCTGACCCGATCGGCGGCGGCGAACAACACCAAGCAATGGGCCGGTTGACCATCGCGGCCCGCCCGCCCCGATTCCTGCAGGTAACCCTCGACACTGGCGGGCAGGGTCAAATGCAGCACCAGGCCCACATCGGCGCGATCCACTCCCATGCCAAAGGCCACCGTCGCGACCAGCACCGGGCGCGGCTGGTTCTGAAAATGCTCCAGGGCCAACTGGCGACTGGCCGGATCCATGCCGGCGTGATAAGGGATGGCGGCGAGTCCCGCCTGGGCCAGCCGCGTCGACCATTCCTCCACCGCCAAACGGGTACGGGCGTAGATGAGGACGGCACCCCGGGCCTCGGCCACAGCGTTCAACACCTCGGCCAAGGGCTGCTCTGAGCGGCGCCTCATGGTGTACGAGAGGTTGCTGCGGCGGGCGGAGCGCACCAACACCTCAGGACGACGCAGCTGCAGCAGGCGAATGATGTCGGCGCGCACTTGGGGCGCCGCCGTAGCACTGAGGGCAACCATCGGCACCCCCGGGCAGAGGCGGCGCAGTTCGCCAAGGCGCCTGTAGTGGGGCCGGAAATCGTGGCCCCAGGCGCTGATGCAATGGGCCTCGTCCACCGCCAGGGCCACCAACCGCCCCGTGGCGTGGATCTCTTCGAGCAGACGGCGGGTGGCTTCCACCTGGAGCCGTTCCGGTGAGAGATACAGCACCCTCAGACTCTGATCATTCAAGCCCTGCTGCAGCTGCTGCCGCCGCTGCGAATCAAGCCCCTGGTGCAGACAGGCGGCGGCGATGCCATGGCGCCGCAACTGGCGCACCTGGTCCTGCATCAGCGCCACCAGGGGCGAAATCACCACCACCAGCCCCTGACGCACCAGGGCAGGCAGTTGATAGCAAAGGGATTTACCCGCCCCGGTTGGCAACACCGCCAGACAATCCTGACCAGCCAAGAGGGCCTCCACCACCTGCCGTTGGCCGGGGCGGAAATCGGTCCAACCGAAGTGGCGCCGCAGGGCTTCGCTGAGGCGATCCACCGGCGGCCAACCCCAGTGATGGTGCCTCCGACCATAGCGCTCCACCACCTGTGGGCAGCTATGGGCCAGAGCGAGGCAGGGACTCAAGGCAGGGCCGGCGGATCCAGCTGATCGGGAGACTCCTCCACCAACTGGAGACGCAACCGTTTCCCCCCTGCCAGCTCGCCCAACGACACGCGCAGGGTAGTGCCGCTGAGGCTTTGCAGAGCGGTGAGCAATTCCCGCAAATGGGGTGTGCTGCTGCCACTTTCCACCCACAGCCGCTCCTGCAGTCCCCCCAGCCGGCGCCAGCTGGTGTGCAACTTGAGAACGGCACTTTCCAGGGCCTGGGCCTGGCCCACCGCGTCGGCCAGCAGGCCAAGGGCATCGAGCCGCTGGGCCTCTTGGATCGCCTTCTCGAAATCCAGGTTGCCCTGCTGGAACGCCCTTACAGCCAGTGCGGCCTGGGCCGCCTTGTCAAGCCAGCGGGCCGTGAGGGTCACATCCTTGACACGCTCCAGTTCTGGTTCATCCCGCAGGGCCCGGCGCAGATCTTCCTGCTGGGCTTCCGGCAACTTGGCCAGTTCCTTGACCAGGGGCGCCACCGCCCGGGGGGGCAGCAGGTTTTCGGCGGTGCGCTGGCGAATCTCCTCGGGCAACAGGGGGCTGGTCGCCGCCGTGAACTCATCGGTGAGACGGCGCACCTGCTTGCGGGTGATTTGCTGGCCCCCGTTAGCCGCCTCGCCAATCATCTGCTGTACCTCAGGGTCAGCCTGGGCGGTTTCCAGAAAGGCACGCTTGGAGAATTGATTGACGCTGGCCAGTTCGAGCACGCCATCGCCAAGCATGGCGTCGGCCGATTCAGCCAGCTGGATCAGGCCATAGGCGCGGGTCTTGCTGATCTCCCGTTCCCGCAGCCATTGCAAAAAGCCACTGCCCCTGCCTTCGCCACCGCGACGCTCGCGGTCGCGGACAGCGCAGAGGATGCGGCCCCGCCAGATTTCGGTCTGCAGGTCAAAGCGATCACAGACAGCCCAGGCCGCCTCCAGGCGGGCATGAAACTCCATCACGCTGATGTCGTCGCGTTCTGGATCCGGCAGATCCAGGTCAATCAGCGGAGCTTCGCCGCCAGAGTCATGGTGGGACGGGCCCTCGGCAGGGCCCTCAACGGCAGACATGGGGCAATGGGGCAAGGGATTGGGATGCTGCCATGGGCCCCGGCGATCCCTTGCTGCGGCAGCCACCCGGGCGAGCGACGAAACGTGACACCCCTGGGGGATAAAGCCAACTTGCAGGGGTAAGCTCTGTTGGAAAGCCACCCGACCCTCTGCCCAGCGATGGCCATCTCCCGCGGCGACAAAGTACGGATCAAGCGCCCCGAGTCCTACTGGTTCAACGAAGTAGGCACGGTGGCATCCGTTGACACCTCTGGGATTCGTTATCCCGTGGTTGTTCGCTTTGACAAGGTTAACTACAACGGTTACAGCGGCTCCGAAGGCGGCATCAATACCAACAACTTCGCCGAAAGCGAACTGGTCAAAGCCTGAGGCTCCCTCTCCGGGCCTGAACCTCAATCCCTGTGCCCGAGCTACCTGAGGTTGAAACCGTTCGTTTGGGTCTGGAGTCCAGAACCCAGGGAATGACCATCGCCAAGGTTGCTGTTTTGCGCCAACGGGCGATTGCCAGCCCCCAAGAGCCAGCGCTGTTTGAGCTGGCTCTTGGGGGCTGCCTCATTCAGGGCTGGCAGCGAAGGGGCAAATACCTGATTGCCAAGCTTGGCCATGGGGATGGCAGCCAGGCAGGCCATTGGGGCGTTCACCTGCGCATGACCGGCCAATTCCTCTGGATCGAGGAGCCAACTCCCGTGTGTGCCCATACACGCGTCCGCTTCTGGAATCCAGCAGGGCATGAACTGCGCTTCATCGATATCCGCAGCTTTGGCCAGATGTGGTGGGTGCCACCCCACACCCCCCCGGAAACGGTGATCACGGGTCTGACACGCCTGGGCCCGGAACCCTTCGATCCACAAATGACGGCCGATTATCTGCAAAAGCGGCTGCAGGGATCCAAAAGAGCGATCAAAAATGCTCTGCTCGATCAGTCGCTGATCGCCGGCGTCGGCAACATCTATGCCGATGAAAGCCTATTTGCCGCCGGCATCCGACCCGATACCGCCAGTGGCTGCCTATCGCTAGCCCGTCTGGACCAATTGCAACAGTGCCTTGTGGAGGTGCTCAGGGCCAGCATCGGCGCGGGCGGCACCACCTTCAGCGACTTCAGGGACCTCAAGGGCCTCAATGGCAATTACGGCAGCCAGGCCTGGGTCTATCGGCGCTCCGGCCAACCCTGCCGGCGCTGCGGCAATCCCATCCAACGGCAACGCTTGGGGGGCCGCAGCAGCCACTGGTGCCCTTGCTGTCAAACTTGATCAAAGAGTCAGCAACACACCCAATGAACCGCAATTGGCGAGGCGCCTAACCGGTGGATCAACTCCTGCGAGCAAATCCGTTGATGGCCCCCTCAACGGAGGCTCCAGATCCAAAGCAGGATCAAGCCCTAAGGCTCTGTGAGGTGATGGCGGCCATTGATCGGCGGGGCTGGTGTGATGGCACCGGCGGCAACTTCAGCTGTGTGCTGCAACGCCAACCCCTGGCCCTGTTGATGGCACCCAGTGGGGTGGAGAAGGGTGGGTTGAAACCATGCGATCTGATCGTGGTCAACGACAAAGGCGAGGTGATCGAAGGGGAAGGGCGAGCCAGTGCCGAAACACTGATGCATTTGGCGATAGTGGCAGCCAGGAAGGCCGGAGCCGTGCTGCATACCCACTCCCAGGCGGCAACGCTGCTCTCACGCCTAGCTGAATTCAGGGGAGAACCCCTGCCAGCGCAGGGATGGCAACTCCAGATCGAGGGGCTGGAAATGTTGAAGGGTCTACAAGGAACCCGCAGCCATGAGCAACAGATTTCGATCCCCGTGCTGCCTAACGATCAGGATTTAGAGCGACTCAGCCAACTTGCTCTCAGCTCTTTGGCCGATGCACCCTTTGGCATCTTGATCAGTGGCCATGGCCTTTACGCCTGGGGAGACGACTTGGCCATTGCCAAACGCCATCTAGAAATCCTGGAGTTTTTACTTGAGCAGCATTGGCGCGAGCTGCAATTGCGCAGCATTTGCAACTCAGGGGTGACCAGACCATGATCACAATCACAGGGCTCCAACATGTGTTGCTCGATATCGAAGGCACCACCTGCCCGATGAGCTTTGTCGGAGAAGTGCTCTTTCCCTATGCAAAACAACAAATGCCAGTATTTCTGGCTGATCAGGCAGAGAATCCAATTGTTCAGGAGCTCCTTATTCAGGTCTTTGAGGCCTGGGATAAAGACACCGATATCGAGGCCGCAGCCCTAAGACAGAGATATTGCGAAAAGGATTCCAAAGCCGCCCTAAGCTATTTGAGCTGGCTGATTGAAAAAGATCGCAAGCTCACACCACTGAAAGAACTGCAGGGCCTCATTTGGCGCCAAGGCTACGATCAAGGTCTGCTCAAAGCCCCTCTATATGCAGACGTGCCAGAGGCCCTTGGGAGATGGCACAGTGCTGGACTTGAATTATCAACTTACTCCTCCGGCTCGATAAATGCCCAAAAACTACTTTATCGCCATAGCACCTATGGAGATCTCAGCATTTTTTTTCGTGATTGGTTTGATACTAATATTGGCGGCAAACTTAGCAGCCAAAGCTACACAAAAATAGCTGAAGCACTCAAGAGCAATCCAGAACAGATAGTGTTTATTAGTGACCGAAAATCAGAGTTAAGTGCCGCCGATGAAGCCGGAATCAAGGCACTCTTCAGCCAAAGAGTAGGCAACCCAGAGACTGATAACGGTAACTACATAGCAATTAAAAACTATGCTGATCTCAATTTAAAGTCCGCCTAAGCTAACGCTCGCAAACCAAAACGGTTTCAGGTGTCTCCGGTAGCCCCAAGCCGCCAATGATTTACCCAAGAGAACGCACAAAAAAAGCCACCGACTAAGGTGGCTAATGACGTCAGCTTTGACTAAAAAACCCAAAACTAACTGAATCGGAAAATATTTTACCTGGCATCGAGCTATTTTCGCAGGGTGCTACCACCCAACTATTGTCGCCGCTGCTGCGTTTCACATCCGAGTTCGAGATGGATCGGTGTGGGTCCACAGCGCCATGGACACCAGGAAAATATCTTCTCAAGAAAACCCTGAGAACTGCATAGGTGATGACAAAATCTTGACACCTTCTAGAAAGAAAGACTTCAAAACCGCCTCCGTTGGAGGGGTATGGTCAAGCCCTCGGTCTATTAGTACTCCTCCGCTTCACGCATTGCTGCGCTTCCACGTAGAGCCTATCAACGGGTGTTCTTCCCGTGACCTTACTGGCTTATGCCATGGGAACACTCATCTTGAGGTGGGCTTCCCACTTAGATGCTTTCAGCGGTTATCCACTCCGCACATGGCTACCCAGCGTTTACCGTTGGCACGAT
>Ga0207941_1000388_pt1 | contig 13203 bp, 24 predicted proteins | sample LakMenEpi13Sep12_FD_150695 | JGI IMG/M metagenome (GOLD analysis project Ga0207941, IMG submission 150695) | Freshwater microbial communities from Lake Mendota, WI - 13SEP2012 deep hole epilimnion (SPAdes) | ecosystem: Environmental > Aquatic > Freshwater > Lake > Epilimnion/Euphotic zone ...
TTTTGTGTTTTTTTTAAGTTTTTTTTCTTCTTCTTTTTTAGTTAATATATCATTAGCTTTATCTAATATATCAATATTAATTTTAATATTTTTCATAATTAAGTTAGTTTAATAGTTAAAATAATACTGGGGTGATTTGTAAAAGACGGATTCAATATCTCTAACATATTACACACCCCAGTGTTTATTCTACATCTAAGTGAGTGACCAGTGCTCACACGCAGTATTATACAGATTAATAGTGATTACTACTTATAATATATAAATATATTATATTAAGACTTAACTAATTAATGGTATAATTTAAAGCTCCTCGTCATTTTGAGAATTAGATATAATTTGTTTTTGTTTATTTTTTAGTCGGAAATATAACCCTCTCATATATTAGCACCCTCTTTCTTATAGCGTCTCTTAAACTGTATAAGAGTAGGGTCACATAGCTTGCATTTATCCATCTAAGGATTTACAACTTTAAATACTCCATCAATGTGAAGTTACTACTTGCTGAGACTCATTTGTATTGTAGAGTAGGTGGATTCACTCATCTGATTTACTCTCATATTAGCCTAATTCCTTTCTCAAGGGAACAATACATCTAGCTTTACAGCATACTACAAGGTTCTTCGTAGCTCTTGTATTCAAACCTCACACAGGGTTTTATACATCCTGTCAACTCAGGATTAGTATCTTTATGCAGAGGGTAATAGAATCGCATAACTTAGCTTCTAGTATCTCTTACAAAGGTTCAATGTTTAGCCTTTAGCTTTTAACAGATTATCAGTTCTGACGCTTTACACAGCTTAGCTATTATTTTAAAAATCACTTGTCCAAATTCTAGTGGAATATTGTTTTTTCATGGTTCTTATGTCTGACACGGAGTAGTTAATTTCCTCGACAATATCTCTACAATAAACACAACTGCTAGTACAGTTTATAAAGTTGAAAATCAATTTCATTAATTACATGCTGCGCTAGTAAAAACCTTATTGTTTATCTTCAAGCAAATGATTTATATATTTATTTATTTTAAAAAATAATATTCTAAATAAGATTTACTTTAACTACTTCTCGATTTAATATAACGCTAATAATGCATTAAATCTACTACTCGTTATTTTCAAAGGTTTATGTGATAGTTAATCACAACTCATTTAGAATATTATTTAATTTTATTATTTGTTAGAATTTCTTCTATTGTGTTTTTTAGTTGTAATAACACCTAATGCTTTTTTATCAGCTTCAGTTAATTTTTTAACTGTTTCAGGATGTGTTTTAACTACTGATTCAATGTGTTTAGTTAAAGCAGCATAACCTTTAGATTCAGATTCTTTTTTAACTTCTTCAAAAGTTTTAGGTTTTACTGAATTATCCATTGCTTTTTTTTGTTCAATGAATTTATTTCTTTTTTCTTTTGTATCATCTTTAGATACAAAATAAATAATACCTACTAGTATTAAAATAAACAATGCTATTCCCATGATTTTAGTTTTTTTTTGTTAATAATTTGTTATTATATTTTGATAGAGTATAAAAAATAAACACACGTAATATAATTTCTTTCTTACGTGTGTCTACTAACTAACTAAATCAAATTTCAAAGCGTGTTGCTCCTAAATCTGCTGTTGTTTCAACAAATAATGCTAATACATCATCTAAAGGAATTGCTTTACTTTTAGTGTCATAAAAACATTGTGTGTTGATTGGTGTGACTTGTTTCCATTCTCTACCTTTTTCTTCAATAGTATGGAATGATTTGTTTTTTGGATTATTATCTCCACCATAATCATTGAATGTTTTCTTTTCAATGAAATGATATGTTATTACAGCTTCACTATCACCATTTTTAATAGCTCTAAGTTTAGCGTATAATCCATTTGATTTATTAATCTGATTAGGATTAATATGTTTAGACAATTGTGGTTTAACATTTGTGTTACTTTCCACTTTTTTAAAACTTTTACTTGACATAATATTTAATTTAATTAGTTAATTTGTTTTACAACTTCATTGATGTATACTGAACTAAAAAGCCATCCTAATAATGAAAAAAACCAAAATGGACCTGTCATAACACAAGACATAAATTCAATATCTGTTGTTATTGTAAGAAATGCTGAAATAAATGTAGAAGGTAATAAACCTAATACAAAAATAGAAAGTACAATTAATATACCTTCTAATACTTTTAATAATAAGTGTTTCATAATATTTAATTTGTTAGTTTACTGTTTAATAAATAGAATATGTTATAAAATCAGATTCTATTAATCTTATTTTTCCTTCCCATGTATTACAACCTCCGAAAGTATAATAATAAGTATTTGTTACTATTTCTTCTTCAGTATTTAATAATGATTCATTATAAACAACTAATTCAGTTGAATAAAAATATACATTTTCTAATACTTGTGATGGATTTTCTTCATAACAAGGATATGTATAATTAGTTGTTTTTTTGAATGTATGTTTAAACATATATTCATTTAAAGGTTGATTGTTATCTTCTACATATGTATCATCATTTGTACAAGCTAAAGTAAATAATAGTATAATACATACTATTGTTGAGGTTAAAAATGTTTTCATTATTTAATATAATAAATAGTTTACATTAGATCATAATCTAATATATAAGAACCAGCTATAAGCCATCCTGTAAATGTAACAACCCAAAAAGGAATAGTTACAATACATTCAGTCATAGTTACGTCTGTAAATATTGTTATAAATGTAGAAACAAGTAAAGGAAATACAATTCCTAATACAAAAATAGAAGCTACAATTGTAATAGCTTCTAATACTTTTAATAATAATTTTTTCATTATATTTAATTGTTTTAATTAGTTAATATTGTAGTCCGTATGGGATTCGAACCCATGACTTTGCCGTGAAAGGGCAATGACTTAACCACTTGTCGAACGGACCGTTTACATTAGTTTTGAACATGATTAAATATACTTCACTACGATGTCTTCACGTATAATGTTATTGTTTAGTTAGTTAATAAAACTATTAGGTTCAATATAGTGTGTACAAGCACCAGCATACCTTTTAATATCCACAGAGCTATTGTTACCAATAGATGCTATTAAATTACAGGTGAAGTAAGTATTGTCATGACTCAATATTGTTTAATTTCTTTTCAACATAGTATTGACCTAATAGTTTGATTTAATATAATCAGTCAACCCAGCATTACCTGTAATTGACTGACTAAAGTGTTGTTAAACTTGTTTAAGAATAAATGTTGAATTGTCGTGTTGATACCACAATGTACCATTAGGAATACTAATAGCGTATTTATTGTTGATATACTCAACACCATCAAATTCTCTCATAAGAAAGTCTTTTACAAATTCTGCATCTAATTTACCTAATACTTGATACTCTCTCTTGTCAGTCCAATTAGGATATACAAGATTAGATTCAATAGTATGATGAGATATACGATTAATCACTTCAAATTGTGCCATAATTTTGTTATTTAGTCAGTTAATAATTTGTTTTAAAAATAAACTAATATATGAGGTATTACATCTCATACTGTTACCAACAGCTATAATTAGTTAAAAATAAATACAAAGTGTGCAATATACTTGTCTATACACCACTAACTTCCTCTTTGTATTTAAAAAATAAACTCTACAAGGTTGCACCTTGAAATTATAATGAGGAACCTGTAGAAATGCTCTATTATAATATATCACTTGGTTTACAAGTCTTTGTGATAATTCCTGCAATTGGATAGAGTTTAAAATTCGTGCATAGCTACGCTAGTATACTATGTTCTTTTTTGTATATCATAATCTATTTGTTCTATTGTTTGTAGCTATATTATAAATAGACAAAATACTACAACTCACCTGATCTTATTTCTGCGTCAGTGACATAAAAATGCATTTTACACCTAAAACTTTATTTGTTATATCTTTAATAAGATAACCTATAGACTAATAATTACCTATTTTATAAGGGAATAAGCTAACTAATAATAAAGAAACTGGTGTCCTCAACATCTTGGAAAGTTATTAAGTTTTTTAGTAAATAAATTGTTCTTTCATCATTGAACTAGTGTATATAATCAGAATATACTATTTAATTTACTATTTTGATAGACATTTCTACTTATATTATTCAATCAATAAGATAAACCAATTTGAGGAAATGTGCTATAATAAAAGAGCAATGTGGTTAAATTGAATGATGAAATGAGAGAGAATGTTGATTGTAGGGATAATCCTTCACTCATACCACTACATTAACCTCTGTCAAACCCTATAAACACTGACATTTCATAGATAATAACTGTGAGATAGAGTTTTAAAAGTAATAAGAGAAATGTCGAGAACTCTTAATACATTTAAAGTATATTCTCACAGTCATATCAATGATAGGTTGTTGCATTACTATGTGTAATACTACGTGTCAAACAAAAGAGGTCGAAACCTCAATTGTATTATGGGCCTACCTTAACTACAGGCTCTTTAGCAACTTCTTCAAGTACTACAAATTGACGATGTAGTGACTCACGTTGGTCTGCAGGACATAATCTAATTTGGCTGTAACGTCCTAATTTAGCTTCTGTGGAAGGATTAATATCTTCCTCTTGTCCTTCATAGAAAGGTGTTTTAGAGAAAGCACGATAAGGAGCAATTTTACCCTTATTAACAGAGTTAATTACTAAGTCTACTTGGCGAGACACTGCCTCTGTAGACATACCTTTAATCCACACTAAAGATTTCTCTTCTCTAACATAACCTGTGTTCATATCTAATGTTTCATCATTGATTTCAACACACATTGAGGTTTGTTCTCTACCGTCTGAAGTAGTTTTAGTCCATACTGACTGACTGTTTGCGTCTACGAATTTCTTTGCGTTCATGATACGTTTGTTTATTGTGTAGTGAGTGTTGACAATGTAACTAAAACACTACAATTATACATTAAATTTTAGCAAGCCTATAAAACATAGGGTATACTCCAAAATTTTGAAGAAGTCGGGGCATGATATTGGCTTAGCAACCACTCTTAATCATAAAAAATTTTAAAAAAAAATATTTTTCAAAAAAAAATTACAACAATTAGCTATTAGAGAATGTAATTATAACAAAAATTTAACTAAAAAAATTTGGAAATTACAAATAAATGTTGTATCTTTGCACTTATTAAAATATCTTACTTTGAAAGATGCTCTGCTGGATACCATAAATTTGCTCCAGTATCAAAGGGTTAAGTAAGAAGTTGGAATCCAATCGTTCCCAACAATTCAAGACTATAAATTGATTTAACAAAAAGTGTCACGAACTAAAAATGTTACTAGATAACAGTTAAATCTGGGATAATGCACTGTTTATAGTTCAAGAAGAAGTTAAAATATGACGGTTTATGCAATACACACCAGTTTGCATATAGGGATTCTTATATCTAATTACTAAAGTTAGATATTAAATAGTTAATTATAAATTAATATATAATGGTGTATTTTGTGTCCGATGGTATCTATACTAAAATAGGTAAAAGTAAAACTCCTTTAAATAGAATAAAGGAATTACAAACAAGTAATGCTAATAAATTATTTTTTACACATTTATTTGATGTAAAAGATAAATATGAAAAAACATTACATAAATTATTTAAAGAATATAAAACTGATTCTAATAATGAATGGTTTGATTTAAGAAATGTTAATATTGAAAATATACTTATTGGTAATCTATTTAAAATTCCACAATTTATAGATATTAAACTAGCTGAGTTTAAAGCTTTACAATTTAATTCTAAAGTTAATAAAACATTTAAACAAAATCAAAATATTCCTAATACAGATAGTTGTGATAAAAGTAAAATTAAATTATTATTAGACGATATTAAACATTGTTTAAAGAATAAAAAAAATACAAGAATATCCTATCATAAATATATTGTTGATTATGGTTTTACTAAAGAACAAATATCTTTTTTTGTAAAATCAGCAAGATTAAACAAATTAGTAGCTAAACACAATAATAATATTTAGTACCCCTCCTATGATAGTATTGTAGGATCCAACCACTTTAACTTAGGTTTTAGTGGTTTTTTTTATGTCTATATATGTTAAAGTTTTGTTAAACACTTTAAATAATTTGGATATATCATTTATTTTTTGTATCTTTGTACAAGATTTAAAATTAGAGGTTATGACATATAAAGATTGGTGTAGTAAATTACAGTGGTTAAGAGATAAAGTTATATTACCAGATGGTACTTCACTTAGTAAAGCAGATTATATTACTAAAGATGGATTTGATATTAAATCCTTTAATGAATTACTTTATAACTTATATGAAAAACAAACAAAAGAAGTTAAATATTTTAATGATGAATGGAATTAAATGAGGATAACAGATAATATATTTATAGAACTTAATAATCCTAGAATAGAATTTACATTAGGGTTACATCACGAAATAGATATGGTGATGATAGAGAAAGAAGATGAAGAAGAGAATGAAATTATACCAATGTATAGATTGGTTTTAGGATTTTTAGTGTTTAACATAACAATATTTTACTAATGTTTTTAGATATACAAAAGAAATACAACGAAATAGAACAAGATATTATAGAGAATGAAAAGGATATATTTTTAAGATATAACTATTTTTCTAAGAAATATAAGGGTGATAGATTAAATGATGTGAATGTAGGTTTATTTTTAAATGATAATTTAGAACCAGTAGCACAGATATTTGTTAGAAACAAAACGGGTTATATTAAAAAACATATAATCTTTAATAGAGAAGGAAATAAAATTTTAAATACAATAACTTTAAATTATAAAATAAACTAATGGGAGATATATTTTTATATAATGAAGCAGAGCATTATGTTAATACTTTAAATGGAGTATTAAATCAAGGTAATCTTGAATTTGCTAAAAAAACATTACTGTTTGATACAGTAAGACCACACACAGAGGTTGTATCAGCTAAACAACATTATCCAGAGAATGATCTTTCTAAAGTAGAACTTAAAATTGATGTGGTTCTAATGGATAGAGAAAGATATGATAGATTAATTAAGTTGGAGAAAGCATTAAATAGTCAATATAATAATAGTACTAAAAAAGAATATTTAAATTTTCCTAAATTATAATTTATGAGTAGTTATATGAAAAGTGGGTTACGTCAAATGAAAGTAGCTGAAGGTAAGAAAACAAAGAAACATGTAAAAGCTTCTTATAAGATTATGCATGACATGGAAGAAATAAGTAAATTTTTAGATCCAACAATAGATTACAATGAAGAAAATATTAATGAATATGTTTTACCTTTGTACGGTAGGGATCTTGATCCAATGGAAAAGTTTCTAGTGTTAGGTAAGATACACTCACGTAAAGAAGATGTTGTTAATAATATAGAAGTTAAACATGGCTTACAAAATAACACTGAATAATATTAAACAGTATATTGAAGGTAATACCCAGATGATGTTAGATGGTCTGGGTATAAAACCTGACTATTATAAAGAACAGATTGCTTATAGAATGTTACAATGTAGAGATTGTATGTCTAAAGGTGAATGTGCTTATTGTGGTTGTAGTGTACCTGGAAAGTTATATGTTGCTCAATCTTGTAATAATGGTAAAAGATTTCCTGATTTAATGGATGAAACAGAATGGACTAAATATAAAGAAGACAATGACATTTAATAATACATATACATTAAAGGATAAAAACATTAAGAAGCTTTTAGATAAAGTAGAAGCATTTATAACTAATATGAATGTGTTTACAACTAAGCATGAAGGATATTCTTATAAGTTAGAAATTAGTAAGTTTAAAAACTTATGGGAAGCAGAAATACATATAAAAGATGAAAAGCAAAATAGTATTAAAAGAACTGAAAAAACTCTATAAACATTTAACGTATTATAATTGGTTAGCACCTTTTCCAGTATATGATACAGATTATGTAAAAGACGTTGATAATAAAATTAAAGAGATAATGGAAAATAATAAAAAAGATTATGACGAGGAACCAGTAGTAGCTTGTAAGTATTGTAAAAGTTTACACATTGAAACAGATGAATTAAACAATGATGTGTGTATGAAATGTGGTAGTATTAATGAACTACAAACATTTAAAAATATTTTTGACTACAAAAAATTTAAAGAAGAATCATAATATGCATCAAGCTAACAGACAACGTAAAAATGAAATTAAATATAATGTCACTTTAAATGAAGAACAGAAAGAAGCTAAACGAGCTATTATAGATAATCAAATTGTAATAATTACTGGTAGAGCAGGTTCGGGTAAATCATTAGTAGGTGCTGTTACAGCTTTAGATTTTTTAAATACTAAACAATGTGATAAAGTATTAGTTGCTAGAAGTGCTGTTGAAGTAGGTAAATCATTAGGTTTTTTACCTGGAGATTTAAAAGAAAAGTTTAATCCTTATATGGAAGCTTTAATAGAAAATCTTTATAAGTGTATGGATAGATTAAAAATTGATGATTTTGTTAAACAAGGAAAAATTCAAGCTTTACCTGTACAGTTTATTAGGGGTAAAACTATTGATGATATATTGATTGTTGAAGAAGCACAAAACCTAACACCTAAAGAAATGGAAGCAATTTTAACCAGATTAGGTACTACAGGTAAAATAATTGTTAATGGTGATGCTAGTCAACGAGATATTAGTTTAGATAAAGAAACAGGTGGTATAACAGGATTAGACTTTGCAATTGAGTTATCTAAAAACATTGAAGGTATTGTACACATTAAACTTAAAGAAAATCACAGAAGTGGACTAGTCGGAAAAATACTAGATTATATATATGGAAAATAATGAACAATGTTAAACAAGCAAATATTAATATTAAGTTAAAAAACCTATTTTTTAAATGGTTAGAGATAACAAAACCTTTACATAAGTTAACACCACAAGAACAAGATGTATTAGCATTACTATTATATTATCATTATAAAACCAAACACGAAACTACAAACGAAAAGATCTTGTGGAAAATAGTGTTTGATTATGATACTAAAATGAAAATTAAAGAAAATTTAAATATGAAAGATAGTGCTTTACAAACAGTACTAACTAAATTAAGACAGAAGAAAATTATAATTGATAATAAAATCTCTCCTATCTTTATTCCTTCATTAGAATTAAATAGTAAAAATTTTAAAATGATATATAATTTTAATATTATTAGTGATGAAAAATAAAACACATGAGAGAAAGGTACAACAATTAATTCACAGAATAGGTTTAAAACATAACTTAACAGATAAACAGGTTGAGGAGATTATAAATTCTCAATATGAGTTTATAAAAGAAAAAATAATAGAAATAGACATCAATGATGTTGAAATAAAAAGTAATTTTTTACTTAAATACTTAGGTAAATTGTATATAGATAGAGATAAATTAAAAAGTAAAATTGAATCGTATGAAAGAAGACACGCAGACAAACATGAATCATGATGATATATTAGATGTTATTACAGATTTTCCTGTAAAACCATTATGGGGGCAAGTGATTATTACAGTTAACACTGATGAAGCAGACGGAGTATTAGTATTATCTGATAGTTCTTTTTCTGAAAAACAATATGTTGTATCAGGAAGTATTGAATATGGAGATACTAAAGTTGTTCCAGGAACACCAGTATTGATTGATATTAAGAAATTAATGAAAACTGTAAAGACAGAAGTTGATAATGTTTATGGAGAATATAAAGTTGTAGAAATTGATCCACTTAAAGTAAATGGAATAATGTATGCAGTAGTAGATAGTAGAGTAATTAAAGCAATTGATTTAAGATAATAAATAAAAAATAGAAAATATGACAATAGTATTAAGTATTGTATTGATTTTAACTGTAGCAGCAGTATTTAAATATAAAAGAAAAATTAGTGAATTGAATGCAACAATAGATGCATTAGAACTTGAAATTTTAGAAATAAACTATAGATGGGAAAAAGAACTTAATGTTTATCAACTTAGTATTGATAATCTTAAACTTACACAATGTAAGAATGAGTGTAAAGAATCTGAACCAGTTGTAGTTAAAGTTAGAAAACCTAAAAAATAATGAAGTTATTTGAAATGAAAAACCATGACCTCCAGACGAACGAAGCTCTCTGGGGGTTATTACCTTTTAAAGCTTTACTAAAAAGAGATAAAAGTAGAAATAAAGAAATTGTATTTAAAGAAATACTCTTTATTTATTTTTATTGTGATATCCGTTCTGATTATGTTTATATAACTAATGATGAACTTAGAGCTAAAGAGATACAAAAAGATGTTGGTTTACCTACAGAATGGAAAATAGATAAAGCTATTTTAGATGCAATTGAAATGTATGAATCTAAAACTATAACTCCAGTAGGTAAATTATATAAAAGTTCATTAAAAGCAGCAGACGATATTTCTAATTATTTAGAATCAACAAATGTACTTTTAAATGAAAGAACGGATAAAGGTAGTGTAGTAACTCCTTTAACAACTATTACTTCAGCTCTTAAATCAGTACCAGGTATTATGAGAGATTTAAAAGCAGCTTATAAAGAAGTAGTAGCAGAACAAAAAGAAATGGAAGGAAGAACTAAAGGTAGTCGTACTTTAGGAATGTTTGAAGAAGGATTTGATCTTAATTAATATGAAAAATAATATTTGTATTTACAGACATATTAGGTTAGATACTAATAAAATATTTTATATTGGAATAGGTTCTTTAAAAAGAGCTTATAAAAAATATGGAAGAAATACTTATTGGAAAAATATTACTAATAAAATAGATTATGAAGTACAAATTCTTAAAAAAGATTTGACTTGGGAAGATGCTAAAGAATTAGAAATAATATTAATAAAATATTATGGTAGAATAAATAATAATACAGGTATTTTAGTAAATATGACAGATGGTGGTGAGGGACAACTTAATTTTAGGCCTACAAAAGAAACTAGAGAAAAAATTGGAAATTTTCATAGAAATAAAAAAGTATCTTCTATTTCAAAAGAAAAAATGTCAAAAGCTAAAGAAGGTATGTATTATTTAGAAAATAATCCTAATTCTAAAAAAGTTGTAAATATAAAAACAAATGAAATATATAACACTTTATTAGAAGCGTCTAAAAGTATTAACATGAATTATAGTTCTTTTAAATGGGCTATTAAACATAAAAAGAATTTTAATTTTAAATATTTACAAATATGGGAGAAATAGAATTTAGTCCGAAAGATAAATTAAAAGAAGGTGTTAGAAAGTTAGCACAAGCAGTAGGTTCTACAATGGGCCCTAATGGTGCAACTGTTATTATTCCTGACAAAGATAAATTTAATAGTTATAAGATAACTAAAGATGGTGTATCTGTTGCTAGAGAAATTAGATTTAAAGATCCTATTGAAAATATAGGTGCTAAACTAATTAAGGAAGTAGCAGAGTTACAAGTTCAACAAGCAGGAGACGGAACTACTACAGCAATTGTATTAGCTTCTGCGTTTATTGAAAACTTATTTGAATTTGAATATAATGATATTGAAAAAGCATTTGATGAAATTATACCTAAAGTATTAAAACAATTAAAAGCTAATTCTAAAGAACTTAAAAAAGAAAATGTTAAATATGTAGCAACTATATCTGCTAATAACGATTCTAAAATAGGTGATTTAATTCAAAAAGCTTATAATTTTTCAAACTTAGTTAAAGCTGAAAAAGGTATATCACAAGAAGATAAATTAGATTTGGTAGATGGTATGAAATTACTTTCTACATATTTTTCTAAAAACTTTATCACAAATAAAGAAAAAGCTGAGTGTAATTTAGAAACACCTAATGTGTTGTTAATTGATGGTAAATTAGAAGATTTAAAACCTTATACAGGTATTATTGAAACTAAAGCAACTAATGGTCAATCATTAGTAATTGTAACTGAACACATATCAGATAAAGAATTACGTAAATTAGAAGCACATGTATTAAGTAAAAATATAAAATTATGTGTTATTAAAACTCCAGGATTTGGTCAGTTTAGAAAAGATATATTAAGAGATCTTTCAGACTTTACAGGAGCTTCTGTAATCAATAATCCTAAAGGAGATGTAAGTATTTCTGCTTTAGGTAAATTAAAGTCTATTAAAGTAACTAATGATTCAGCGTTACTTGTTAAAGATGATTCTATAAATGTAACAGAACTTATTGAAAGTTTAAAAATACTATCTAAAAATTTAACTAGCTACGATAAAGAACAAGTAGATAAACGCATTGAACAGTTAACTGGTAAAGTTGCTGTTATTTATGTTGGTGGTGGTTCTGAATTAGAACGAGATGAAAGATTTGATAGATATGATGATGCTATTAAAGCAGTAGCTTGTGCATTAGAAGAAGGTATTGTAGAAGGTGGTGGTTATGCTTTAGCTGATGTTCAAAAAATTATATATGAAGACTTTTATCAGTATAAAAATAATTCAAATATAATTAATAATTTATTATTAGTTTCATTAGTTAAACCTTGGAATACAATAGTAAATAATGGTTATATAAATGTTAAATCAAATACAATGTTTGAACAAAATATCATAGACCCATTAAAAGTAACCAGATGTGCATTAGAAAATGCGGTATCTGTAGCTAAAACAATTTTGTCAACTAAGACAGTTGTATTAAATGAACAAGAATGGAATTAAAAAATCTCAATCGTTATCAAACACCTATAACAGATGAATTAAAAGAATCAGTTCCTAAAGAAGTTTGGGAGAATTTATTAGAATATGTATCTTCAGTTAAGTTTATACAAAGACTTATTGCACCTGAAGAAGTGAGAGGTTATGCTAAAGACAGACCTAAAGAAACAAAATTTTACAATGATGGTAGAATTGAAGTAGATATAACCAATCCTCATATACTTGAGGATATGGACTACTTTAGAGAACGTGCAATTTTCTTTGATAAGAATGGTAGATATACTAATCTTATTCCTAATAGTAATCCTAAATCTGAATATGCTCAATTTTGGAAAGATGAATTAATTAAATGGAAAGATGGTGTTGTAAGACCGTCTGATGGTGAGTGGATTCCAGGACAATTATATTTTTATTGGAATTACAGTCCAATTTGGTTAACTGAAAAAATGGAAACTACTGTTGTTAATACTAATAAGAAAAGTAAAGGTGAACGTTTAAAGAAGTTTGCCAAACCTTGGTTAGG
>Ga0207941_1000390_pt1 | contig 13191 bp, 9 predicted proteins | sample LakMenEpi13Sep12_FD_150695 | JGI IMG/M metagenome (GOLD analysis project Ga0207941, IMG submission 150695) | Freshwater microbial communities from Lake Mendota, WI - 13SEP2012 deep hole epilimnion (SPAdes) | ecosystem: Environmental > Aquatic > Freshwater > Lake > Epilimnion/Euphotic zone ...
CCAGTGACTACGAAGAGTGGGATTGGGAATGTGGTGGCGACGGTTGGGTTTAAATTTTAGTTGGAAGCTCGAAGTTGGAAGTTGGAAGACCGCATTAAGGCTTCCACCTTCCACCTTCCAACTTCAAACTTTCATAAGTCTTCCACACAATATCATCATCCCGCCTGAACCATGTCATCTGCCTCTTGGCATAATTACGGGTATGTTGCTTGATTTTTTCACGTGCGGTTTCCAGCGAATACTTTCCATCGATATAATCAAAGATTTCCTGGTAGCCCACTGTCTGCATTGCAGGCAAGTGCTTGTGGGCAAATAATCCTGTTGCTTCTTCAACCAGTCCAGCTTCAAACATTTCATCCACCCGTTGATTGATCCGCGCATACAAAACTTCCCGTGGCCATTCAATCCCGTATTTACGGATCGCAAATGGACGTTGCTGTTTCTCTCCAGTCCTGAATTCGATGACGGAACGCCCGCTGCTGAGTTTCACTTCGATAGCCCGCATGAGCCTCGCTGGGTTTTCGGTTTCCTGTGTCAGTTGCAAATAATCGGGATCAATTTCTTTAAGCCATTGCTGAAGTTGAATGACTGTCCTTTTCTGCCCTCTAACCTCCGCCCTCACCCTGTCATCTACATTGGGCAGTTCATCGATCCCTTCACAAAAAACTTTTGCATACAGGCCCGTACCACCAGTTACCACCACATGATCATGGTGTTCAAAGACCTTTTCTGCAGCAGCCAATGCTTCCTGCTCAAAAATCTTTGCGTCAACCGTTTCATGGATTGAATGGGTATTGATAAAATCATGATGAACCGCAGCAAGCTCTTCCATTGTGGGCTTTGCTACACCAATGCTCATTTCACGATAACACTGCCGGGAATCAGCAGAGATGATAGATGTATTTAACTGCTTCGCCAGTTGAATGGAGGCCGCGGTTTTTCCGGAGGCCGTGGGGCCCAGGATCAACCAGGCTGTTTTGTACGATGCACGGGACATCAGAATTGCTCTTCACCAGCTTCAGTACCTTCGGCACCTTCACTTTCATCACTATCCTCACTGCTTTCACCAAACTCCCCTTCCTCGCCGAAGCCTTCTTCGCGGCCCGACAAATCATACTTTTCTTCTACGTCCACAAACTTATCACCGAGAATGCTTTTGGTGCCATACTGGCTTGGTGCAATACCTTCCGCACGAACGGCATAAGGATAGGTGAGTTTGGGATTCTCTTCCTTGCTCACACTGATCAGCTCCACCAGGAACGTCCAGTTGCGGCCAAAATCATACACATAGATGAACTTCTGGTTGGGTTCCCTGATCTCTGTACCAATGGCCGTATTCTGCATGATCAGTGGTTCAGCCTGGTATTTGCGATCCGCATACTTATCGAAACTGATCTCACGGCCTCGCTGCCAGCTGTCGTTACTGCGATAAAAAGTAGCCTGGTGTTTGTTGTCGAACTCAAAGCTCTTCAATATCGTATAGTGCAGTTCCTGAAAATTCTGTGTGTGCCTGATAGCAATGTCCCTGTAGACACTGTCATCATCGTCAAAATAAACCCTGAATTTAAGTATGGCCATTAATAGAGGCGTTTGTGCGAAAATAGGTATTTTTTACCATGTCACCTTACCGGCTGCAGACCCATAGCAGCGGCCTTCTCCAGCATGAATGCGTAAGCCGCTTCATAATTGTTTTCGATATCGCCATCAAGAATACCATCTTTGATCGCATTCTTGATCTCACCAACGGACCTGCAAGGGGTAAGGCCGAAGATCTCCATGATTTGCTCTCCGGTGATGGGTGGTTGCCAGTTCCTGATCCTGTCTTTTGATTCAACTTCCTGCAAACGGAGCCGAACCATTTCAAAATTCTCCAGGTATCGTTTTACCTTCTGTTTATTCTTGGAAGTAATATCTGCTTCGCAAAGGGTCATCAGGGCTTCAAGGTCCTCATCGGCATCAAACAATAGTCGGCGCAAAGCAGAATCCGTGATGTTTTCCTTGGTAAGACTGATGGGTCTTAGGTGTAACTCCACAAGCTTACGCACAAAACGCATTTTGTCGTGTAGCGGTAATTTAAGTTTTGTAAAGATCTTGGGCACCATTCTTCCACCCACTACTTCATGTCCGTGAAACGTCCACCCATGGCCGTCTTCAAAGCGTTTAGTGGCTGGTTTCCCAATATCATGGAGGATTGCCGCCCATCGCAGCCAGAGGTCGTCTGTATGATGAGAAATGTTATCTAGCACCTGTAAGGTGTGGTAAAAATTATCTTTATGCCCCAGGCCATCAATGAACTCGGCACCGGCGAGGTCAACCATCTGTGGGAAAATCAATTTCAGCAATCCGGAAGTATACAAAAGGTCAAATCCCCCTGAAGGTTTTTCCGCGAGAATGATCTTATTCAATTCATCGGTTATACGTTCCTGTGAGATGATTGAGATGCGGTGTGCATGCTGGCAAATGCCTTCCCATGTAGAGGGATCGATGGTGAACCCCAGTTGGGCGGCAAACCTTATGGCACGCATCATCCTTAAGGGATCATCGCTGAATGTTTTGCCCGGTTCCTGTGGGGTGCGGATGATCTTATTTTCCAGATCTTCCATGCCGTGAAACGGATCGATCAACGCGCCATAATCGCTTTCATTCAGGCTCACCGCGAGTGCATTAATGGAAAAATCCCGGCGCAGCTGATCATCTTCCAACGTTCCCGGCTCCACGTCAGGGTTTCTGGATTCAGGACGATAGCTTTCTTTGCGGGCGCCCACAAATTCAACATCCATATCGGCATATCTGAAATGAGCGGTACCGTACGTTTTGAAGAAAGAAACGGGCGGTCGGGGCGTCAATTGATCTGCCACAGCCTGCGCCAGTTCAATACCATCGCCTGTAGTGACAATGTCAGCATCCTTCGTGGGCCGGCCAAGAATTTTATCGCGCACAAATCCCCCGATGACAAAGGCCTGTACGCCTTGTTCACGGGCAGCTGCTGCAACCAGCTGAAAGATTCCCTGTTCTAAGTCACTATACACCATCTGCATGTTGCAAAAATAGCTATTAGCTAGTAGCTAATAGCTATTTAGTATGTTTGCGAAAATTTTGAACAGATGAGTCTTCGTGAACATATTGCAAGCGCCTGGGATAACCGGGAATTACTAAAAGATCAAGTGTATACAGATGCAGTAAGGGCAGTGATTGAAGAAGTGGACAAGGGTAGGCTGCGCGTGGCAGAACCTACTGCGGAAGGATGGCAGGTGAATGAGTGGGTGAAACAGGCCATCCTGATGTATTTCGGGATTCAGCAGATGCAAACCTGGGAACTGGCGCCTTTTGAGTTTTATGATAAAATGCTATTGAAAAAAGACTACAAATCATTGGGCGTGCGTGCCGTTCCACATGCCGTGGCTCGCTATGGCGCATACCTGGCCAAGAACGTAGTGCTGATGCCTTCTTATGTGAATATTGGTGCGTATGTGGATGAGGGAACGATGGTGGATACCTGGGCAACCGTAGGCAGTTGTGCGCAGATCGGGAAAGGTGTGCACCTCAGTGGTGGTGTGGGCATTGGTGGTGTGCTGGAGCCATTGCAGGCCAGTCCCGTGGTGATTGAAGACGGCTGTTTCATCGGCAGCAGGTGTATTGTGGTGGAAGGCGTACGCGTGGAGAAAGAAGCAGTGCTGGGTGCCAATGTGGTGCTCACACAATCAACAAAGATCATTGATGTGAGTGGCGATGAGCCAGTAGAATACAAAGGCAGGGTGCCCGCCAGAAGTGTGGTGATTCCTGGATCATACTCTAAAAAATTCCCCGCTGGAGAGTATGGTGTGGGATGTGCATTGATCATTGGACAGCGCAAGGCGAGTACAGATTTGAAGACGAGTTTGAATGATGCGTTGAGAGACTTTAATGTGTCTATTTGACAAACCAGGCATACTGTAATACAGATTTGGAATCCTGGAATCTCGGAAACCTGGAATCCTGAATTCTAGAATTCCAGGTTTATAGGATTTCAGGATTCCAAATCCGTATTTCTGAATGTCTGTATTTCAGAATGTTTGGTTTGTCACCTCACCCTCTCTTCCCCGTAAACTTCCCATCTCCCATATCTCCTAGCTTCATCGTACCAGACATATTATCCCCTTCTAACGTGCCCGTATAGGTGATTTCCATGCCCTGTACTTCAAAGCTGATCGTGAATTTGTTCCCGTCTTTTTTACCCTTCACCGGCATCTCCCCAAAACGTCCGGTATACGTTCCGGTGATCTCCGTTTCCCCATTTTGTTTCAGCACCATGGTAGGTGTGCCCGTACCTGCAGAAGTTTCAACAGTGAGTTTCCAGGTTCCATCGATTTTAGAAGTTTGTGTAAATCCTAAACCAAGAAACAGAAAGCAAGACAGCAAAAGCTTTATCATGGTCAATGTTTTTTATCAATAAAAGATAAGTATCTACCTTGGCCCTGCCAAATTCAAGATACCGCATGAGTGATATTCATATACAAAAACTGATCCATTGTATTGAGCTCGAAGAGAAAGAGCAGATCAGCAGGTTCAGTCTGGACCAGCAGCATACGCTCAGGCAACTGAAGGCCGAGGGCCTTGCCTTACAGCCGCTGGCTGTTACGAGGAAGAGTTTTGGTTATGCCGATTACCCTGAGATCAGTTTCCGGTTGCCCTACCCTGCAGAAACCGGCTCTTTCAGGGATGGTACGGCCATTGAATGTTTTATACCCGGTGAAGATCCGGTCAAAGGCGTTTTACTCAGCCTGGAAGGAAGGGTTGGTGAGTTCAGGCTTTTTGCACCTGATTTTCCGGACTGGATCGAGGACCGCGACATGGGGATCAAACTGGCGCCGGATACGCGTACTACAGCCATCATGAAGGAAGTACTGGAGAACCTTGAAAAAGACAAGATCAGTTATGCCTTGTTTACGAACATGCATAACCCCGTTGCACCTGAAAGCAAGTCGGCCGTATCTCCGTCACCCATCGATCTATTCAATCATACGCTGAACAACAGCCAGCGTGATGCAGTACAGGCAGTCATGCACAATTCTTCGCTCACCATTGTGCATGGTCCGCCCGGTACCGGCAAAACCACCACGATGGTGGAAGCGATTCAACAGTTGGTCAAAAAAGGAGAGAAAGTACTGGTATCTGCACCCAGCAATACCGCAGTGGATCATATTGCAAAAGGCCTTGCGGCCAGGGGCATCAGGCTCCTGCGTGTGGGCAATACCTCGAAAGTGGATGAGGTATTATATCCGTTCACGCCGGAAGGGAAAATGGAAAACAGCAAAGAACAGAAAGACATCAAACAGCTTCGTAAGAGAGCAGAGGAATTCCGACGGATGGCGTTAAAATACAAACGAAGTTTTGGGAAGGCTGAAAGAGAACAACGAAACCTGCTGTTCAAAGAAGTGAAAAATATCCGGCAGGAGATCAAGAAAATTCAGGTGTACCAGGAAGAGAAAATGTTTGAACAGGCGCAGGTGATCGCGGGGACGCCCATTGGTATTTATGATGCCGGTTGTAAGCCTGGCAGTTTTGATACATTGGTGATCGATGAGGCCGGACAGTGTATGGAGCCGCTGGCCTGGTGCATCGTGCCACTTGCAAAGAAATGGATTCTCGCGGGCGACCACCACCAGCTCCCTCCCACCGTCCTGAGTTTCCAGGCAGCGCAGCAAGGTCTTCGGCATTCCATTCTTGACCTTGCATTGAATCTGGTACCCGAAATTCATCTGCTGAATACCCAGTACAGGATGCGGAAGAGCATCGCCGGATTTAGCAGCAACTATTTTTACAAGAATCTTTTGGAAACAGCAGCACATCTTGAAGACACCGGTCTGCACATCCACTTCATTGATACCGCAGGCTCCGGCTTTCAGGAGAAAAAAGGACCGGATGGCACGAGTCTGCAAAACGATGGAGAGCTTCGTATCATTCGGCAGCTGTGGCAAACAGAGGCGCTGGACATTACTGCTACAGCTGTGATTGCACCTTACTCTGGACAGATCGCAGCGGCGAGGGAATTATTACCGAATGGCCTGCGGATAAGCACGGTAGACAGTTTCCAGGGACAGGAGATGGACAACATTATTATCTCCCTGGTGAGGAGCAATGATGATGGGGAGATCGGCTTTTTAAAAGACTACCGGCGCATGAACGTGGCGCTTACCAGGGCAAAAGAAAAACTATACGTGATTGGCGATAGTGCTACCCTGGGTAATGACCCTTTCTTTATGAAGCTAATGGAGTACATGGAAAAATCCGGAAACTATAGAACGGTTTGGGAGTTTGACCTCACCTAACCCCTTCATTCCCAATAACCAATAACATGGAAAAAGATTTGAATCTATTGCGCTGAGATTGAAGACCATTTCCTGATTGCCAATATGTATACCCGCCACTTCCCCATCGATACCACCCAATAAAAAGAGCCTTACGAGCAAACCACGGCTACCAAATAGCTATTCAAAGATCAGGTACATCCCTGCAACAATGAGCAGGATCGCCACGGAAGTGACCCCGAACAGGATGAAATCGTACAGCGATGGAATAGGATTTGTCAGAGAAAGCACACAACTGATAAAGCCCAACAAGGCGCCGGAAGCCGCAACCACAAACCCAGTGGTCTGCTTTCTTTCACGCTTCAACTTTTTGTGAGCGGCTACGTATGCTTCTATGGTTTCCGTATCAAATCCCATCGCAGATAACCTGTCTGTAATGGTCTTCAGGTCAAGTTTCTGGTGCAGCCATTCCTTCACCATCAGTGGGTCTGTAACCTGCGTCATAAGGAAATCGTTTGCAGTAAGATAAAAAAAATCCGGAGGAATTGGGCAAATGCCAAGTGTCCAATTCCTGATATCTTTCTTCAAAGCAACTCATACACCGCGGTCGTCTTTCCGGGTATTTTCAAATCTCTAAGATTCCTCACCTCTCCGCTGATCACGTCTTTCGCGGATTGTTTTGTTCCGATGCCTTCTGCGAGCCTTTCGAGATCCGGCGACTTCTCGGACTCATTTTTATTCATCACTACCATCACGGTTTTGCCGGGTAATGAACGGAAGTACACATACATACCATCCATCGGTGCGAAATGAAGTGTTTTACCTTTGGAGATCACCTCGTTTCCCTTTCTCCAGCTCAATAATTTCCGAACATATTGTTGCATCTCTTTCTGTACATCCGTTAATCCCTGTCCGGTAAAGGCACTTACCGCATCGCCCTTCCAACCGCCCGGAAAGTCTGAGCGAATGATGCCATGATCATTGGGCGCCTGGCTATTGTCCATCAGGATCTCGGTCCCGTAATATACTTGTGGAATCCCTCTCACCGTCATCAGATAGGTGAAGGCCATCTTCGTCAATGCATCGTCTTTGCCCAACTGCGTGTACAACCTGTCCATATCATGGTTATCGCCAAACATCATAAGGTGTAACGGATCCGCATAACCGAAATCATTGGCCAGGGATTCGTACAACCTTACAAGACCTGTGGATGTATATTGACCATCATTTTCTTTCAGTGCCTGCACTAAGGCATGTTGCGTGGGGAAGTCCATTACTGACTTCAGGCACCCTGTATAGCCGTCCCTGTTCCTTGCACCTTGTTGCCAATACCCAACGATCAATGGATTGAGACTCCATTCTTCTCCTACAATATTAAATTGCGGATACTCTTTCATGATGCGGCAACTCCAATTGCTGAGAAACTGCTTATCGGAATAACAATAAGTATCTTGGCGAATGCCACCCAATCCGAGGGTCTCTACCCACCAAATGGAATTCTGGATCAGGTAATTGGCCACGTACTTATTCCCGGCATTCATATCGGCCATGTGCCCATCAAACCATCCCCCTGTCATCAGATCCTTATCGGATTTAGCAGCATACGCATCCTGGTTCACGGTTCGCCGATGATTCGTTCTCAACTTTCCATCAGGATAGTTGAGCCAATCTTTGTATGGCAGATCTTTCATCCACCAGTAACCCGTGCCGATATGATTAACCACACCATCATAAATCAATTTGATCCCCTTCTCCCTTGCCTTGGTGGCAAGCTCTTTGTACTCTTCCATCGTTCCATACCTTGGATCAACCTTATAGTGATCGGTGATGGCATAGCCGTGATAAGAGTATGCAGCCATATCGTTCTCTACCATGGGCTGTGGCCAGATAGCCGTGAAGCCCATCGATCTAATATAATCCAGGGATTGAATGATGCCACGGATATCACCACCATGACGCATACCTGGGCCGGATCTGTCGATTTGATTCTCCCGCATACTCGCCACCACATCGTTGGTGGGATCTCCATTTACAAAACGATCCGGCGTGATCAGGTAAATCACATCGGAAGCATCAAAACCTTTCCGCGACGCGGCTCCTGTAACCCGTTGTTTCAAAGGATAGTCGTGCGCATAAACCTGCTTGCCCTTTTTCGTAAAACTGATCTTGATGTTCCCGGGCTTTGCCCCAGCACTCACAGAAAGATCTATAAAAAGATAATTCCGACTATCGGCTTTATGCACTTTAAGTACTTTAACGCCGGGATATTTAATCACCGGTGTGGTTTCACCGATACCTTCCCCATGTACAAGGATCTGCAAAAAAGGATCCTTCATACCCACCCACCAGTTCATGGGTTCAACGTGTTGAATTTGAGAGAAAATTTGGGCCGATGAAAACAAAAGTATTAGTAACAACTTGATCTTGCGGGTCATATTGAATCGTTAATCAATCCAAAGGTAAGGTTCTACTTTATGCTTTAGGACTTCGGTAAACTGATGATGAAGGTGGTTCCCATCCCAGGTTCTGTTTGAACCTGCAACTGCCCACCATGCCCCTTGGTGATGATATCGAAACTGAGGCTCAATCCCAAGCCAGTTCCTTCTCCTGTCGGCTTGGTGGTAAAGAAGGGTTGGAATATCTTCTTCATCAAGTCCTCGGGGATGCCATCTCCATTGTCCTTAATGGAAATCGTCACCATGCGTTCTTGCGATGCAGTGGTCAGGCTCACTTGCGGCTCAAAACCAGGTTGTCCAGTTTTTTTGCTTTTTCGTGCAGCATAAAAAGCATTGTTCAATAAGTTCATCAACACTCGTCCGATATCCTGTGGTACCATTCTCACCAGCGGCAGATCCTTGGCCAATGTGGAGTGAATCTTTACATTAAAGTCTTTCTCCTTCGCACGCATCCCATGGTAACTTAATTGCAAATACTCATCGCAAAGTGCGTTGAGATCCGTGGATTCTTTGTCGCCACTGGAACTGCGACTGTGCTGCAGCATACTCTTGATGATGCTGTCTGCGCGTTTACCATGCTGGTTGATCTTTACATTATTGGAATGAAGGTCTTGCAGCAGCTCAACAACCGCCTTATCATTTCCTTTATCGATTTCGGTTTGCAGGTCAATCAACAGTTCCTGGTTCACCTCGGAAAAATTATTCACGAAGTTCAAAGGATTCTGGATCTCATGGGCGATGCCAGCTGTCAATTCACCCAAACTCGCCATTTTTTCGCGCTGTATCATTTGTGCTTGCGTGGTCTTCAACTCCTGAATAGAATTTTCCAGTGCAACAGTCCTTTCATTCACCCTTTTTTCCAATAAGCTATTTTCTTTCTTCAGCATTCTGGACCTGTAGTTAGACACCAGCCATGTGAATAATGCCAACGCGCCTAAATAGAGGATCAATGCCCACCATTGAATCCACCATGGCTTCAGCACTTCAAATGAAATAGTTGCCACAGGCCCCCAGATGCCATTGGCACCCTTGGCTTTAACACGGAAACTGTATTTACCCGCAGATAAATTGAAGTATGTTTTTGATTCCGGAATGGGTGTAGGCCTGCACCATCCCGAGTCTTCGCCTTCCAGCATGTAAGTATAGACGATCTGGTCCCTGCTCCGCACATCATTGGTATTAAAATCAATGTTGACCGTGTTCTGGTTGTGGGGAAGACGAAGCCCAATTGGTAAATTAAAACTTCCAGAAAGACTGTCCCAGGTTATCCCTTGGGGGATGGTTTGGTCTGGTGCCTGTCCTTTGTTCCTTCCCGACTGACCATTGTTGTTTCTAAATTGCAGTCGCTGATACAGGATCCGCAATCCGTTCAAACGAACCTCCGTAGGGATAGTATCCAATTGAAGCGGTTGTGTCACTACAGTTACATTCGGTGTAACGCCCCACCACAATTGCCCATAACTGGTTACCATACCGGCATTCTGGTTATAATCGTTGTAAGGAAGGCCCTGACGTTTTGCATAGCGGCGCAAATTAAAGGCCCCTTTTCCGCTATCTGGCAAACTGATCACATACAGCCCATCCTGCGTTCCTGCATATATCTTATCCTTGTACAAAAGCAAATCATACACGTTGGCATGCCTCAATCCGTTACGCTCCGCTATATTTCTGACCGTTTGAAAGTCTTTGCTGATTACCGACAAACCACCCTGCATTGCGACTACCCATTCCCCGTTTTCACGTTGCATTACACGCTGGATATTATTAGACAGTAATCCATTTTGCTTGTTAAATATCTTCACTTTACGCAGCGAGGAATCTATACGTACAAGTCCGCTATCTGTTCCCAGCCAAAGGAATTCTTTATTGCTATCTACCGAAAGGAACCAGGCAAGGTTGGACGGAAGCCCTTGTTTTTTGCTAAGCCGGGTTGTAAACCCATCGCTCACCCTCACAATTAAACATCCGGAATCAAGGTTCATCATAATCTTGTCCTCGTTCAACATACAGGCAGACAGCGGGAAAAAATTCTTAAAAAACTTATTGAGGTAAAAATGAGTGACTTTATTTGTAGCCAGGTTCAGCATCGAGACGCCATATCCATTGGTCAGTAAAAATCGGTCTTCGTCAACCTGTAATATTCTGCGATTAAATTTTAATAAACGATCATTGGGAGAATATGTGAAAGTCTTGCCTTGTTTGCGATCAAGTATATCCATCCCTTTTCCTGTAGGAACAAAAACCAGTTTTCTTACACTGTCCTCGGCCATTCCCCAGACATTGTTGTCTGACAAACCAGATTTATCGTCCAGAATTTCTATCATCGGACCTTCTGTATCCAGCAGTACGAAACCCTTGTTGATTGTACCCAACCAAAGCACTCCATACTTATCAATCAAGGCCGGTGCCTTAAAATTCCTCAGTAAAGTTGCACCTGTATATATTTTCCGATAAATATTCTCCTTTGGGCGGATGATCATCAAGGTATCGTTGTCAAGTGCCCATACATCCCCTCTTTTGTTGATCAGCAGGTTAATCCCTGCACTCATCCTTGTCATGCTGCTATCGTAACTTTCTATGGTTTGAAGGTCACTACTAAAGGAGTACAATACCTTGTTTACCGAACTCATCCACATGTGGCCCTGCATCGTCTCTGCAAATCCCGTTACTCCTTCCATCTTCATGCCGTCTGCATCAGAAAAGGTAGTATAGTTGTTTCTCGCAGAATCAACCACAAAAACCCGTTTCGGTCCGCCAATCCAAAGTCTGTTTCGCCTGTCTAAGGTGAGGGTAAATACCGGAGCATCCAAAGTATACTCCTGCGACTTCAGTGTTTCCGTATTGATGGCGAGCAAGTTGCCGTTAAGATAGTTACCTACCCAGGCTTTTCCCTGCTGGTCAAAGGCAATTTGGGAAAGACAATTCTTAAAGGGGAGATGTATCAACGAATCTGCTGCAATATCTATAACATAGATTCCATCCTGGCACGAAATAAGCCACAATCTTCCCTTTGCGTCTACGTTTAGATGGGAGGTTGGATAAAATGATCCTTGTGGGGTGGCGTTCAGGATCTGGTAAGTAAGCAAGGTTTCGCCGTCAAAACGGGACAGACCTTTCTCAGTACTAAACCATTTTGTACCATCTTTATCTTGCACCGCGGCATAGATCAGGTTACCGTTTAAACCTTCCGCTTCACTCAACTGCAACATCGCCGTAGTGGTCCCTGATAAGATATTTGGGGAAGATATCCTGTCGATACTAGCCCTCGGCATCGCCTTTCTAACCGGTGTGATCTTCTCCATTTTGTCCTTGCTGACCAATAAAGGCTGAAAGGCAACGGGTTTCTTGTTGACCGTTTTCACCGAAGGTTGTTTTGCAAACGACCTGAATTCAAGGAAGGGTGAAATCCGAGGGGGTAATTTTGAAATATCGAAACTGCCTGAGCTGATTTTTACATAGCCAACGGTGTCTAGCCCGCCTACATCAACCCACTTCGCCGGACGAAAGCTATCGGCCTGAAGAATTTCTCGTTCTGTATCTAATGTAAACCGATTATCTTTTCGATTGCTGCAAGCGGAACCTACAACAAATACTATCAGCAAAAGGGCAGCATAATTCATGTACTTCACCCAAGAAAAGTAGACAATTTTCCTCATATGATAAAAGCAAGGATATGCTACTAGCTATTTGCTAGTAGCGATGTATCCGCTTGGGTTCACCTTAAATGCATCCTTGCACCCACTAGAACAGAAGCCATAGACTTTCCCGTTGAAATGTGCAGTATCCGCCACGCCTGCCCCCACGGGCATATGACAGATCGGATCCCGCTCATTGGCGAAGCGCAGATCCTTATACAATTTCTCCGGATTCAATGCGGTTTCCATACCCTGGTTGTACATGATCCGCATGCCTTCCACCAAATTAGCCGGTGTATTGTTGACACTGCCGCCTTCGTAAGGTGGCTTTGGATCATACTCCAGGTTTAGCATAGAAATTTTAGCATACGGCTCGCCCATAATGGTTCCTATCATAGCATAACTCATATCCATACCCGCAGTTACGCCGGCACTTGTCCAATACTTGCCATCGCGCACAAACCGCTTGTCTTCGATCTTTGCACCAAATTCATTTCTCAGAATGTCTTTACCATACCAATGCGTGGTCGCATTTTTATTATCCAATAAACCTGCGGCACCCAATATCCATGCACCCGTACAAACGCTGGTTGTATAAACGGAGCCGCTGTCGATTTTTTTGATCCAGTCGATCACGGGCATATCCCTTGTCATATTATACGTTTCGCGAAATCCACCGGGTACCACAAGGACGTCTAGTTGCTGCACCTCCGCGATGGATGTGTCCACTAGTATCTTCGTCCCCTTCGCATCAGCGATACTGCCTTTTTGTTTTGCCACGAAGAATACCTTAACACCGGGTAGTTCGCTTAG
>Ga0207941_1000391_pt1 | contig 13185 bp, 13 predicted proteins | sample LakMenEpi13Sep12_FD_150695 | JGI IMG/M metagenome (GOLD analysis project Ga0207941, IMG submission 150695) | Freshwater microbial communities from Lake Mendota, WI - 13SEP2012 deep hole epilimnion (SPAdes) | ecosystem: Environmental > Aquatic > Freshwater > Lake > Epilimnion/Euphotic zone ...
GGTTTTATCACTGATGTTATGCATCTCCACATTGCTGGTATTGTGCCGCATGATCCACTCCCAGTCTTTCTCAATGTTGGAGGCATTGACCACCAGCATATATACTTTGTTTTCTTCCACGCAATACACGAGCAGATCATCAACGATGCCTGCGTTCTCATTGGTCAGGCAACTGTATTGGGCCTTGCCAGCAGTAAGTTTGGAAGCATCATTGGTGGTTACTCGTTGGATTAGATCCAGCGCACCTTCCCCTTTGAGGATGAATTCACCCATATGGCTAACGTCAAACACGCCGGCATTATTCCTGACGGCATGGTGTTCATCGTTGATTCCGGTATAAGAAATGGGCATATTGTAGCCGGCAAACGGCGCCATCTTAGCGCCAAGGGCAATGTGTTTCTGGGTGAAAGGCGTAGATTTCATATCGCTGATTGGCGGCAAATATATGAAATCAGTTCGCATGGCGCAGGTCGCAAGGTCGCAGAGTTGATAAATCCTGCAACCTTGCGACCTGCGAACTGCGACCTGGGAACTGCGACCTGCGACCCGCGACCTGCGACCTGATTTAGAGTTTCATCAAATTAAACACCGAAATCAACCTATCATACGCCTTAAGCTTTGTACTCGCTTTTGCAACCGTACCGGCTTCTGCTTCACTCAGGGCCTCATCATCAGGTGATGATGGCAAAACCGAGGTATTCAATTTGATATTAATGGTGGTGTCTTCCCCTTTCAGTTTGATTTCCGCGCTATCGATCTTGATATTCCTGTCGCCCCTGTATCTGTAGCCACCATTATTATCCCCTTCTGTGCTGGGTGTTTCTTCGTCCTTTCTGTTGTCGTCGCTGTTCCAGTCTGTACCACCATCATTCCTTTGCAGTCCGGTAGAAGTCATGGTGTACCAAACATCGGTGCTATAATCAAAGTTGCGGCTATCGTCCCAATCAATCACCAATCCCCTGTTGCGACCGCGATACCTGGTACTCACATTGAACCAGTCGTACCGATCGGTATTGTGATCAATCCGGATCTGCTTGCCAACTGGAACTTCAATGATCACCAGTACTTGCTGGTTCCTGAATTTGGTTTCCTTCGATATCGCGAAACCTGCAGGAAGCAACAACAATGAATCACGTTGCTCTATGGGGAAGCTGATGCGTTCCGCGTTTGCTTCCGCTGCTACTGGATCATTACCCCTTGCAAACTTCATCAGGTAAGTGTGGTAAGACGAATCGTTGCTGGCCACTACTTTCACACGAACCGTATTCAACAGCATGCTGTCTTCATCAGCGGTGAGCGCAGGAAACTTATCATTGTTGAACTCATCGTCATCAAACCATACCATGTTATAGTATTTACCATCCACAGGTTTCACATTCACCAACATCCTGCCACCGCTTGGATTTTGTACCTGCACATCTTCGCGGGAAGATTCCACTCTTTTAAACTGACGCGTGATCTGCGCCATCAGGATGATAGCAGAGATGAGGCCGATGGTCCAGAGGGATCCGAAGGTCCATCCGAGATAGCTATTGTTAGAGCGCGCTCCGGAGATTCTCCTGATCAGCCAAACCACTGCAGCAATGATGGGCACACCCAGCAATAGCGCGATAGTGTTGAATGCCATCAGGTTCTGCCAGAATCCGGAGAGGACATAATCTTTCAAACCATACACCATTCCACCGGAAAACAGGATACTCATCAAGGCAATGAATAAGGCAAATACAATGATGCCTGCAATGAAAAGGAAGAATGCCTTGAACAATACGCCGATGACGTGACCGATACCGTTTCCGGCGTTGCGAGCCGCTGGTGCCACTTCAGATACAAACTGCTGGCTGCGGTCAGAGGCTTCCTTTCCCCAGTCTTTCACTTCTTCGCCCCATGATTCTGCTTTCTTGCTGAACTCAGTTCCAAATTTCTCCGCCCTCACCTTCACATCTTTCAATTCTTCCTGAACTGAATTCTTGATGCTTTCCAGGTCTACCTTCTCACCACGCATTTCCAGTTTCTCCGAAGCAGTTTTCGCTTCAGGAATCACGATCCACAGGATGATATAAGTAAGGAACAATGTTCCACCGAAACCATTGAATACGAAATGAGGAAAGCCCCAATCATTGTCCCACCAGAAAATGCGGGAGAACACCTTGTTTAACACACCGATGACCAGTGGAAAGGCAAAAACTAACCTGGGGATCCACACGGCGATGTTAAAATATGCTGCAAGGCCTGAAGCCACACCACCAATCACTTTCTGATCCGGATTGCGATATACGCGCTTGCGGACTGCTGACCCTTCAATCCCTTTTACAGGAAGAATGATCCACAACAGGATATAGATCAGGAAGCCTGTTCCGAAACCAAAGAAGAACAAAGCAAAGATGATCCTTACAATGGTAGGGTCAACCTTCAACCTGTGCGCTATACCACTACATACACCGCCCAATACTTTATCATTCGCGTTTCTGTAGAAGGAGGCATCTGGCTCAGCTTGCGTCCTGTAATTTGCTGAAGAACCTGCAGTTGATGCTGATTCAGTTGCGCCATCGCCATCAAATTCTTCGGGTCTGCCGATGCTGCTGATGACTCTCTGTACATCTGCCTCTGTGATACAACCGGTAGGATTCTTCTTCAGGTCCTCAGAAAATAACTCCGCAATCCTGTTCTCGATATCATTGATGATCTCATCCCTGCCTTCCTCATTCGCGAAATATCGCCTAAGACTATCGGTATACCCTTTCAATATTTCATAGGCGGCTTCCTCAATAGGGATCACCCTGCCTTGAAAATTTATGTTGATTACCTTTTTCATTATCCGCGATTTAAATTAGTTGGTTTGTGTTTGCTCTGCTGTGTAATGTCCGTTCTGTGTGATCTGATGCACGGCATTTGCCATCTCCTGCCAGGTTGACTCCAATTCTTTGTAAAAGGCCGCTCCTTTATCTGTCAGTGAAAAATATTTCCTGGGAGGACCTCCCGTGCTTTCAACCCATCGGTAGGTCAATAGGTCTGAATTTTTCAACCTGGTCAACAGGGGGTAAAGGGTACCCTCCAGGATGTTCAGGTTGGCCTTCTTCATCTCCTCAATGATATCACTGGGATAGGCCTCGCCTCTCTTGATGATAGAGAGAATACAAAACTCAAGCACGCCTTTCCGCATCTGGCTTTGGGTATTCTCGATGTTCATGCCTTTTTCATTTTTTGCTGTTTGAAATATTTCCTGTCTGTTGTTTGGGTTTCAGGTACCAGTTGCAGGCTTCAGGATCTTCTCCTGCAACCTGCAACTACCCACCTGCCACCTGCGTAAACTTTTAATGCCTTTCTTTTGGTCCTTCGTTCACCCGAAACCGGGCTGATGATCAATTCCGATGTAAAACTAAGCATTATTTAGTATTATGCAATACATAGTACATGATTTTTTTTAGTAGTCCCTACCGCCTAGTAGTAAAATGTTATTATGTTATTGGTTATCAGTGATTTATGCCTGAGTTGCCATTTCGCCCTTGTGGAGGTCGGCGTAAAATGAGGATGAATGGTGGTGAATTGGGGCTGTTTTTGACCCGATATGGCTACTTAGTGCCAATGACGCGCTGCAGTGCAAATGGCAGCCGGCTCGCCCAGGCCTCTTCATTGTGAGTGGCGGGCTCGTCTTTGAGAAAAATAAAATCGCGGCCCGCCCTGAATTTCTTACTCGCCAACGCCCGGATCATCTCATCCACACCAGGCTGTAAAAGCTGATCGAGGTCCTTACCGCCATTGTCCATATAGATGAAAATCTTGCGCGGATGCCGGGGACCTTCCTTTACTTCTGGGATGTAGTTGAATGGATCTTTGAACCCTTCGGGGTTTTTGAATGCGGGCGACATACATATCGCTTTTGAAAACACATCCGGGTGTTCCCATACCATCATGAATGCAAATGTAGCACCGGCAGATGCGCCACCGATGAAATTATACTTGGCTTCTTTGCGGGTTCTGTATTGTTGATCGATGAAAGGCTTTAGGGTGTTGATGATGAATTGTTGGTACACTGCATTCTTTTTCCAGGGCAGGTATTCATCACTCCGGTCTGCCGTGTTGTAAATACCAACAATGATCACGGACCTCAGCTTCCCTGCACGAATGAGGCTGTCTGCCGTTTCATCTGCGCGCCACTCCTTTCCAAATGCAGATGTTGCGGGATCAAAAATATTCTGGCCATCCTGCAGATAGAGCACAGGATATCGCTCTTTCGATGAATCATATCTCGGTGGCAACCAAACCACCACATCCCTGTCTTTCAGTCCTTCACCTTTAAATGCGCGATGATACTGCAGCTTGCCTTGTATGCCAACAGTAGACTGCGCATACATGATTGTAAACGACAGACAACACAAAACAAGGATGAATATTTGCTTTCTGCTCCGCATGAACCTAATGCAATGATTTGATCATTCTGCTGTTGCTGATGGCAACATCATGTAAAAGATAATTCCGAGTGGCCACAAACACAAATCCTTTGGATTCAAAAAATGGTTTGGCCGAAGCACTGGCGTCTGTGGCAAGTGCCTGCATACCCAGGTACCGGGCCCTGGATTCCAGCACTTCATAAATCCTGCCTGCGATACCCTGCCCCTGGTGATCCTTGTGTACATACAACAGATCAATATAATCCTGTCGCAATGAACCAAAACCAACTACCCGATCATCAAGGGTGGCCACCAATACGTACTGCTCCTCCATTTTCTTCGCCCATCGATCACCATGATCTGCAGCTGAAGCCCACACTTGCAATTGCTCCGCAGAATAATGCGCGGTATTCACCTGCAATATTGTTTCGCGAAACAGCACCAGCATCTCAGGAAGATCCTGCCATTTGGCTTCTCGCAACTGCAGCTGTTCCAACATAAAAGATTATTTGCCGATGAGATCCCAAAGATTCCCGTACAGGTCCGCAAACACACAAACTTTACCAAATGACTCAACGCTTGGCTGACGAATGATGGTTACATCATTTGCCTGAAGTTGTGCAAAGTACGCATCAAAATCATCGGTATGCATAAAGAGAAAAACCCTGCCACCTGTTTGGTCGCCCACCCGGCTTTCCTGGTGGGCATTGGCTGCTTTCGCCAGTAAAATCTCGGTACCACCACCGGATGGTTGAACCCGCACCCAACGCTTGACTTCTGAAAGCGAAGTATCCTCCAACAATTGAAAGCCTAGTTTCTTGGTGTAAAATTCGATGGCTTCATCATAGTCTTTCACCACCAGCGCCATCATGGCAAATGTTTGACCCACAATATGAATTTTGTAAAAGAAGAAAGATACAAGGTACTAATTGTCTGCAATGAAGGACCAGATGGACGATGAAGATGCGCCAACTTTAATTTTTTCCCCGGCCGAGTATACATCGGTATCCATCAACATCATCATTCGTTTCCCTTCCCAGTTCAGGTGATACAGATGTTGCGCACCCATAAAATCATATCGCAGGATGGTCATCTCTACACCTCCATCGGTAACATGCAGGTCTTCCGGCCTGATCATGAGGGGCGTGTTTTTCCAAATTGTCCTTTTGGCGCCCGACAAGTTTTGCGCTTCTTCTGCAGACAGTAGATTATACGCACCAAGCAGTCCCGCGCAATACTGGTCAACAGGACATCGATATACATCCTTCGGATTTCCCTGTTGAATGACCCGCCCGTCTTTCAATAACATGAGTTGATTTGCCCAGGGTAAAATATCTGCCGGCTCGTGCGAAACCAGGATAGTGGTGATCTTCAGCTGCTCAGTAATATCCGCGATCACGGTCTTCATCATGCTGCGATGAATCAGGTCAAGATTAGAGAAAGGTTCATCCAGCAATAAAAGCACCGGATCATTGATCAGCAACCTTGCCGTAGCAATGCGTTGTTTTTCGCCGCCGGAAAGCTCATGGGTGCGCCGGCCCATCAAATGATCAATCTGGCAAATAGCATAAATCTTCTCGGCCTCAGCTTTGGTGAGTCGGTTGGCATAGCTGAGGATCTCATGTACCCAATAATTATTCCGCAGTTCAAAATGTTGTGAAAGATAGCCCACACCTTTATGGCCGGGGACCAACTGATCATCCGGGCCTTTGATCTTCTCCCCATTCAACAATGCAAGACCTTCATCAGGTTGAACCAGTCCGGCGATGATCTTCAGTAAAGTGCTTTTTCCAGAACCGGTTTCACCGGCGATCGCGATATGCTGAAAGGGTTCCTGCACAAAACTGATCCCCCGTAGAATAGGCTTCCCGTCTTTTAACTTACCAATACCTTCCAGTGACAACATGAAGCCGAAGATAATCTATACTACCAAATCGGATCGATCAATAGCGAGGTGAGTTATATATGCACTGATCAAAGCAGGAATGAATGCAAACCAGGGCTTCCAATGCAGTATTTCAGAAGGTGGCAACAGCGGAACCCAGATGGCTACCAGCAATGCCACCAGCCAGGGCTTCTGACGTGCGATGAAAACACCTGCCGCCGCAAAAACAACGAGGCAAAAACCAACCCGCGCATTGTCGCTCCAACGCATAGACTCATCGATCCACCCAATGAACAAGCCACCGAGGAATGCCACCATGAAGCCCAGCCAAAGCCTGCGTTTATTTGTCATAACATAAAGTCTATCGGGTGATCATGAAGTCATCAGACCTTTGATCTGCAGATGCTGCAACAACATAATGGTTTTACCATCCCTGATCTCTCCACTGGCAACCATCGCCAAAGCCTTGGTGAAAGGGAGTTCCAGCACTTCAATATTCTCTTCCTCATGATCCACCCCACCGCCATCGTTTACTTTCATTTCCTTCTCATAAGGAGCGATGAAAAAATGCACCAGCTCGGAAACTGATCCGGGCGACATATACGCTTCAAAAACCTTGACCGGATTGGCAATGCGATAACCGGTTTCTTCCTCTGCCTCTCTCCTGATACAGTTTTCCGGATCGTCCTTATCCAGCAATCCAGCGCAAGTTTCAATCAACATGCCGGTTTCATTCCCGTTGACAAAGGTGGGAATCCTGAATTGCCTGGTAAGGATCACGGTTTGTTGTGCAATGTTGTACAAAAGGATGGTAGCTCCATTGCCCCGGTCATACACTTCCCTGGTCTGCTCAGCAACTTCACCATTTGATTTGGTATATCCATACCGGTACTTGCGAAGAAAATACCAGTTGTCAGACAATAAGGTGGTCTCTAAAATCTTTACATCATGAATCATCTTTCAAAACTTATCTGTGATCGGTATATTGATTTGCCGTTAAGTGTGATTGCAAAGCTTCATACTCCTCATCCGTTAAAACAGGCGTATCAAAAAGATGTGCCGCTTCCAACAATTGCTTATCGGAGCTCACTCCGGCTACTACGGCTGAAACTGCAGGATGGTGCAACACGTACCACATCGCGGTTTGTGCAGCCGTTCTGCCCTGTCCATTGTATCTGTGTACCAGATTGCGGGCCAGTTCCACTTCGTTGAGTGTTCTTTGCAAATACGGACGTGGTGATTTATTCACCAGCAATCCCTGCGCAATGGAACCACGTGCAACCACACTTACGCCCGATGCCTGGATAAGGTCAAGGCATTCCTCTGCGGGCCGTTGATCAAGCAGGCTGTATTGCATCATGACACTTACCATGGAAGATTTCCTGAGCCAGGCCTTGATGACATTGGGCCGAATAGACGAAATGCCGTAACATCTGATTTTCCCTTGTTGTTGCAAAGTTTCAAATGCGGAAATGGTTTCATCAATGGGATCATCGATAGTGCCGCCATGCAGTTGGTAAAGGTCAATGTAGTCTGTATTTAATCTGAGCAGGCTTTCTTCAACAGCCTTGATGATATACCCTTTTGACGCATCCCAATCCCAGCTTTTTCCATCGGCATTCAAACGGTTACCCACTTTTGTTGCGAGAACAAGTTCAGCACGTTTTCCTTGAATGGCTTTGCCAACCATCTCCTCGTTAAATCCACGGTCATAGAGGTCAGCCGTATCGAGATAGTTAACGCCATGATCAATAGCATGATGAATAAGCTGCACACTTGCAGGATCAGATGGCTGCAAACTCATGCAACCTAGTCCGATCCTGCTGATCTTAAGATCCGATTTTCCGAGTGTGGTGTACTCCATTGTTTTTATTCAAGTGCAGCTTTTGCATAAGCCACACATTTCGTCACCTCCTTCACTGCATCGGATCCCTCAGGAACATCATACTCTAATTCCACAGAAACAGGGATGGCATATTTTTTCTTCTTCAACAACTGCAAGATATCTTTAATCGGCGTATCTCCTTTACCCCATTCCATGTTTGCTGCGCCATTGTCCTTTGTCTTCCTGTCTTTCAGGTGCATGGAGGTGATCCTATCGTGTTTGGCCTCAATCAATGCCAGCAGGTTAGCCGATGTATTGGCACCACCCGCGGCGATATAATGTCCGCAATCCAGGTTCATAGAGTTGTAGGGACTTTGTGCCAATGCCACATCCCAAGCGGTGTCTGTTGCCTGCGTATGGGCATGGTAACCTACATATACTTTATGCTTGGCGGCAAAGTCGCCAAGTCGTTTCGACTGCTCCGGCTTTCCTGGAATTTCAACCGTAACGGATTTTGCGCCGAGGGCCTTTGCCGCGTTCATCGCATAATCGATCTCTGCATCAGAACTGGTCTCACGCAAAGCATCGGGTTTATATGCATATATACTGATGCCAGAAGCAGCGAGATGTTTTTGAAGCGCCGCGAACTTCTCAATGGGAGCAGTCTCCCGCCATGCCTTTGCTTTTTTATTGCGTTCCTCAAACTGGGCGCGCATTTCAGGTGTGAACTGCGGACGCTGACCAGGAGGAAAAGGATTCATGGGTTCAGGCAGGCCAGCAGGACTTCCACACCATGCTTCTGCGGGGTCACCCATCAGTTCAATGGCTGTGATCCCACAGGCTTTGCAATATTTTATGATGTCATCGATGCTGCCGGGCATACTCCTGAAGGAATAGGTAATCGCTCCTACTTCAACCCCGGTAATCTTTGCTGGTACGGCAAAGAGATCGCTTGCGAACAAGAGGCCTGCACCTGCCAGGGTGGTTTGTGAAAGAAATCGTCTGCGTGATATGTTGGTCATAAAAAGGAATTAATAGATGAGATTTCTTTCCCGGGTTTTGATTGTGCAGCAGCTATCCTTTCGCAAAGGATAATTTTGCTGCTGCCAATGCCTTTTTCAATTTGGGGATCGATGCAGGTCCGAGTCCATGCAAATGAAGCAGCTCTTCTTCAGTATACTTTGATAATTTTTTCAAGTCTGTGATACCCGCCGTTTGCAATGCGCGTTTTGCCGCTGCGCCAAGGCTGGCATATGGATCCTGTACATCATACTTTGCATGCGTTTCGGCAACACGGAATTTTGTGATCTTGGTTACGAGTGCAGCAGGGATTGGTTTATCCAGGGGAAACTGCACTGCACCTTTGGAGTGTTTATACTTCCCGATCTCTTCTTTGAATTGATCCAGTCCGGAAGGGGCCGGATAAAATCCGATATGGTTCGCATAAGCCCCATAATGCACCACATTCTTTCCATACAATTGAATGGTTGGCAGTCCGTATTTCATGGTTTCCACACTTCCGGGTGCTGCCTTAAGCACCAGGGTCCGCATTTGCTGCAAAAGCTTTTGTGTGGAAGCTGGGAAGGAGGCGAAGTATTCCGACTGAGATAAGGTTTTCATGTGCATTGAAGGTTGTCTGAAAATTACCTAATTTTCCATGTAAAGCCCACAGAAATGAAATACTTTTCGTTAACAGGTTTGGCCCTATTCATCAGCATATTTACTTGCATTGCGCAAAAAAAGAACCCCACCGTATTCAGCGGGCAGCAAATCATTTCGCAGCTGGCCTATGCTGATTCAGGCAGGCTGGTAGAGATTTACAAAGACCTGCACCAACATCCTGAGCTGGGTTTCCAGGAAGTACGTACCTCAGGCATCCTGGCAAAAGAGCTGCAATCACTGGGTTATGAAGTCATCACTGGCATTGCCAAAACAGGTGTAGCCGGTATCCTGCGCAATGGGAATGGCCCCGTGATCATGTATCGTGCAGACATGGATTGTAACTCGGTTAAAGAAGTGACCGGACTACCATATGCCAGTACGCAGACCATGAAAAAAGAAGATGGCACCGAAACGCCGGTTATGCATGCCTGTGGGCATGATGCGCATGTGACCTGGCTGATCGGTATTGCAAAAATCATGGCGGCAAAAAAAGACCTCTGGAAAGGCACCCTTGTGTTTATCGGACAGCCCGCGGAGGAACCGATGACAGGTGCTAAAGCCATGGAAGCGGAGATGTATGGCAAAGGTGTTCCCGTGCCTGATCATATGTTTGGATTGCATACCTGGCCCATCCCTGTGGGATCCATCAACAACGGATACAATGTACGTTTTGCGGGAAGCGATCAGCTGGATGTGACCTTTCAGGGAGTTGGCGGTCACGGATCATCTCCAGAGGTCACCAAAGATCCCATTGTGATGGCCGCTAATGCTATCATGCAATACCAAACCATCATCAGCAGGAATATTGCGGCGCAAGAAGCTGCAGTACTCACTGTAGGTGCCATCCATGCAGGCGTTGACAACAACGTGATCCCCGCTTCAGCAACGGTAAAACTGAACCTCAGGTGGTTTAACGACAAAACCCGGCAGACCCTCATTGATGGTATCCAAAGGATCAATGAAGCCGTGGCCATTGCCAATAGCCTGCCAAAGGAATTGTACCCGGTGATCAATTTCAAGAGTACCGTTACGCCACTGGTTAATGACACGTCAATGGTTAACCGGGTTAACCAATCATTGCAATCTCTTGGCGGTATTCGCAACATCATCAGCAATTCCCCAAGTGCGATGGGTTCGGAAGACTTTCAGCACCTGGTGAAAAAAGGAAGCGCAACCGTGTACGACTATATCCAGGTGGGTACTGCTAACGTAGACGAGTACACGAAAGCAATTAAAGAGGGCAAAAAAGGGCCTTACTTCAACCACAATGGAAATTACAAGGTTGATCTTTCAGCAATACCACTGGGAACGGCCATTGGTGCGGTGGGGCTGATGGAACTCTTCAGGCGATAAATGAATCAGTTTTTCCCAAAGCCCGGTCCTTTTACAAATCTGCCCGGCTTGGCCCCTGTGTGCTGTCCATTGCGCAGAACAATGACACCATTGACCAGAACATCCATGACCCCCGTTGCAAACTGTTGCGGCTGTTGATAGGAAGCGTGATCCTGAATAGCAGCAGGATCAAAAACAACAATGTCTGCAAAGTTGCCTACAGCCAACTCCCCGCGTTTACTGAGTTTCAGGTTGGTAGCAGGAAGTTTGGAAAGCTTATAAATAGCGGTCTGCAATGGCATGCGTTTCTCTTCCCGAACATATTTTGCAAGCACGCGTGCAAAGTTCCCATATGCCCTTGGATGCGTGCTCGATTTCAAGAACACGCCTTCTGGTGCGGCACTGAAGGCATCAGATCCAAAACTCACCCAGGGAAGGCTTACTTGTTTTTGCAGGTTTTCTTCTTTCATCAGAAAATACGCAACGCCAACCCTTGTGCTGTCCTGGATGATGAGATCCATCGCGGTTTCTTCTGGCGAAGTACCCCTGATGCGTGCCACTTCGGCGAGGGTTTTGCCATTGAATTTTTTCAATGAATCCTGGTTAAACTGCAAGAGGATTACATTATCCGGAGATCCACAACCGTAATACAGATTCTCCCAGTCCTTGGCATTGGTATTCATCGCCTTCTTCATTTCGGCCCTCACTTTAGGATCATGCAAGCGCTCCCAAAGCTTCCCGAATCCGCCATCCTGCAGGGTTGGCGGAAAAGCAGACGTGAGGCCTGTTGCCCCCGCAGTATAGGTATACATATCTGCGGTGATCTTCAGGCCCGCCGCCCTTGCCAGCTCAACCTGCCTGATCACACTGTCCAGCTTTCCCCAGTTGTCTTTCCCACTCATTTTAAGATGGTAAATCTCCGCAGGAAGTTTTGCTTCCCTTGCAATGGTGATCAGCTCATCGATGGCTTCGTGTATTTTGTTCCCTTCGCTGCGCATGTGAGAAATATACATGCCGTTGTATTCCGCAGCAGCTTTGCAGAGTTCGATGAGTTCACGGGTATCGGAAAAACTCGCGGGTGGATAGATCAAAGAAGAACCAACACCCATCGCCCCTTCACGCATGGCATATCGCACCAGTTGCTTCATGCTATCCAGTTCTGCATCCGTTGCCTTACGGTTATCCTCTCCTATAACGTACATCCTGCAGGTTGTTGCACCAATGAATGAAGCCACATTACAACTGATCCCTTTCTTCTCTAAAAACTGCAGGTACTCACCCAATGTGTTCCAGCTGACCGGGAAACGGATATCCCCCTGGTCTTTCTCCATCAATGTTTTCAATTGCGGTGTCAACGGACCCATACTCATGCCTTCGCCCATGACTTCCAGCGTCACACCCTGGCGGATATCGCCTTGAGAGCTACCATCCTCAATCAACGATTCTGTGGCCCAGCTCAGCATATTGATGAAACCCGGCGCCACAGCTTTTCCCGATGCATCTACAATGGAATCCGCCTCGGCCGCCTTTAGATCTCCGATGAATGCAATGGTATCTCCGTTGATACCGATATCTGCGAAATAGGGTTCCCCGCCATTTCCATCATAGACAATACCATTCTTGATGATCACACTGTAATGATCAGGACGGTTGCAGGCTTGTAAGGCCAACAAGAATAAAGCAGCGAGGAAAAAAATTTTCATGACTTCAGTTTAAACGATTTAACGATGGCTACAACAGCAGGCACAATCATCCCGGCCAGAAAAACGGGCAGGGCCCAGAAGGAAAGATCATACCCGCCTTCTTTGGCGCCCCTGATGATGGCATATGCAACATAAGTACCCATTACAGCTACTACCAGCCGGATGATCCGTAGCGTACGAATATTGAGCCGATATAGTTCCTGATAATTTCGCGGTGTTGGCGCTACAACATAGTTAAAATGCCAGGGTCTTTTGGCCACTTGAGCCAATAGGAAAAATGCTGCGGTGATGATCGCAGGGAACAAAAGAATAGTGTACTTTTCTCCATACCCATCAACCTTGCCCTCCGCATTGAAATGAGTTGGTACGGTCTCAGGCAGCGAGAAAAAA
>Ga0207941_1000392_pt1 | contig 13180 bp, 11 predicted proteins | sample LakMenEpi13Sep12_FD_150695 | JGI IMG/M metagenome (GOLD analysis project Ga0207941, IMG submission 150695) | Freshwater microbial communities from Lake Mendota, WI - 13SEP2012 deep hole epilimnion (SPAdes) | ecosystem: Environmental > Aquatic > Freshwater > Lake > Epilimnion/Euphotic zone ...
CAAATAAAAAAGCCTTTCGGAAAAGGCGAAAAATTTGAAAAGTTTGCACCTGCGGTAAATGCATTGGACACTTTTTTATATGTGCCTAATCATACCACTAAGCATGGAGCACACATAAGAGATGCAGTTGATTTAAAACGAACTATGATTACTGTAGTTTTGGCCTTAGTTCCTGCCTTGATTTTTGGTATTTGGAATGCCGGTTACCAAAATTTGTCACAAGTGCAAGAGGTTGTTCCATTTATGGATGCATTTATGCACGGTTTATGGAAAGTTCTTCCGATGATTGTAGTTTCTTATGGTGTAGGATTAGGAATTGAATTCTATTTTGCCATTGTAAGAGGTCACGAAGTAAACGAGGGTTATCTGGTCACTGGATTACTTATTCCTATGATTATGCCAATTGATTTACCATTGTGGATGCTGGCATTGTCGGTTGCTTTTGCTGTAATTATTGGTAAAGAAGCTTTCGGAGGAACCGGAATGAATATTTTAAATCCGGCTTTAACTGCAAGAGCATTCGCATTCTTTGCTTATCCAACGTATATGTCTGGTGACAAAGTTTGGGTGTCTAATGCAACAACCATGGATGCTATTTCCGGAGAAACTATATTAGGGAAATTAGCGGCAGGTAAAGAAGTGTATAGTGATTATTCACCTATGGAAATGTTCATGGGTACGATTCCCGGTTCTATTTCAGAAACATCTGTACTTTGGATTTTGGTAGGTGCCGCTATTTTGGTTATAACCGGCGTAGGAAGTTGGAGAATTATAGTAAGCGGATTTCTTGGAGCTGCGTTTACAGCCTATTTATTCTCATTGTGGGGTGCAAATCCATTAATGAATTTCGGAATGTTGCACTTACTAGTAGGTGGATTGGCTTTTGGTATTGTATTTATGGCTACCGATCCGGTTTCTGCAGCCCAAACCAATAAAGGAAAATGGATTTACGGATTCTTAATCGGTTTGTTCAGTATTTTGATTCGCGTATTTAATCCGGCATATCCAGAAGGTGTAATGCTGGCAATATTACTAATGAACGTATTTGCTCCAACAATCGATCATTATGTGGTAGAAGGAAATGTTAGTAGAAGAAAGAAAAGAGTTGCTAAACAATTAAAAACAGCCTAATCATGGATAGAAATAGTAACGGATACACGTTTATGTTTGCTGCCATAATGGTAGCCGTGGTTGGAGCTTTATTGGCCTTAGCCGCAACATCATTAAAAGATTTGCAAGATGAAAATGTGAAGAAGGAAAAAATGCAAAACATTTTAGCTTCAGTTGGAGTTGTGGTTGAAAGAGAGCAAGCTCCGAATCAATTTACATCGGTAATAAAGGAACAGTTGGCTCTTAAAGTTGATGGTTCGGTAGATGAATCGACACAAGCCTTTTCTATTGATTTAAAAAGTGAACTTTCTAAAAAAGTAGAAGACCAACGTTTTCCTTTATATGTGGCTGAACAAGATGGCAAAAAATTCTATATCGTACCCTTACGTGGTGCTGGTTTGTGGGATGCCATTTGGGGTTATGTTGCTTTAGAAGAAGATTTAAACACCATTAAAGGAACTGTATTTGACCACAAAGGTGAAACACCTGGTTTAGGAGCAGAGATTACGCAAAAATGGTTTCAAGACCGTTTTGTTGGTGAAAAAATCATGAATCCATCGGGAGAAATTGTTGGCGTTGAAGTTGCGAAGGGAAATACCTCCCAATCCAAAGATGATAATAAAGTAGATGCTATTTCTGGATCAACAATCACAGGTAATGGAGTTACAGCAATGATTAAAGAGAGACTATCCAATTATAAAAATTATTTTGCTAAACAGAAAAAGTTAGCAGTAAATAACTAGAAATTATGTCAGAAGTAAAAGAATCTTTGTTCTCGAAGAAAAATAGAAGTTTGCTGTCAGATCCTTTAAATGACAACAACCCAATTACTGTTCAAGTATTAGGAATTTGTTCTGCATTGGCAATTACTGTTCAGTTAAAACCGGCAATTGTAATGGCATTGTCGGTAATGGTTGTTACTGCATTTAGTAATGTTGCTATTTCGTTATTACGAAATTTAATTCCGAACAGAATACGTATTATCGTTCAGTTGGTTGTTGTTGCCGCTTTGGTAATTTTAGTGGACCAAGTGCTAAAAGCCTATTCGTATGACGTAAGTAAACAACTTTCGGTTTTCGTTGGTCTAATTATAACGAATTGTATTGTTATGGGGCGTTTAGAAGCTTTTGCTTTGGCAAACAAACCGTGGCCTTCCTTTTTGGACGGACTTGGAAATGGTGCAGGTTATGGAATATTACTTGTAGTTGTTGCGTTTTTTAGAGAGTTGCTTGGTTCTGGTAAACTTTTTGGGATGGAAGTTCTGGGCCACAAAGGTGTGACTTTAGCAGAATCCACAGGGTTGTATGCTATGGGTTATGAAAATAACGGTTTGATGTTATTATCACCAATGGCATTAATCGTGGTTGGAATCATCATTTGGTTACAACGTTCGAAAAATAGAAAATTAATTGAAAAACACTAATCATAGCCTCGCTATTTAAAAAATATTACAATGCAAGAATTAGTTAGTTTATTTGTAAAAAGTATTTTCATAGAAAATATGATTTTTGCCTACTTTTTAGGGATGTGTTCCTATTTAGCGGTGTCAAAAACAGTAAAAACTGCCGTAGGGTTAGGTGTAGCAGTAGTTTTCGTTCAAGCGATTACTATTCCTGTCAATTACTTATTAGACAATTATTTATTGAAACCGGGTGCTTTGTCATGGTTAGGTGAAGAATATGCAGGATATGACTTGAGTTTTTTAAGTTTTATTATGTTCATTGCTGTTATTGCCTCAATGGTTCAATTAGTTGAAATGGTTGTCGAAAAATTTGCACCGGCTCTTTACGGGGCTTTAGGTATATTTCTTCCACTAATTGCAGTAAACTGTGCGATCTTAGGAGGTTCATTATTTATGCAACAAAAAGATTTTGGAACGCTAACAGAAGCAGTAACCTACGGTGTTGGTTCAGGTGTGGGGTGGTTTTTAGCTATTTTAGCTATTGCCGCTATCAGAGAAAAAATAGCTTACTCACATGTGCCTGCTCCCTTACGTGGATTGGGAATCACTTTCCTAATTACAGGTTTGATGGCTATTGCGTTTATGAGTTTTATGGGAATTAAAATATAATTTTACACACAGATAAAAATGGAGTATTCAGTTATTATAGCTAGTGTAGTGGTTTTTCTCTTAGTAGTTTTTCTTTTAGTGGGAATATTATTGGGTGCAAAAGCGAAATTGTTACCTTCTGGTCCGGTAAAAATTAAAATCAACGGCGAAAGCGAAATCGAGGTTGAATCTGGCAGCACCTTACTTTCTACACTTGGAAATAGCAAAATTTTCCTTCCATCAGCTTGCGGCGGCGGCGGAACATGTATCCAATGCAAATGTATTGTTACTACTGGAGGAGGATCTATTCTTCCAACAGAAGAACCGCACTTTACCCGAAAAGAAATTGCTCAAGGTTGGAGACTTGGTTGTCAAGTAAAAGTAAAAAATGACATGGTTATCGAAGTACCTGAAGAGGTATTCGGAATTAAAAAATTCGAAGCAAAAGTATATTCAAATTACAATGTAGCTTCGTTCATTAAAGAATTTATTGTTGAATTGCCGGACGATATGCATTATGAAGCAGGAGGTTATATTCAAATTGAAATTCCTAAAGGTGAAGTAAAATATTCCGATATTGATATCACTGCACATCCTGAAGAACATCCGGGTGAACCTGAGAAGTTCAAAGCTGAATGGGATAAATTTAATTTATGGCCGTTGGTAATGAAAAATCCGGAATTAGTGGAACGAGCGTATTCAATGGCTTCGTATCCTGCTGAAGGAAGAAAAATCATGTTGAATGTGCGTATTGCAACCCCGCCTTGGGATAGAGCTAAAAATGGATGGGCCGCCGTTAATCCCGGTGTTGCATCGTCATATATTTTTTCAATGAAAGCGGGTGATCCCGTGACTGTTTCAGGACCTTACGGTGAGTTTTTCATCAACGAAAGTGAATCAGAAATGCTTTATGTGGGCGGTGGAGCCGGAATGGCACCCATGCGTTCACATTTATATCACCTTTTCAGAACGGTGAAAACAGGAAGAAAAGTTACCTATTGGTATGGTGGTCGTTCTAAACGAGAACTATTTTATGTAGATCATTTTAGAGCACTGGAAAAAGATTTTCCTAATTTTAAATTCTATTTAGCCCTGTCAGAACCGATGCCAGAGGACAATTGGAAAGTAAAAGATGGATTAGAGGGTGAAGGCGATGGATTTGTTGGATTTATCCATAATGTTGTTATCGACAATTATATGTCTAAACACGAAAGTCCTGAAGATATTGAATTGTATTTCTGTGGTCCACCAATGATGAACGTTGCTGTCCAAAAAATGGGCGAAGATTTTGGAATTCCATTAGAAAACATCCGTTTTGACGACTTCGGAGGATAATAGTTTATAAACAATAAGGTTAATTTATTTTAAACCATTAAGCAGTTAAGTAATCAAGCTTAATTTCTTAATGGTTTATTTTTTCAAGTTAATGTTCCTTTTTTGATTTAATTAAGAATTGTTTTTTTTAATTCTAGTTACTTTTGTTCTATGGAAATTTTATCACAACAAGAACTTCACAATTTGGCTATGAATCATGTGGGTAAAGAACTCGAAAGTGAGGGTTTTGAGTTCCTTGCGGTAAATAGTCAGTTAAAAAGACATCCGCAATTTGTTTGTGTCGACAAACCTACCAATACCCTTCATTTTGTTTTGGTTACTGTGTATAATTATCCCGATAATCCGGAGGAGTACGACGAAATTTGGATGGAAAAATTCAAAACACACGCCATCAAATTAAAAGCAAAAATCCTTTATGCAGGCGTTGGAATTGCCAATGCGTCAGATTATGAAAAACCCGTCAACAAAAACGAAGATTATATCATCAATTACAATGGAATTAAAGAAATTAGTTAGCCTTTTCGTTTGTGCTTTTTTTCTGATTGGATGTAACGAAAATCAGAAAGAAAAAATTTTTGTTGTTCAAGGGGAAGCTCAGGGAAGTACTTATGCAATAAAATATATTCATTCAAGTGAAGTAATAAAAAAAGCAGCTATTGATTCACTATTAGTGGCTTTTGATCTATCACTTTCAACCTATCGGCCAGATTCGAAAATTTCCAAAATCAATGCCGGTGATTCTGCAATTGTTGTAGATGACTTTTTTGTTGAAACTTTTAAAACGTCGCAAAATATCTATCAAGTCACCAATGGATTTTTCGACCCGACAATCGGTGTTTTAGTTAATGCCTATGGATTTGGACCCACCAATGAAAAAATTGATTTAAACTCCTCAAAAATTGATAGCTTGCTAACATTTGTAGGTTTTGACAAAGTCAAGTTGAATAACAATAGGACTATTTCCAAAAAACACTCGGAAACCTATTTTGATTTCAATGCCATTGCACAAGGTTATTCGGTAGATGTAGTTACTGATTTTTTGAAATCAAAAGGTATTGTAAACGGTATAGTAGAAATTGGAGGTGAGATTTTTGCCTTTGGCTCGAATAGTTTAGAAAATAAAAATTGGGTGGTTGGAATCGATGATCCCACCCAATCACCTGAAGAGCGAACACTAATTGCTAAAATCAAATTAGAAAACCTTGGAATGGCAACATCCGGTAACTATAGAAAAGTGAAAGAAGATTCTTTAACAGGTCAAAAATTTGTGCATATTATCAATCCTAAAACGGGTTTGTCTGAGCAAGGGAACATACTGAGTGCAACTGTTCTAGCTCCAAAATGCATTGATGCAGATGGATTTGCCACTGCATTTATGGTAATGGATTTAGAAGAGACTAAAAAATTGCTCCAAACAAGAAATGATTTATATGTTTTATTGATTTATATTGATGCAAGTAATAAAATGCAACAGTTTAAATCGGATAATTTCACTTCTCTTATTTTAGAATGATTCTAAAGGTAGGGTTTTTCGTTAAAGAAAACACAATAAGTTAACAGAATTAAAGTTATAAGATTAATTTTATAACACTAAAATTAACTTATTCAGTATGAAAAACTTAAAAAATCTCTTCTTGCTTTTGTTTGCATTGCCAACTTTGGTATTTGCTCAAGAGTTGAAAATGGAAAGTCCGATTCCCATGGATCCATCTGTGAAAACAGGGAAACTCAAAAATGGATTAACTTATTACATTAGAAAGAATGCAAAACCCGAAAACAAAGTTGATTTACGGCTTGTAATTAATGCCGGTTCTATTCTTGAAAATGACGACCAGCAAGGTTTGGCTCATTTTATGGAACACATGTGTTTTAATGGAACCAAACGTTTTCCGAAAAATGAATTGGTAGATTATTTGCAAAGCATTGGAGTAAAATTTGGACAGCATTTAAATGCGTATACCAGTTTTGATGAAACTGTTTACTTCTTGCCAATTCCGTCAGACGACCCTGAAAAATTAGAGAAAGGATTTCAAATTATTGAAGATTGGGCATTTAATACGAACTTAACTCCAGAAGAAATTGACAAGGAAAGAGGAGTCGTGCTTGAAGAATATCGTATCGGTTTAGGAGCAGACAAACGCATGATGGGTCAATTTATGCCCAAAATGATGTACAATTCTATGTATGCCAAACGACTGCCGATTGGGAAAAAAGAAATACTTGAAAATTTCACTTACGACAAAGTAGTTAATTTCTACAAAGATTGGTATCGGCCGAATTTGATGACTGTAATTGTTGTTGGCGACATTGATGTGAATGAAATGGAAAAGAAAATCATCACTCATTTTTCATCTTATAAGAATCCAAAGAATGAACGACCGCGAAAAACATTCGATGTTCCTAACCATAAAGAGACTTTTGTAGCAATAGAAACCGACAAAGAAGCCGCTTTTTCACAAGTGCAATTGCTTTATAAAGATTACAACGAGCCAAAAGTAGTTAGAACTATTGGAGATATGAGAAATGAAATTGTTGTTGGTTTATTTACAACAATGCTGAATACAAGACTAGAAGAAAAAATAAATTCTTCAAATCCTCCTTTTACTTTTGGTTATTCTTATTATGGTGAAACGTATGCTAAAACCAAAAAGGCATTTCAATCGTTTGCCATGGCTCCTGAAGATAAACAACTAGAAGCTTTAAAGGTGCTTGTTGAAGAAAATCAAAGAGTCAAGCAATACGGATTTACAAAAGGTGAATTGGAACGAGCAAAGAAGCAATTTATATCTCAAATTGAGCAACAATACAATGAAAGAGATAAAACGGAATCTGAAAATTATGTGTGGGAATACCAAAGTCATTTTCTTCAAAATTTACCAGCTCCAGGGATAGAATGGACATATGCTACCTTTCAAAAGTTAATTCCAACAATCACTATCGAAGAAACAAATAGTTTAATAGATAAATACATAAAAGAAGATAATAGAGTAATTATTTTAACTGGCCCAGAAAAAGAAGGAATGGTTAAGCCAACGGAACAAGAGGTTTTAAATTCAATAAAAGTGGATCAGTCAACAATTGTTGCTTATGTGGATGAAGCAGTTTCTGAAAGTTTACTTCGTAATCCGGTAAAGAAGGGTTCTGTCAGCAAAAAAGAAACAAATGATAAAATAGGTACCACTACACTAACGTTGTCCAATGGAGCAAAAATAACCTATAAGAAAACTGATTTTAAAAACGATGAAGTCCTTTTTGAAGCTTTAAGCTTTGGCGGTTCCAATTTGATTTCAAATGAAGAGTTTGAAAAAGTTCAATGGGCAATGGGAGGACTTACAGAAGCCGGTTTTTCAGGAATGAAGTTAAATGATATCAATAAATTTATGACTGGAAAAATTGCCAGAGTTAATCCGTATGTGGGAGGCACACAAGAGGGTTTCCGTGGATCGGCAACTCCTAAAGATTTAGAATATCTGTTTCAAACGGTTTACGCTTATTTTACTGATTTAAATTTGGATCAAGAGGCCTTTGATAGTTATAAAATTAAGCAAAATGGTTTCATGGCTAACATGAAAGCAATGCCTACTATGTATTTTCAAAATGAATTATATACCTATTTAAATCAAAATAACCCCCGCTTTAAAGGCATGTTGCCCGATGATACTGCTTGGGAAAAGACAGATTACGAATTGGCTTATAAAAAATACAAAGAGCGTTTTGCCAATGCAGCTGATTTTCATTTTTATTTTGTTGGTAACATTGACGAACAAAAATTGGAAGAATTTGCCAGTTTGTATTTAGCTTCTTTGCCATCAAATGGAACTTCTGAAAAAGCAGTTGATTTAGGGTATAGAATGTTAAAAGGCGATTTGACAAAAGTGGTAAAAAAAGGAAAGGATCCAAAAAGCACGGTCAATATTATGTTCTATGGCGATGCTACTTATGATGCAAAAGAGGCTATGGCTTTAAGAGCTGCAGGTGAAGTACTAACTATTAAACTCATTGAAGAACTTCGCGAAAATGAAAGTGGCGTTTACGGAGCTAGTGCCAGAGGAAGCATGAATAAAGTGCCAAACGGGAGTTTTAATTTTAGCATAAATTTTCCATGCGGACCTGAAAATGCCGAAACGTTGACACAGTCAGCTTTGCGAGAATTAAACAAAATCATTGAAAACGGTCCGCAAGAAAAAGACGTAAATAAATTTAAAGAAGCTGAAAAATTAGATTACAAAGAAAAAATCAAGCAAAATAATTATTGGATGTCTTATTTAACCCGTTCATTCACTTATGGTGTGTCAGCCGATGAAATTCTTCAAGTGGAAGAAAAAATTGATGCTATTACAGCAAAGGATATTCAAGCTGTAGCCAAAAAATACCTAACAAAAGATAAGGTTATTGCCATGTTAATGCCGGAAGAATAATTAAATTCTATGATTTTATTTACTTGCCCACGGTTTTTATCGTGGGCTTTGTTTTTATTTAAAACAAACCGGAATAATTTCTCCTTTTGCCAAACAATATTTCTCCACTAATTCAGGCGATATTTTGGCAGTATAATTTTCCTCAATAACTTCAAATCCAATAGCTCTCAGTTTGTCAAAATAATCCCGACCATAAATGCGAACATGGTCATACTGCCCAAAAATTTTGGCTCGTTCCTTTTCATCTGTAATCGAATCATCTGAAAATGTCTTTGTTCTTGCTAAATCCTGTGGAATTTGAAAAATGCCCATTCCACCCGGTTTTAAAACGCGGTATAATTCCTGCATTGCTTTGGTATCGTCCGGAATATGCTCCAAAACGTGATTGCACAAAATCACATCATACGAATTATCCTCAAATGGAAGATTGCAAATATCTGCTTTCACATCTGCCAATGGCGAAAATAAATCGGTTGTGGTGTAATCTAAATTCGATTGATTTCGAAAACGTTTATAAAATGCTTGTTCAGGGGCAAAATGCAATACTTTTAATGCTGAACTTGTTTCAGCATCTCTTAATTTAATTGTTGGTTTATTGGCAGAAGAATCTGAAATGAATTTAGATTGAAAAAAATCGGTTTCCTTATTCAGATACAACCACAGCAATCGATGCCTTTCCAATGAAAGTGTGCTGGGAGACAACACATTATTTCGTTGTTGTCCGTATCCGTAAGGCAAAAACATTCGGAAGCTTTTTCCATCAATCGGGTCAGTAAACCGATTTCCTCTTAATAAAAAAGCTAAAATAGGCCGAGCGATATAGCTCAACCGAATTAAAATTGGGCGAGGAATAGTATTTAATAAAAATTTAAAAGCTTTTTTCATTTTTTGACACGAATTTCACTAATTTTCACAGATTTTAAAATTTAACAAAGCTCAGGATAGTGTTGATCTCTATAGAATTACTCTTTGATGTTTTAAAGAATCTTCTCCAAAGTTTACCAAAAGACCAAGTTTATTTTTTGAAGCAGCTAAATAATTTAAAGTTTGCCTGACATCACTTTTAGTAAAACATTGTATAGCTTTAACTTCAAGAATTATTTCGTCAAACACCACAAAATCTGCATTGTAATATCTTGAAAGAAAGATTTCTTTATATTCAATCCGATAGTTTTTTTCCCTTTCATATGGAATACCGTTCGTTCTAAATTCGTACTCTAAAGCTTCTTTATAGATAATTTCAGAATGACCTTTACCTAAAATTTTATGAACTTCCATACAAAGTCCAATAATTTTATAAGTTTCATCTTTTAAATATAAATCAATCATAAAAGGACATTTAAAAAAAGCTTTAAAAAACAAATTATAAATTTCCTAAGCTTTGTGTAATTAATTTCTTCGTGTAAATCCGTGAAATCCGTGTCAAATTACTAACGTTTTCCTCCTAAACTCATCTTCTTCATTACTCACAATGCCTAGGGCTTCATAAATATATTTAAACGTTGAAAGCAACTCAGGTTTTCCATCAACCAATGCAACATTATGCTCAAAGTGAGCACTAGGTTTCATGTCTGCGGTTAATATAGTCCAACCGTCTTTCAGTTGTTTAATATTTTTAGTTCCCATATTAATCATGGGTTCAATTGCAACCACCATGCCTTCTACAAATAGCTTTCCACGACCCCTTTTGCCATAATTTGGCATTTCAGGATCTTCGTGCATTTTTTTTCCCAAACCATGGCCTACCAATTCTCGAACTACGCCATAACCATGCGATTCACAGTATTTTTGAATGGCATTACCAACATCTTCTACACGATTTCCGGCTTTGAATTCACGAATGCCCACATACAATGATTCTTTGGTGACTTTCAATAGCTTTTTAACTTCCGGTGCTACTTCGCCAATTTCAAACGAATAAGCGTGATCACCATAAAATTCATTTTTCAAAACACCACAATCCACAGAAATAACATCACCCTCTTCTAAAGGTTTGTTATTGGGGATACCATGAACCACTTGGGCATTTGGACTCATACAAAGTGAGTTAGGAAAACCGTATAAACCTAAAAATCCCGGAATACCACCGTTATCACGAATGAACTCTTCGGCTAGTTTGTCTAGGTACAAAGTGGTCACTCCTGGCTTTATTTCTTTTGCAATCAATCCAAGCGTTTTAGAAACCAATAATGAACTTTCACGCATTAATTCGATTTCTTCCTTGGTTTTTGAGATAATCATATCTTGAAATTTAAAGCGACAAAGGTACACTTTTTTAGAATTATTTACAGCAATACAATAGCAGAGGGATAGTTTATAGTGCTTTTTAAAAAAGAAATAATTTACAAACAAAAAAATAAAAACAATGAGAAATATCATCTTTACTGCCTGAAATTCACTTTATATTTGCTTAAAATTTAAAGATTATGAGCAAATATGTAACTGCAGAAGAAGCTGTAAAAGTTGTGAAATCCGGAGATAGGGTGTATTTACAAGCTGCAGCTGCTTCGCCAACAGTTTTATCTAAAGCATTAACAGCTAGAGCTTCCGAATTAAGAAACGTAGAAATATGCCATTTACACACCGAAGGTGAAGCTCCTTATGCCAACCCGGAACTTGCAAAAAGTTTTCATGTGAATTCGTTTTTCCTTGGAGCCAATGTCCGACATACGTTAAAAGCCGGAAACGGTTCGTATACCCCCGTTTTTTTAAGTGAATTACCCGTTTTATTTCGAAAAAACGTACTGCCGCTGGATGTGGTTTTTATTCATGTTTCTCCACCTGACCGACATGGTTATTGTTCACTTGGTGTTTCTGTTGAAGCATCTGTTGCGGCAATAGAAAACGCAAAAATTGTAGTGGCTCAAGTAAACCCGAATATGCCGAGAACATTTGGTGATGGAATTCTTCATGAATCGGAAATTGATTATTTGGTAGCAGTAAATGAACCTATTTTTGCCCATGGCATTGATACTTTTACTCCCGAAGAAGAAAAGATAGGAGAATATGTTGCTTCCTTAATTGAAGACCGAAGTACACTTCAAATGGGTATTGGTTCCATTCCGAATGCTGCCTTAAGCAAATTACACAATCATAAAGATTTAGGATTGCACACAGAGATGTTTTCTGATGGAGTGATTGATTTGATTGAGAAAGACATTATCAATTGTAACTTTAAAGGAACCACACGCGGACGTGTTTTAGCAACTTTTTTAATGGGTTCCCGAAGATTATATGATTTTGTTGACGACAATTCTTTTGTCGAATTAAAAGAATCGTCGGCTGTAAATGACACGGCCAGAATACGAAAAAATCCGAAAATGGTAGCTATTAATTCCGCTATTGAAGTTGATTTAACCGGACAGGTTTGTGCCGATTCAATTGGTGGAAAAATGTATTCAGGTGTTGGTGGCCAAATGGACTTTATTCGAGGTGCTTCCTTAAGTGTTGGAGGAAAAGCAATCATTGCATTGCCTTCACAAACAAAACGTGGTGAAAGTAGAATTGTACCCTTTTTAAAACAAGGAGCGGGTGTTGTCACTACACGGTCGCATGTTCAGTATATTATTACAGAATATGGCATAGCCAATTTGTATGGAAAAACACTAAAACAACGAGTAACAGAATTGGTTAAAATTGCTCATCCCAATCATCGGGAGTGGATTGAAAAAGCTTACTATGAGATGAGTGAAATTAAACCATTTTCATTCTAAACCATATTCCTAGCTGCTTTGTTCAATTTCATTTAAACAAAGCAGTTTTTTTTTAATTATTGAATTCCGGACTGGCAATTAATCGAAACAAATCGGAATTAGATACGCAAAATTTTATTTGTGTATCTATTTGTTGCAAACTGGTACTCAGCAAACTGTTTTCACGTGTGTTTATAAGAAATAATGAACTTTCTCCAAATAAAAATAGTTTTTCTTCAGAATCTAACATTGTTTGGAAATTTGACACTAACTCATTTGCGATATCAATTTGGCTTTTTAAAGAGTTGATTTCTTCTAATTGATATTCAATTTTATTTTTTAAAACCTGATTTTCAAACTGCAGATCCAATTCGGCATCTTGTAATTTAAATTTTGCTACTTGAAAATTGCCACGTTCTTTTCTAAGAAATAACGGTAGACTAAAATTCACACCGTATTGATAATTTAAGGTATTAAAATCTCGAACAAATTCGGGCTCTGATATATAATTGTAATTCAAATTAAGGGTAGGTAATAAAAGATTTCCCTTAAGACGTTTATCTACTTCTAAAATG
>Ga0207941_1000395_pt1 | contig 13108 bp, 12 predicted proteins | sample LakMenEpi13Sep12_FD_150695 | JGI IMG/M metagenome (GOLD analysis project Ga0207941, IMG submission 150695) | Freshwater microbial communities from Lake Mendota, WI - 13SEP2012 deep hole epilimnion (SPAdes) | ecosystem: Environmental > Aquatic > Freshwater > Lake > Epilimnion/Euphotic zone ...
GGGGCGGGGGCGGTAATCGGCGTGGGCGCGAGCGGCCAGGAAGGCGGCCTCGCGGGGGATGGGGCGGTAGGTGTAAAGGTGTGCTGACAGCAGCTCGTCCACGGTTTCGATCGCCTCGCAGGCGAAGGCGATCTCGGCATAGACAATCGGATTGATCAACAGCGGCCCTCGGTCGAGCCAACGGCTGAGTTGCTGCTCGCTCCATGCCCGCCAGCGGGGCTCAGCCGTGATCACATCAAGGATCATATTGGAATTCACGAACACCATCAGGGCTGCTCTTCGCCGCGGCTGAGGGCGAGCAGCTCATCGGTGCTGAGGCGCGTGCGCAGGCGGGCCCGACGCAGCCGTTGCAGGCCTTCGCTGCCGGGCGAGCCTTCCGCAGGCTCCTTTTCGATCAGCACCCGGCCGTCCTCCACCAGGAAGCGCACGTCGGTGTGGGGCAGCAGGCCGCACTGCTCGCGGATCTCCTGGGGGATGGTCACCTGCCCTTTGCTGGTGATCCGCATGGCCCGATACGCGGCAACTCCAGTAAGAATCTTACTGGCGTCGGGCTGCCGGCAGCCGCAGGGCTGCCGACTCGTGCCAGCTGGTGAAGACGGCCTTCAAGTCCCCCACCACCGCTAGCATTGATAGCGGTCTGGAGGACATGCATGGCTGACCTGCTGGTGCGAGGCGTGGAGGAGTCCCTGGTGCGAGCCTTGAAAAAGCAGGCCGGAGAGCATGGCCGCAGCGCAGAAGCGGAACACCGGGCCATTCTCAAGGCGGCGTTGTTGAGCCCACCCCGCCGCAAACTGGCCGACCTGCTGGCCGCCATGCCGGATGTAGGGCGCGACGCAGATTTCGAGCGTCAGAGCGAGACTGCGGCCGACACCGATGTATTTGATTGATACCAACGTCATCAGCGAAGCGCGCAAGGGCTCACGGGCTGATCCGGGGGTGCGGGCCTTCTTCGGCGCGGTCAACGACCAAGACCAGCCGTTGTATCTGGCGTCGATCACCATCGGTGAACTGCGTCGTGGTGTGGATCTGATCCGCCGCAGAGGCGATGCGGCTCAGGCCGATGCATTGGAGCAGTGGCTGGCTGTGCTCCTGGAGACCTACGGCGATCGGGTCCTGGTGCTGGACGCGGAGGCCGCTCAGCTCTGGGGGCGGCTGCGGGTGCCGCATCCCGAGCATGCGCTCGACAAGCAGATCGCGGCGATCGCACTGCTGCATGACCTCACGGTGGTGACGCGCAACACGGCCGATTTTCTGCCCACGGGCGTGGCCTTGCTGAATCCCTTTCAAGGGCCAACCGAGCCTGCCCCATGACCCAGACATCTCCCCTTGCCAACGAATCGGCAGCCGGCTTTGTGCCCTACGACGTAGCGGAGCACCTCAGAACTCCTGAGGAGATGGCGGCCTATCTGGATGCCTGGCTGGAGGAGGCACCGGATGATGTGGGCGGACTGGCACGGGCCCTGGGGGACATCGCCCGAGCCAAGGGAATGACGCAGGTGGCGAAGGAGACCAAGGCTCTTGGCCTCAGGCTGCATGCCTGCGCCGCTGCTGTTGAGGGGTAATCCAACCCGAACAGCACCACAAGGTTTCACCGCACTCCTCACCCCCAACTCCCCTTCCTCCATGCCCGTCAACACCGCCGCCCTCAAGAGCTTCGCCCCGGCGATGCGGCGGCAGCTGATCGAAGCGGTGGGCCGCAAGCTAGACCTGCTGTTGCACCAGGCCAGCGCCGACACGCTGACCACCACCGCCGGCCCGATCGACGAGTTGCGGCAGCAGGAGGCTACCAATCGCCAGGAGCTGCTGGAGCGGGTGGCCTACAGCTGGTTCAACCGCCTGGCGGCGCTGCGCTATCTCGATGCCCGGCTCTGGCATCCCTTCGGCGCCAGGGTGTTGATGCCGCAGACGGAAACAGAAACCCAGCCCGAATTACTAAAACTGCTGCGCAGCGGCAGCCTGCCCGCTGAACTGCAGCCCCACACCGATGAGGCGCGCCTGCAGGGCCTGCTCGATGGCCGGCTCCCCACGGCCCAGGCCGGCGCCGATCCCCAGGGGGAGGTGTATCGCGAATTGATCCTGTCGGTGTGCCGCTCCTATCACCAGCTGCTGCCGAATCTGTTTGAAGGGCTGGATGATGCCAGCGAGTTGTTGCTACCGGACGACCTGCTCAGTGATGGCTCGATCGCCGGCGGCTTCCGCAGCCAGATCAGCGATAGCGATTGCGACGATGTGGAAATCATCGGCTGGCTGTATCAGTTTTATATCTCCGAAAAGAAGGATCAGGTGATCGGCAAGGTGGTGAAATCGGAGGACATACCGGCCGCCACCCAGCTGTTCACGCCCAACTGGATCGTGAAATACATGGTGCAGAACTCGTTGGGGGCGCAGTGGCTGGCCACCTATCCGTGTTCAGCGCTCAAAGGCCAGATGGAGTACTACATCGAGCCCGCTGAGCAAACCGATGACGTGAAAGCGCAGCTGGCGGCAATCACGCCGGAGGCGCTCAACCCCGAAGAACTCACCCTGATCGATCCGGCCTGCGGTTCGGGACACATCTTGGTGGAAGCCTATGACCTGTTCAAGGCGATCTATCTGGAGCGCGGCTATCAGCAACGGGAGATTCCGCGGCTGATTCTGGAGAAAAATCTATTTGGGCTGGACATCGACGAGCGAGCCGCCCAGCTGACCAGCTTCGCGCTGATGATGAAGGGCCGGGGTGATGATCGCCGCCTGTTTGAGCGCGGCATTCAGCTCAATGTGATGGCGCTGGTGAACAGCGATGGGCTGGATGTGGAGGCATTGGCCAATGCCATCAACCTTGCGGACCATGGCCTAAAGCTGGCGGACCTTGTGGAGCTGAAACAGCTGTTTGAACACGCCACCACCTTTGGCTCGCTGATTCAGGTGCCTGATGGGTTGGCATTGAAATTGCCTGCGTTGAGGCGGTTGAGTGAGCTGAAGGGGCAGGACATGCTTGTGGTGGAGTCTTTGAAGAGTTTGGAACCGCTGGTGCGGCAGGCTGAGTTATTGGCGGAGCGGTATGACGCGGTGGTAGCTAATCCGCCGTATATGGGGAGCAAAGGCATGAATACCATCGTGAAGAAATTTGCCAATCAGTGTTATCCTGATGCCAAAAGTGACTTATTCTCTTGCTTTATAGAGCGAGGTCTCACCCTTTCCTCCAACACCGGCCGAGTGGGCATCGTTGCACCTTATGTCTGGATGTTTATTTCATCCTACTCTTCCCTTCGAAGCAAGATTATTGAGGAAACCAGTCTCACGAGCTTGATCCAGCTCGAATACAATGCGTTTGAGCCAGCTTGCATACCAGTGGCTACTTTTACTCTAGCTCGTAGACGAGTCCCAGGTATCATCGGATCGTTCATTAAGCTCTCAGAGTTTCGAGGCTATCAGAATCAAGCACCAAGAACACTCGAAGCCATTAAAGACCCTAAGTGCAGATGGTTTTACCGTGCCAAGCCAGATGAATTTGCATTAATTCCCAACAGTCCAATCGCTTTTTGGGCTGGCAAAAAGATCCTTGAGCTTTTTAAATGTTCCAAGGCTGCTGAGATCGCAGAGGCCAAAGAGGGACTAAAAACCGGAGATAATGACAAATTCTTGCGACTCTGGTTTGAAGTCAATCGGGGATCAAAGTGGAAAGAGATCGTGAAAGGTGGCGCCTTTCGAAAGTGGTACGGAAACATTGAATACGTTGTTAACTGGTCAGACGATGGAAATCTATTGAGATCACAGGACACCTCTAGCATCCCAAACAAAAACTATCTTAATAGAAATTTTGCAACATGGTCAAACTTGACATCGGGAATCTTTTCAATGCGCGCAGTTGACGGCAGCATTCTGTTTGAAACAAAAAGTCCGGGGATGTTTAGTTCGGCCTCAAACTTGTCGCCCTTGCTCGCTTATTATAATTCCAAAGTGGCCAACTTTCTGCTTTCAATGGTTGCTCCAACGCTAGATTATAAAATTGGCCCTGTTCTGGGTCTTCCTTTCCTAAGTGGCTTCCAGGCAGGGAACACGGATCACCTAGTCCGCATCGCAAAGGATGACTGGAGCACCTACGAACGCTCCTTTGACTTCCAATCCCTCCCCCTCCTGTCAGTCTCAACTGACCCCAACCCCACCCTCGAATCCAGCTACACCGCCTGGATTGCCAACAACAAACAAACCATCGCCGAGATGAAGCAATTGGAGGAGGAGAACAACCGCCTCTTCATCGATGCCTATGGCCTCCAGGACGAACTCAGCCCCGAAGTGCCGATCGAGCAGATCACCCTCACGGTGAATCCCGCCTACCGCTACGGCGGCAATCTCAGCGAAGACGAACTCTGGAATCGCTTCCGCCAGGACACGATCAAGGAATTGTTGTCGTATGCCACCGGCTGCATGATGGGCCGCTACAGCCTCGATCACCCCGGCCTGATCCTCGCCAATGCCGGCGACACGTTGGAGAACTACTACGCCAAAGTCGGCATGTGCAGCGACGCAGTCGCATTCCAACCCGACCGCGACGGCATCATCCCCGTGCTCGATGGCGAGTGGTTTGAAGACGACATCGTCGCCCGCAGCCGCGAGTTCCTGCGCGTCTGCTTCCCCGCCAGCTCCCTCAACACCGATCTGGCCTTCATCGAAACATCCCTCGGCAAAGACCTCCGCAAATATTTCTGCACAGACTTCTACAAAGATCACCTGCAAACCTACAAAAAACGCCCCATCTACTGGCTGGTGCAGAGCCCATCTGGCCCTGCCAAGGGTGGCTTCGCCTGCCTGATCTACCTGCACCGCTACACCAAGGACACCCTCAACCTGGTGCTCAACAACTACTTCCGCCCCTACCTGCAGAAACTGGAAGCCCGCCAAGCCCAGCTCGGCCTCGATCAACTCAACGACTCCCTACCCAGCCGCGAACGCACCGCCGCCCGCAAGGAGGCCGAAAAAATCACCAAGGTGCTCAAGGACTGCCAGACCTGGGAGCAGGACGCCCTGCTGCCCCTGGCCCAGCAACGCATTGAGCTGGACCTCGATGATGGCGTCAAGGTGAACTACCTCAAGCTGCAGGACGTGCTGGCGCCGATTCCGGGGCTGGCGGCGAAGGAGGAGTGAGGCCATCGCCATGCAGAGATCCATTGCCGAGTTGCTCACCACCCCCGAGGGCAAGACCTTCGAGTGCAAACGCGATCTCTCATCACCCCTGAACCTTCTCAAGACCCTGGTGGCCTTCGCCAACAGTGCCGGTGGCCTGGTGTTGATCGGGGTGGCGGATGCCAGCAGAGAGGTGATCGGCCTGCCAGAGCCGTTGCAGGCCGAGGAGCAGCTCTGCAACCTGATCGCCGATGGCATTGCACCGCGCCTGGTGCCGAATGTGGAATTGGTGGCCCATGGCGATCTCGAGCAGGGTGTTTTCGTGCGCCTGGGGTCCACCAATCGCCAGGCTGATTCCGCCTTGATCGAGGAGCTGCGCCGCAGTGTGAGTGGCGCAGCCTTTGATGAGCAGCCCATCGCGGAGCTCTCTGTCGATGATCTGGATCGCGATGCGATTACGGCGGCCTTTGAGGGCATCCGATCGATCAGCGACCAGGAGCTGCACAGCTTGCGTGTGCTCACCACAGTTCAGGGCCGTGACGTTCCTACCACTGGTGGAATGCTGCTCTTCGGTCGGGATCGCCAGCGGTAGTTTCCCGATGCCTGGCTCCAGTGCGCCCGCTTTGTGGGCTCCACCAAGGCCGGGATCTTTGATCAGCTCGACATCCAGGCCCCCCTGCCGCAAGCGTTGGATCAAGCCCTGGGCTTCCTCAAGAAGCACGCTTTGCGTTCGGCCGATTTCCAGAAGCTGCGGCGCGTGGATCGCTGGAGCATTCCCCTGGCCAGCCTGCGGGAAGCCCTCACCAATGCGCTGGTGCATGCCGATTACTCCCAGCGCGGCGCACCGATTCGCGTTGCCTACTTTGACGACCGAATCGAAATTGAAAACCCAGGTGTCCTGATCCCTGGCCTGAGCCTCGATGATCTCCCGCGCGGGATCAGCCGCCTGCGCAATCGCGTGATCAGTCGCGTGTTCCGCGAACTCGGCCTGATCGAGCAGTGGGGCAGTGGTATCCCTGTGATCCTGGAGGAAGCCGCCAGCCAACACCTGCCGCCACCCCTGTTTGAAGAGGTGGGCCTGCGTTTTCGAGTGACTCTGCCCCTAGCCCAAGCCAGCTCCCCAGCCCAGGGGCAGAGTCGGCCCAGGGGGGCAGAGTCAGGGGCAGAGTCAAGGGCAGAGTCAGGGGCAGAGTCGCTGGCGGAGGGCGGACTAGGCCACTTCGTGCTCCAAGCCCTGGCCGACGGGCCCTTGAGCAAGTCTGAAATTGCCCATGCCCTAGGGCGAGATTCCGTCTCCGGGGCACTCAACCGCACGATCCGCCAGCTTCTGGATCGAGACGAGATCGGCTACACCTTGCCGGATACCCCTAACAGCCGGTTGCAGAAGTACCAGCGCATGGACTAATCGCATCCCCAATAAAAGCCATTCATTAACGGTAGTTAATCCGGCATAAATGCTGATTGTTCGATCCAGTTTGTCAGGTTGCCGATTTGTTTTTCTTGATCGGTAGGTGCGCTAGCGGCAATGGCCAGAATCTCCTTGACAAGATCATCGCTATGGGGTCGCCAAACGATTCCATTGGCTTCTAGAAAGATGCCTCCTGCAATGATGGATACCCTTTTGTTCCCGTCATTAAAACAGTGGTTCTTGGCGAAGCCGTAGATGAGGGTAGCCGCCAGATCAGGAAATGTCGCATCATCCTTATAGAGCAGTAGGTTGCGGGGACGAATGAGTGTGGATTCAAGTCTGGCCTCACCCCCTTCCTGGAATCCAGGCAAACCACCATGGCGCTGAATGGTCAAATCGTGGAAATAGAGAATCTCTGCCTTGGACGGCCAACACACGACTAGCGGATCAACGATCACTCAGCCAGTTGTTTCAGTGCTTGATCGTATCGGTCCATAAAAGACCGTCCAATTTCGAGAATCTCAGGGCGCAGTGCCTGATCGCTGCTTGCTTGCGCCACCACACTTGATGACAGCACAAGACCTTCTGCACCAGATGGGCGAGGTTGAGTGCGCTCCTGGCGAAACCACACCAATCGTCTGATCCTGATAGGAGTGGAGGAGAGTTGCCGAATCGACCACTGAAATGAGCTCTTGCCGCTGCTCCTCACCTTTATCACTCTGCGCAGGGGCTGAACGCCCATGTCGTCACCCAAGCACACTCACTTTCAATTTAGCGGAGAAGAGACAAGCGGGCCCACCGGCCATTACCATTCAGTCGGATTCCCAATAAAAGCCATTCATTGGGAATCCTGCTAACGTGCGTTTATTGAGATTCCAAGTAGGCCATGGCCGCAGGCGAGCAGGTGATCCGCGCCCCTGCCCAGCTCGGGGTGCTCCTCAAAGGCGTCCGGCGGCAGCAGGGTTTGAGCCAGCAAGAGCTAGCCCTCAAGGCCGGAGGCACCAGCCAGGCCCGGCTCTCCCAGCTCGAATTGCAACCGGGTCGGCTCACCGTGGAGCGCCTGCTGTTGATCCTGGCCGCCCTCGACCTCGAATTGGTGGTGCGGCCCCGAGAGAACACCATCGAGCCGGCCGAGTGGTGATGGGCAGGCCAACGCGGGCGCGCTCCCTGGGGGTGTGGATGAACGGGGAACGGGTCGGCACCTGGACGTTCCCGGCTCGGGGGCCTCAGCAGTTCACCTACGACGAAACCTGGCTGCATTCCAGCCAGTTCCGCCCGTTGTCGCTGTCCCTGCCGACAGGCCTCGGGGCCGCAACGCTCAGCGGTGATGCCGTGGAGAGCTGGTTTGACAACCTCCTCCCCGACAGCGACGCCATACGCCGCAGGGCCCAGGCCCGGTTTCAGACCGCCAGCACCAGGGCCTTCGATCTGTTGGCTGCCATCGGCCGCGACTGTGCCGGCGCCGTGCAACTGCTGCCGCCAGACCAAGAGCCCAGCGGCATCGATCGCATCGACGCCCGGCCTCTGAGCAACCAGGAGATCGGCCGCCGCCTGCGCGCCGTGACGGCGGCACCGGCTCCAGGATTCCTGGGCCCTGAATCCGATGAGCTGCGGCTCTCCGTTGCCGGTGCCCAGGAGAAAACCGCGTTCCTATGGCACAACAACCAATGGTGCCTGCCGCTGGGCGGTACCCCCACCACCCACCTGTTCAAGCTGCCGATGGGTGTGATCGGTGGGGGTCAGATTGATTTCAGCACCTCGGTGGAGAACGAGTGGCTTTGCAGCAAGGTGCTCGAGGCCTTTGGGTTGCCTGTGGCCTCCTCGGAAATGGCAAGTTTTGTCGGCGAGCGCTGCCTGATTGTTCAACGCTTCGACCGTCGCCTGCACGCCAGTGGCACCTATTGGCTGCGTCTGCCCACCGAAGATTGTTGCCAGGCCACCGCCACACCAGCCGCCAAAAAATACGAAAACAATGGCGGTCCCGGCATGGTGGCCATTGCCGGGCTGCTGGCCCAATCCTCCGAGCGCAGCGACCTCGTTACCTTTTTCAAGGCGCAGGTGTTGTTCTGGATGCTGCGCGCCATTGATGGCCATGCCAAGAACTTCAGCCTTTTCCTCAATTCGGGCGGCCGCTTTCAGCTCACCCCGCTCTATGACGTGCTCTCGGCCTGGCCGGTGATTGGTCGGGGTAGCGGCCAATGCCCCCAGCAAAAGCTCAAGCTGGCGATGGCCTGGTTTGGCGAAAAAAGCCGTTACACCAAGCCTTTGGAGATCACCAGCCGTCGCATGCTGCTCACCGCAAAACGGCTGGGCCTGGGCGACGCCCAACCCCTCCTCGACGAGCTAATCGCCCAGACTCCAACTGTGATTGCTGCGGTGCAGGCCCAGTTGCCGGCTGACTTTTCCCAAACCGTCGCCGAACCGGTGTTCACTGGTCTGCAAAACTCCGCCAACCAGCTTGAGCGCCAACTGCTTCAGCGCCAACTCCTCTGATGCCTCCATCCCCCGCCGCCACCAGCCGCATCCACGAGAGTCTCGACACCGCTTTGGCCCGCAAGCGTGTCGTGTTCTGGTACGACGCCAATGGTGAGTGGGCTTCGGAGTTTGACGACTACGAGCCTGCTGAGGCCGAAAAGCTGCGCGTGCAGGGCAATGAGTTCTCGGTGAAGGTGGCGATCAGCCGCGCACCCCTGGAGCAGCGCTTTCTGCTTTACCTGCCCTCCGCCAAACCGGCCGAACCCGATAACTGGCTGCTCGATCTGCTGCTGGCGGGCCATGAGTTCACGGCCGATCGCGCCTCGCTCGACATCCAGGAGGCGGGACTGACCCTGGAGTTCAAGGAACTGGCCCAGCAACACAAGGCCTTTTTCCGCTCGCCGGTGCGCAACACCAAGCTCAAGGAGCTGCTGCGGCCCAACGACGATGAGGCCGCCGTGCGGCTCAAGATGTTGGCTGTGCTGGCCAAGCAGCAAGCCGACATCGACAAATTGCTGCTTCATGCCTTCAGCCAGCTGGACCCGGCCAACCCCGATGGCGACGACCCGGTGGAAGCCCTCTACGGCAGCCAGCAACTGAGCGGTCACTTCTGGAAGGCAGTGGGCGAGAAGTTCGGCTACACCAGCCCTGAGCCCAACCTGCGCGACTTCGCCGTTGCCCTGTTCAACAGCGTGTGCAGCATCGGTCCTGCTGGTGAGCTGCTACCCCACGCTCGGGTGTTCATGAGCATCTGGAAAGACAGCCTCAGCTCACGGCCGGCCTTTGAGCAGTGGAGTGATCACCTGGCCACCGTGCTGCGGGTCGAGGAGCAGCTCAACGACGCGCCAGACAGCTACGAGCCAGGCGACGACGACAGCTACGAGGTCATCGAGCGCTTTGTGCTCAGCCGTCTGCTGCAGCGTTTCCAGTGCGACGGCGCCCGCGGTGGGGAACAGGCCAGCGACGCCGAGCTGCTGGAGGTGATCCGCAACCGCAATAGCTCCTGTTGGTTTGAGAAGCACGTTCACGGCTACCGCTCCCTGGAGCAGGCGATCACCTTCCGGGGCCTGCTGGCCAAGGCCGATCTGCAGGTGCCGAACTTCGAGCAGGGGCTGCAGCGCTACTGCCACGGCTGGTGGCGCCTGGATCAGGCCTACCGCCGCTGCATCTTCCACGCCCGCACCTACCAACAACCCGGGCTGCTCAAACCGCTGCGCGACTGGTTGGAGGCCCAGTACGTCAACAACGTGCTCTTGCCGCTCACCAACCGCTGGAGCGATCAGGTGGCTGGACTGACTAGCTGGGGATCGGGCACCCTGCCGCGGCAGCAGGAGTTCCACATGCGCTACGTGCATGCGCCACTCTCCTCCAAAGGCCTCAAGCGCCTGTTTGTGGTGATCTCCGATGCCCTGCGCTACGAAGCCGCCCGCGACTTCGCCGATCGCCTCAACAGCCAGGCCGGCAAGGGCTGGCAGGCCGAAGTGGATGCCCTGCTGGGGGCTCTGCCCACCTTCACCAAGCTGGGGATGGCGGCCCTGCTTCCAGGTGCCCAGCTGTGCCTCAACCCCAGCGATTCCAATGCCCTGGTGGATGGCCAGAGCACCAGCAGCACCGAGGACAGAGACAAGATTCTCAAGGCTTATGCCAATGGCCGCGCCAAGGCGATCCTGGCGGAGGATTTCCTGGCCCTCGCCACCAGCAAGGAAGGTGCCGAACTCACCCGAGACCACGACCTGATCGTTATCTACCACAACCGCATCGATCGCATCGGCGACAAGCGCGAGAGCGAGGCCGACACCTGTCAGGCGGTGGAGCAGACCTTTGATGAGCTGGAGCTGATCCTGCGCAAGATCGCCAGCCTCAAGGGCAGCCAGGTTGTCATCACCGCTGACCACGGCTTCCTGTTCCAGCAGGAGCCAGTCGACGCCAACGACCGTGCCCAGTTCCCCAGCACCGGAGACCTCAGCTTCAAGAACCGGCGCTTCGCCCTGGGCACCGCTATCAAGGCCCGTTCCGGCCAGAAGCTGTTCAGCGCCAAGCAGCTTGGTCTGAGTGGCGACTGGCAGGCCGTCTTCCCCCTGGGGCTTGATCGCTTCCCCCGCTCCGGCTCGGGCTCGCGCTTCGTGCACGGCGGCACCTCCCTGCAGGAGGTGGTGGTGCCGGTGATCCGGCTCAAGCGCGAACGCAAGGACGAGAGCCGGGTGGTGGAGGCCGAGCTGCTGCGGGTGCCCGCCAAGATCACCACCGGCAAGCTCTGCTTCGGCCTGTTCCAGCTGGAGCCGGTGGAGCCCAAAAAGCGCCTGCCGCTGCAGCTGCGCATCGGCCTCTACGCCAAGGCCGATGGGGCCCTGCTCTGCGCCCATCGCACCGTGCTGCTGGATTCAGCGGCCAGCGAAGCCCGCGAACGGGAGCAGCAGGTGGTGCTTGAGCTCTCGAACGCGGCAGAGGACTACAACAACCAGATGCTGGAGCTGCGGCTGGAGCGGCAGCTCGACGGTGTCGCCACGCCGGTGCCCTACAAGACTGTGGAGCTCAAGCTGCAGCGGCCCTTCGGCAGCGATTTCGACGACTTCTGATCCCACCCATGGTCACCAGCGCTGCCCCTCCGGCACCAAGCCCCCTGGATCAAAAGATCCTTGGGCACTTCCCAGGCCTGGTGGTCCGCAAGGACCTCACCACCGAGCTCAAGCAGAACGCCGTGGTGCCCACCTACGTGCTGGAGTACCTGCTCGGGCAGCACTGCGCCACCGACGACCCCACCCTGATTGCCGAAGGCCTGGAGTCGGTGCGGCGGATCCTCGCCAAGCACTACGTGCACCGCAATCAAGCGGAACTTGTTAAGTCCACGATCAAAGAGCGCGGCAGCCACAAGGTGATCGACAAGCTCACCGTCACCTTCAACGACAAGGGCGGCTTCCACGAGGTGGAGTTCACCAACCTCGGGCTTAAGAAGGTGCCGATCGAGGATTCCTACGTCAAGCGCTACCCCAAGTTGCTGGTGGGTGGCATCTGGGCGATCACCGATGTGGAGTACGAGCTCCCCACCGACCCCAAAGCCAGTCCCTGGCAAATCTCCAGCGTCAAACCGATCCAGGTGGCCGGCGTCGACCACGACGAGTTCCTGGCGGCTCGGGCCAAATTCAGCACCGATGAGTGGATCGACGTGCTCATGCAGAGCGTGGGCTTCAACCCAGAACCCTTCACCCGAAGGGGCAAGCTGCTGACCTTGATCCGGTTGATTCCCTTTTGCGAGCGCAACTACAACCTGCTGGAGCTGGGGCCCAAGGGCACGGGTAAATCCCACGTCTACGCCGAGTTCTCGCCCCACGGCATGTTGATCTCGGGCTCGGAGGTCACCGCCCCGAAGCTGTTTGTAAGCAATGCCAACGGCAAGATCGGCCTGGTGGGCTATTGGGACTGCATCTGCTTTGACGAGTTCGCCGGTAAGGACAAGAAGGTCGACAAGACGCTGGTGGACATCATGAAGAACTACATGGCCAACCGCACCTTCTCGCGGGGCATCGAGCAGCTCTCGGCGGAAGCCTCGATGGTGTTCATGGGCAACACCCAGAAGTCGGTGGCTTACATGCTCAAGCACTCCCACTTCTACGAGCCTCTCCCCGACAAGTACATCGATTCGGCGTTCCTCGATCGGATCCATGCCTTCAATCCCGGCTGGGAGGTGCAGCCGGTGCGCCATGAGCTGTTCTGCACCGGCTACGGCTTCGTGGTCGATTACATCGCTGAAGTGCTCAAGCACCTGCGCACCGAGGACTACACCGGCCTCTACAAGGCCCACTTCGAGATCAGCTCGGAGGTCTCGACCCGCGACCAGACCGGCTTTGAGAAAACCTTCTCCGGCCTGATGAAGATCATCCACCCCGATGGCAAGGCCACGCCGCAGGAGATCGCCGAGCTGTTGGAGTTCGCCATGGAGTGCCGGCGCCGAGTGCGGGAGCAGATCCTGCGCATCGACGACACCTTCAAGGCCAACGACTTCGCCTACCGGCCTCTAGCCGGTGGAGATGAAGTCACGGTGCTGACGCCGGAAGAACAGCAGTATCCGGCCTTTGCCGGCTTGCGCCCCCTCAGCAGCGAAGCGCAACCCATTGCAGCGGCAGG
>Ga0207941_1000396_pt1 | contig 12987 bp, 14 predicted proteins | sample LakMenEpi13Sep12_FD_150695 | JGI IMG/M metagenome (GOLD analysis project Ga0207941, IMG submission 150695) | Freshwater microbial communities from Lake Mendota, WI - 13SEP2012 deep hole epilimnion (SPAdes) | ecosystem: Environmental > Aquatic > Freshwater > Lake > Epilimnion/Euphotic zone ...
TAGGCAACTGGATGACGCTCCCGAGGCCCCTTGACCGGAATGCCCCCATGGTGGCTCTAGTCTGGACAGACTTCCTGTACAGCTCCATGACCATCGAAACCACCTACACCGCCGCCCGCGACCAGCTCAAGGCCCTGATGGACCGTGTGGTGGAGGATCGCGAGGTGGTAATGGTGCGGCGCCGCCAGGGGGGCGATGTCGCCCTGGTGGCAGCCGACGAGTTGGAGGGCCTGCTGGAAACGGCTCACCTGCTGCGCTCGCCCCGTAACGCAGCCCGGCTCCTCTCAGCCCTGGAGCGCGCCCGCGGCGACAGCCTTCCCGCCCTTCGTCTGGAAGATCTTGAGGCCCAGCTGGAGGCATGAGCACTCAGCGAGAACCGGTCTGCCATCCGGAGCTTCTGGAGGACCTGCAGCACTGGATCGAAACTGATCGGCGCCATGCCAGGCAGAATCCTCGCCGCACCGCTCGCCGCCTGCTGGAGCTGATAAAGGCCGTGCTGCACGATCCCTTCTGCGGCATCGGCAAACCGGAGCCGCTCAAAGTCCTCGGCTCAGGGGTCTGGTCGCGCCGAATCACCCAGGAGCACCGCTGCGTTTATCTGGTCAAAGCTGGCCGCGTCGAGTTTCTGCAGGGGCGCTACCACTATTGATGCAGGAGATGACTAGAACCCTTGCTCAGGGCTGATGGCCAGGTACATCCCGTAGGCTGGGCGCCATAACGCCAGATTCATTCGCGTTGGATATGGTGCAAGCTTCTGCTCGATGAGCTCCCAGTACGCCCTGATCGCCAGCCAGTGGCCGGAGCTGCATGAAGAGGCGCTCAAGGTCGAGCATTTCGCCCTCTCCGATCCCCGCACCGCCTGCTTCTACGCCCGCCGCACGATCGAGCTGCTGGTGGAGTGGGTGTACGACAACGATTCCCAGCTGGAGAGGCCATACGGCACCCAAACGCTGGCGGATCTGATCTACGCGCGGGTCTTTTGCGATCTGGCCGGCGAACAGATGCGTCGCTTCCGCCTGCTCAAAGACCTCGGCAACAAGGCCGTCCATCGCAGCGATCCAATCCGCCCCGGCGACGCCGTGCTGGCCGCCCGTGAGTTGTTCCAGGTGCTGCGCTGGTTTGCACTCACCTACGGCCGTGATCCGCAGCGTGTGCGGGGCTTCAGCTTCAACGCCGATCTCCTGCCCAGCCGTGACGCCGCCACTGCCCAGCAGGCCCAGAGCCGGGAGCAGCTGGAGGCACTGGCCGAGCAGCTGGAGGAGCGCGATACCCAGTTGCGCGATCAGCGTCTGGCAGTCGTCGCTTCTCAGGAGGAACTGGATCGCCTGCGCCAGGAGATCACCGCCCTGCGTAAAGCCAACGAGGCCGCCGCCAAGCCTGAGCCCGACCTGAGCGAGTTCAACACGCGCCGCGGCTACATCGACCACTACCTCGAAGAAGCCGGCTGGGTGCATGGCCAGAGCTGCACCCACGAACACGAGGTGCAGGGCATACCCAATGCCACCGGCACCGGCTTCGTGGATTACGTGCTCTGGGGGGATGACGGCAAGCCCCTCGCGCTGGTCGAGGCCAAGCGCAGCTGCCGCGATCCTCGCGATGGTGAACGTCAGGCTGAGCTGTATGCCAACTGCCTGGAGCAGCGCTACGGCCAACGGCCGCTGATCTTCCTCTCCAACGGCTACCGGCATCGCCTATGGGATGACCTGCGCTATCCGCCCCGGGAGGTGCAGGGCTTCTACAAGAAAGACGAGCTCGAAACCCTGATCCGGCGGCGGGAGATCCGTCAGCCTCTCTCTCAGGCCACCCTTTCGAACACCATCGCCGGGCGCTACTACCAGCAACGGGCGATCCGGGCCATCTGCGAATCGCTGGAAATGGGGCGCCTCAAGGCCTTGCTGGTGCAGGCCACCGGCGTCGGCAAAACCCGCACGGCCATCTCGCTCACCGATGTGCTCACCCGTTGCAACTGGGTGAAGCGGGTGCTGTTCCTTGCCGATCGCACGTCCCTTGTCCTCCAGGCCGAGCGAGCCTTCCGCCGCTTCCTGCCCGATTGCTCGCCGGTGAACCTGGTGACCAACAAAGGCGGTGAGGGACGTGTGTTCCTCTCCACCTACCCCACGATGATGAACCTGATCGATACGGAAGACAGCAGGGGCGTCAAGCGCTTCGGGGTGGGGCACTTCGATCTGGTGATCATCGACGAAGCCCACCGCAGCGTGTATCAGAAGTACGGCGCGATCTTTGCCTACTTCGATTCGCTGCTCAGCGGCCTCACCGCTACGCCGCGTGAGGAGATCGACCGCAACACTTACGAGCTCTTTGATCGTGAGATCGGCCTACCCAACGATGAATACGGTCTTGATCAGGCCGTGAGCGACGGCTTCCTGGTTCCCTTCCGCCCCATCTCTGTCCCTCTCCGTTTCCCGCGGGAGGGCATCAATTATGACGATCTCAGCGACGAAGAGAAGGCCCAGTGGGATCTGCTTGACTGGGAGGAGGGGGTGCTTGGATCCGGCCGGGTCGATTCCGGTGCCATCAACGCTTGGCTGTTCAACGCCAACACCGTGGACAAGGGGCTGGAGGTGCTGATGATCCAGGGCTGTCACGAAGCCTCCGGTGATCGTCTCGGCAAGTCGGTGATCTTTGCGCGCAACCACAAGCACGCCGAGTTCATCCGCGAGCGCTTTGATCACCATTACCCCCACCTCGCCGGAAAGGCCGCCCGGGTGATCGATAACCAGGTGAAATATGCCCAGTCATTGATTGATGAATTCGCCGATCCCGGCAGCGATCTGCGGATCGCCATCTCCGTCGACATGCTCGACACCGGCATCGACATCCCCGAGATCGTGAACCTGGTGTTCTTCAAGCCGGTGCGCTCCCGCACCAAGTTCTGGCAAATGGTGGGGCGCGGCACCCGCACCTGCAAAAACCTGTTCGGGCCCGGCCGCGACAAGGAGTGCTTCTGGATCTTCGACCTCTGCCAGAACCTCGAGTTCTTCCTCGGCCAGGGCGGTGCCGAATCCACCGCCGCCCCGGAAACCCTCAGCACCCGCCTATTTCGCAGCCGACTGGCGCTGATCGACACGATTGACCAGAAAGGTGACCAGCAAGGTGACCAGAAGGCGCTGCCGTCAGTCCTGCATTCGGTGCCCAACATGGCCATTCCCTCGCGCGACGGCCAGCCAAGCGATCACGCCAATGCTCTACTGCTGCACCGCCACACGCTCGCTGATCTCCTGCGCTGCCATGTGGCGGCCTGCCCGGCCGACAACTTCGTGGTGCGTCCCCATCTGCAGTTGGTGGAGCGGTTCCGCCTGAGCGAATCTTGGGCCATTCTCAGCCCCGACGATCATCAAATCCTCAGCGCCACTGTGGCTCCCTTGCCCTCCGCTTACGCGGAACAGCAGGGTGATACCGACGCTGACGCTCGCCGCTTCGATCTGCTCCTTTACACCTTTCAGCTCACCCTGCTGCGGGGCGAACCGCGCTTCGCTCGCCTCCAGCAGCAGCTGCGCGACCTGGCCGCCCAGCTGGAGGCCCGCGCCAACATCCCCCAGGTGGCGGCCGAACTGGAGTTGATCCGCGAACTGCTGCGCGATGGATGGTGGCAGGACGTGACCGTGCCGATGCTCGAGGAGGTGCGGCGGCGCCTGCGGACCTTGATGGGGCTGATTGAACCCATCAGCCGGGACCCCCTCTACACCAACTTCACCGACGAGTTGGGTGAACTGCGTGAGCTGGATGCCGCCGCGTTGCTAACCCGCGACGAGTTCCAGCAGTTCCGCCTGCGCGCCAAGGACTTCCTCAAGGCTCACGAGGATCACCTCACCATGCAGCGCCTTCGCCGTAACCAACCCCTCACTCCAGGTGATCTCAACGAGCTGCAGCGTTTCCTGCTCTCCCATGGTGTTGGCACGGAGCGGGCGATCCAGCGGGCAGGGGGCACCCACACCGCCACCCAGATCCGCTTCATCAACGAAATCCTCGACGAGCTCACCAGCCGCGGCGTGATGGATCCGGCTCGCCTCTACGACTCACCCTTCAGCGACCTGGCGCCTATGGGCCCAGAGGGGCTGTTCTCGGAGGCTGAGGTCGACACCATCTGCCAGCTGCTCAACCTGGTTACAACCAGAGCCATGGCCGCGCAAGCTGCCTGAAATTCCAGGAACCCATGGCTGCGGCAGGTCCGGCAGAGCGCTAGGGAGCGTCACGGAAGAGCAGCAGCGTGCGGCCAGCCGCGTCCTGGAGGAGCAGGTTGCGTTTGTCGATGCTCCAGCGCCGAACCTTTGCCAGGGCCTCGCTATAGCGCCGCTCAAAGGCCATCACCTCCGGCAGACAAGCCATCTTGGTGCTAGCGAGCCTGGAGAAGCTGAGCTCTTCTGCGGCGAGCCGGAAGCCCCCGATCAGCCGGTTGCAGCCGCCCGTGCCGCTGACGCGCTCCTGATCCACGGCCAGCAGCAATTCCGGCGGGCGGCCGGGCGGCTCGATCAGGGTCGGACTACTGCTGTCCTGCAGCGCTTGGAGCCGCCAGAGGGTGCCGCGTAGGAAAAGAGGGGCCATGGGGCGAGGTGCGGGGGCAAGTGAAGCGTTCGGTGAAGGGTTCGCCTGCGGGCAGCCCCGGCCGGGATGAACCCCCACGAAACGCTCCACCACCAAGGTGCGCTGGGGCGGCTGGCCCGGTTCGGCCGAGGGGCGGTTGGTGATCAGGCCCTCCAGGTTCACGAGCAGCGGCTGCCCCCTTCGCTCTGCGGGCTGCGCCTTGAGGTAGGCCCGCTCGAGGCGCAGGTAGTCGGCCTCCATCGCCACCGGCAGGCGCGCGGCGGTGGCACAGAGCCGGATATTGGCGGCATCGGCCAGGTAGCGGAACATCCCCACCAGATGCAGGCGGGGATCGATCGGCTGCGGGGTCGCCAGGCGCTGCAGCCGATCGGGCTGGCGGGAGCGAAGCGGCTCGCCCTGCAGATCGAGCTTGGCCAGGGCGGCACCGCCCTCAAGCGGCTGGAAAACAAGCGGTGCTTCCCGGCCACCGCGCAGCACCAGGCGGTTGCTGCCGGGCTCGATCCGCCAACGGCCGATGTCATCGAAGCGGTTCGGGGCCGGCCGGTCCAGGAAGGTCTGGCGCAGCTGGAAGCTGCCGTCAGCCGAGAGGTCCACCTGCCAGCGCGTGGTGCCGCCTGCGAAGGCCAGATCGCCGCGCCAGCTGGCCGGCAGGCGGCCGAGCGGGAAGGAGGTCAGCGGCGGCCGGCCCGTTTGCACCGCAACCAGCTTGAGGCTGAGCGGCTGGCTGGGGCCGCCATTCAGCACCGGCGTGAAGGTATCGGTGGTGAACAACAACCGCTCCCCCTGGCGCACCGTGGCCCGCACCGCATAGCGCCCTGCGGGTGTCACATCGCCGTCGCGATAGGGGATCGTGAAACGGAATGGCGGTTGACCTGCAGGATGCAGGCGCACGCGCCCGAGCTCCCGGGCCGGAGCGTCGGCGATCGCGGCGTCGATCAGCACCGCCTCGAACACCGCATCCGGTGGCAGGGCGATCGGTTCCCGGTAGGCAGCGGTGCCGGAGATGCTGCCGGCTTGAGCGGCAACCGTCAGCGCCAAGGCCGCCAAACCAGTGGCGGCGGCGGTAGCGGTGGTGATGATGGTGATGGAGCGCAGCTGTCTCAAGGCATGCTCACGGGCAGGAACAGCCTCACGATGGGCACTGGATCGGGGCATCGCAACCAGAACTGGAGCCTGGATGGGCGACTTGACCTGAGTTTCATTGCGCGCTTGATCCAAGACAGCTCGGTGATCGGTCGCCATTCCTAAGCTGGTATCACTCTGAGAAGGAGGTCCCATGACCACCTGCAACCTGCCGGCCCCCGAGGCCGTCCATCCCTCTGCGGCAGCATTGCATCAGCTCAAGGAGTTGCTGCAGAGCGACTCCGCGTTTGCCCAGGCCCTGCGCGCCACCGCCTCCACCGAGGCCGCAACACAGTTGGCCTCCGAGCACGGCGTCCAGGTGTCGCCAGAAGCGCTCTGGCGTCATCGCGGCACCCTGATCCGCGGCGGGCTGCCAACCTGGCGCGGCTGAACCTGCCCTGGAGCGATCCTCCCCTTCCGGGGGGATCGCCGGTGCCATGGCGGATGATCAGCACGGCAGGCCGCTGGCAGCCACTTACTGAGAGCCGCAGACTTTCACGTCTGGGCTACTGCGGATTGGACCACGCCTCATTAGAGCGCCACTTCGGCGTGGTTTCCACTGTGCAGTACGAGGTGGGGATGGCAGAGAGTCGACATGAGGCCGAGGCCCCGTCTCCCTTTGAGGTGTTCTGTGACCTCAATTCCTCCGACATCAACTGCCGCGTCTACGACGACTGAACCGTGGTCGCTCGAAGGCAAGTCTCCCCCCGCTTAGGATTTTTGTTGGCTTGCTTCGCTTCCCAGCCAGGGGCAGCCCCAGGAGCATGGATCTCACGCCCTTTGTGGCCAATGCCGGTTACGGCACCCCTGAGGAAGGTCTGGAGTCGATCGAAATACCAGGCCGCGTCGCGGTGGCGGCTAAAGGGCGTTTTCTGTTGCGGGCCCTGTGCCGGAGCTTCGGGGGGTATTCCCGCATCACCTGCGCTGTCACCGATCAAGCGGCCTGCCTCGGTTATCTGGCGGCTGAACCGGACGAGCCATACCAACTGCTGGTCTGTACCGACTTTCTGGAAAGCGGCAATGGGTTCGATCTGGTGCGTGAGGCCCGCCAGCTCCATCCCAAGCTCCACACCGTGATTCTGGCGCTGGGGGATGCGATTCCAGCCGAGTGCAGCGAGGCACCGTGGCTGGAAGCCGTTGTGGCCGAAGCGGACTTTGTGGACGATCAGCAGCCACTGCGGGCCGCCGTAATGGCCGTGCTTGGCGGGCATTCTTACCGCAGCCCCTCCCTACGGACAGGCATCCTGCCCTACCTGAGCTGTCCCCGGCTTACCCCACGCGAATATGAGGTGCTCGACCTTCTGGCCAGTGGCCTCAGCGACCGGGAGATCGCGACGCGCCTTGTGGTGAGCAATGAAACCGCCCACACCTACACCAAGCGGCTCCTGCAAACCCTCAACGTGCACAACCGGCTGCAGGCGGTGCTGAAGGGAATGCGCTGCGGCATGGTTCAGCTCTGAGCAGCTCCGGAGCGAGCACGAGGCTCCACGCCCGCTATACCTTCACGGCAACCCCCGCCCATGAGGATCGATTGCCCCCAAACGGGGGCATCGCCGAAGCGGGCAGCTGATTGAGTCTGCAGGGACCCCGAAATGTTGCAGACATGAGCCAGGCAACCTTCAGCATCTCCCTCACCATTGGCAAACTGGAAGCCAGTTATCCGCTGTACTGCAAGGCTCTGCGCATCTTGATCCGGGAAGAGAAAACCATCCAGGAGATCCAGCGGAGCGTTTGCTGGCATCGCCTCGAGAAGCTGCATCACTGCCTGCCGCGGCAATACAAAGATCCAAACCAACTTTATCTCCACCTCAAGCGAGAATTAAGGGCTAGAAGCGCGTTCTAGCCCAAGAGCCTCACTGGTCACGAAGGAGATGGGATCAGGCACTGGCCCGAGGCCAACCGGGGCGCCGTAGGCCTTGCCCATCAGCGCCCATCAGCGGATCACTTCGGCATCAGAACGGTGTCAATCACATGGATCGTGCCGTTCGTTGCTGCGATGTCAGCCTTGACGACGGTAGCGCCGTTGATCAAAACCTTGCCACCTGCGGTCTTGATCGTGACCGACTGGCCATTCAATGTTTTTGCGCTCGAGAGCTTAACGACATCGGCGGCTTTCACATTTCCGGCCACGACGTGATAAGTAAGAATTGCCGTTAGTTTCTGTTTGTTCTCCGGCTTCAGAAGCGACTTCAGCGTGCCTTCAGGCAGCTTCGCAAAGGCCTGATCGGTGGGAGCAAAAACGGTGAATGGGCCTTTCCCCTTCAGGGTTTCGACGAGCCCCGCCGCGTCGAGCGCAGCCGTGAGCGTCTTGAAGCTGCCCGCAGAAACAGCCGTGTCCACGATGTCCTTCGAGGGCACTGTGGACCCCCCTGCGAAAGCGCTTGGGGCGGCCAACAGGCTCAGAGAAAGAGCAGCGACGCCTGCGCGCAGGGTGCGGTTGAGAACTTGCATTGGAAGCAGTGAAGAATCTGGGAATGTTTCAATCTTTGTCATCATAAGCGCTCTGCCTGGCTAAGCGTGTCTCCGCGGTGTATCTCCACCTCAACGGCGATGCGCTGACGCTTCATGATCCCCCCCTTTGGGGGAGCAGCAAAGATGTCCTTCCATTGCCGGATCCATGCCAAGCGCTGCCGCGGGGCCAGCCTTGGGGATGACCTGAGCTCTGCCGATGGCTGCGGTGACCATGCCCTTCCCGATCGACTTGGCTGCTTTTCAGCCCCTCAGCCTCGATCCAAACCAGCCCGTTCTCAGCCCCGATCAAAAGGCGACCCTGCGGGCCAACATTGAGCTCTGCCGAGACGCGATCATCTTCTTCACGGCCACAGGGGCAGCCCGAGGGGTTGGCGGTCATAGCGGCGGTCCTTATGACACGGTGCCGGAAGTGATGATCCTCGATGCCTTTTTCCGCGGCGCACCGGATCGTTTCCTGCCGGTGTTCTTCGATGAGGCCGGCCACCGCGTGGCCACCCAGTATCTGATCAGCGTGCTGCGAGGGCAGCTGCCAGCCGAGGCGTTGCTGCAGTACCGCGCCGCCCATTCACGGCTGCCCGGCCATCCGGAACTCGGCCTCACCCCCGGTGTGCAGTTCAGTTCCGGCCGTCTGGGTCACCTCTGGCCGTTTGTGAACGGCGTGGCTCTGGCCCACCCCGGCAGAACCGTGTTTTGCCTCGGCTCCGACGGGGCGCAGCAGGAGGGTGATGACGCCGAGGCAGCCCGCTTTGCCGTGGCCCATGGCCTGAATGTGAAGCTCGTGATCGATGACAACGACGTGACCATTGCCGGGCATCCTTCGCAGTACCAGCCGGGTTACGACCTGGAGCGCACCCTGTCCGGCCATGGCCTGGCCACCCTCTGCGGCGACGGTGAGGATCTCGATGATCTCCATCGGCGCCTCTGTCTGGCTGTGAGCAACAGCGGTCCCGTCGCGGTGATCAACAAGCGCCCGATGGCGGTGGGAATCGACGGGCTGGAGGGCTCCACCCACGGCCACGACGTGATCCCGGTGGACCTGGCGATCGCCTATCTGGAGAAGCGCGGTCGGGATGCGGCCGCCACCTACCTCAAGGGCATCATCAAGCCCGTCAATCCCGCCACCTTCCTGGGCTCAGGCCAGCGGCTGGAGGCGAACCGCAATGTGTTCGGCGATGCGGTGGTGGAGCTCCTTGCGGCCATGCCGCTGCCGGTTCGCAAGGACAAGGTGCTGGTGGTGGACAGCGATCTTGAGGGTTCCTGCGGCCTGACTCAGATCCGCAAGGCCTATCCCGAAATCTTCGTGAGTGGCGGCATCATGGAGCGGGCCAACTTCTCGGCAGCGGCGGGATTCGGCATGGAGGCGGGCCGCCAGGGCATCTTCGCCACCTTCAGCGCCTTTCTGGAGATGCTGATTTCCGAGATCACCATGGCCAGGCTGAACGGTGCCAATGTGCTGGCCCACTTCTCCCATGCCGGTATCGACGACATGGCGGACAACACCTGCCATTTCGGCCTCAACAACCTGTTCGCCGACAACGGTCTCGAAGAAGACCAGACCACCCGGGTGTACTTCCCGGCCGATGCGGCCCAGATGCGGGCCTGCGTGCAGGCTGTGTTCAACGATCCCGGGCTGCGCTTCATCTTCTCCACCCGCTCGAAGGTGCCGAACCTGCTGGATTCCGATGGCAACGATCTGCATGGTGAGGGTTACCGCTTCGAGAGCGGCAAAGACGAGCTGGTGCGTGATGGCACGGCCGGCTATGTGGTGAGCTATGGCGAAAGCCTTTACCGCTCCCTTGATGCGGTGGAACGCCTGCGGGCCGATGGTTTTGATGTGGGTCTGATCAACAAGGCCACCCTGAATGTGGTGGATGAAGCCATGATCGCCAAGCTGGGACGCTCACCGTTCGTGCTGGTGGTGGAAGCGTTCAACCGGCGTACTGGCCTCGGCAGCCGCTACGGCTCCTGGCTGCTGGAGCGTGGCTTTACCCCGCGCTATGGCTATCTGGGCACCCACAAGGAGGGCTGCGGCGGGCTGTGGGAGCAGTTTCCCCACCAGGGTCTTGATCCCGACGGGATCATGAGCCAGGTGAAGAGAATGCTTGCCTGAGCGGTTGGGTTTCCAGGCCGATCAGGGCCAGGCGATGAAGCTCACCGGCTCGTACTTGGCGATCGTGATCCGCCAGGCCCTGATCGCCAGCTCCTGGAGGCTGTCGAGCAACGACGCCGTCTCACCGCCGGAGATCCAGTTCGCCTTGAGCAGCGGCAACTGTTCGCTCATCAGCTCGATCGGCAGTTCCACCAGCAGCAGGCTGGCCTCCCCAGCGGCCCGTTGCAGAGGGCCCTCCTCGCTGCGCTGCCACAGGCGCAGCAGCAGTTCCAAGGCCAGGGTGCGCCCGTCATCGCCGGGATCGACCGCATCAGCAGCGGCGGCCGCCTGGGATTTGCCAGTCAGCGGGAGGGCGCGCTTGCCGTCGAACTCCACCAGAGCCAGGGCAACCAGATAAGGAGCATCGGCCATGGAGTTCTTCCTGCGAGCCGCACCACCCTGCCACCCCGCCGAATCCACGCACAGCGGCACGATGCTGCCCGGCAGGATGAGCAGAAGGACCTGAATCACGGCAGCCGTTGCCCAGCGATCAGAGGCTTGGGGTCCCGTCCAAGGATCCGGAGGGTTACATTCACCGAGCCCATTGGGCCCCTGCTGGGGCTGTGTGCCATGGCCACCATTGCAGACCAGTTCCAGACCTATCGCTCCGCCCTCGCAGAAGCCCAGGCCAAAGGGGAGTCAGCGATCGCCAGCAAGATCGAGCAGCAGATCAAGGAACTGGAGGAGTTCCAGCAGCGCCACCCCGAGGAGGCCGAGGCCCCATCACCCTTTGAGGTGTTCTGTGACCTCAACCCCTCCGACATCAACTGCCGTGTCTACGACGACTGAAACGATCCGCCGCCACCGCATGCCGCTGACAGTGCCCACTGTTCCCGATTGGGGGCTTCCCTCGCTGACCCGGTGCAGCAGATTGACTGTGCTTCCGGCCCGTGAGCCCCTTTCATGGCTTTGATTCAACGTGACACTCCTTATCCCCACTGGGAGTTCAGTGATCCCTCCAGCGGTGATCTGCTGCGGGTGGTGCCCGAGCGCGGGGGGCTGATCAGTGGCTGGCGTTGCGCTGGCCACGAGGTTGTTTATCTCGATCTCGAGCGCTTCCTCGACCCAGCCCAATCGGTGCGGGGTGGTTTCCCGGTGCTCTTCCCGATCACAGGCGGTCTGCCGGACAATCAGCTGCCCCTGCCTCAGGGGGTGTTCAACCTCGGCCAGCACGGCTTTGCGCGCCAGCTGCCCTGGCGCATGGAAGCCCTGGCGGATGGCGCTGGCGTGCAGCTGCAATTGGGCGAAACCCACGAAACATTCAAGGCTTTCCCGTTCTGGTTCCTACTCACCATGGAGGTAAGGCTGGCACCCGGGGCGCTGGAGATCACCGCCATCGTGGAAAACCGCGGCAACGACACGATGCCGTTCAGCTTCGGGTTGCACCCCTACTTCAACCTCTCCAGCCTGGAGGGCGTGCGCTTCGAGGGGTTGCCGCTCCATTGCCTCAACCACCTCACCATGGAGGAAGCGTCCACGGCAGACCAGCTGGAGAGGCTGGCCAGTGGCATCGACCTGCTGGTGCAGCCCACAGGTTCTGTGAAACTGGTGGATGAGGCAGCCGGAACCAGCCTCGAACTGCAGCTCACCCACCCCCTCGATCTGGTGGTGCTCTGGACCGAACCACCGCGGGCGATGGTGTGCATGGAACCCTGGAGCGGACCGCGGCAGGCCCTGCTGAGCGGCGACCGCAAACTCGAACTGAGCCCCGGCGCGAGCACGAGGCTCCACACCCGCTATGCCTTCACGGCAACGCCCCGCCCCTGAGGATTGGATTGCCCCAAAAACAGGGGCGCTCGAGAAACATCGGCGAGAGCCAGCTGAGATGCCATTTCGTCCACCTTCTCTAGCGTTGGTGGTGTGTTCCGAGGGCGCTCCCCCGCTCCATTCTCATGGCATCACAGCAGGATCTTCCCCGGACCGTGCTTCCCATTCCCGACCGGGAGCCCCAGGGCCTGACCACGTTTGATGCCAAGGATCCCGACACCCATTACCCGCCGATTCAGCCGCTGCGGCCTCCCGCCGGCGCTCCAAACGTGCTGGTTGTGCTGCTTGATGACGTCGGTTTCGGCGCCTCCTCAGCCTTCGGAGGCCCAGTGCACACCCCCACCGCCGAGCGGTTGGCGGCCCAGGGCCTCAAGTACAACCGTTTTCACACCACCGCCCTGTGCTCCCCCACCCGCGCGGCCCTGCTTTCCGGCCGCAACCATCACTCTGTGGGCTTTGGGGCGATCACTGAGATGGCCACGTCGGCTCCGGGCAACAACTCCCTGCGCCCCAACACCTGCGCCCCCCTGGCTGAGGTGCTCAAGCTCAATGGCTATGCCACGGCCCAATTCGGCAAATGTCACGAGGTGCCGGTGTGGGAAACCAGTCCGGTGGGGCCGTTCAACAGCTGGCCCAGCGGCGGCGGCGGTTTTGAGTATTTCTATGGCTTCATCGGTGGCGAAACCAACCAATACCAACCTGCTGTTTATGAGGGCACCACACCGGTGGAGCCGGACCGCAGCCCCGAGGAGGGCTACCACCTCAGCGAAGACCTCTCCCGCAAGGCCCTGCGCTGGGTGCGGCAACAAAAATCATCTTGATTACCCATAAGCCTCCGCGACCCTGAGATCACGTTCTGTGAGCGGCATGCAGCAGCAGACCGCATTGGCGATCCGCTCTGTCATCCCAGACAT
>Ga0207941_1000397_pt1:5000-12970 | contig 12970 bp, 14 predicted proteins | sample LakMenEpi13Sep12_FD_150695 | JGI IMG/M metagenome (GOLD analysis project Ga0207941, IMG submission 150695) | Freshwater microbial communities from Lake Mendota, WI - 13SEP2012 deep hole epilimnion (SPAdes) | ecosystem: Environmental > Aquatic > Freshwater > Lake > Epilimnion/Euphotic...
AGGGCTGCACGCTCAAGCAACCCGACTCTTGGGAAGGGATCCGATGCACGGTCTCGGCTCGTCTTATCTACGGGCCTGACACCCTCTGTGGGTTGCTCGCCCCGTTCATGGAGACTTGGACGATAGATACCGGACAGACGCGCACGATCCTCCCGAACACCACATTCCTCGGCACCCGCTCAACCGGGCGCGAGGTTCGGTGCTGGGCTCATCCCTGTTCGCTCGCCGCTACTAAGGGAATCCTTGTTAGTTTCTTTTCCTCCGCTTACTGATATGCTTAAGTTCAGCGGGTAGTCTCATCTAAACTGAGGTCAGAATGAATTGTTTGTTTTCAAAAGGAGACAACACTTTATCTAGCTCGACAGACTTTGGCGTTTTAAAGCCGGGAAAGATTGAATAATTGCCGGTTCAAATTTTTTTTCGAAATAAAGCGAGTCTCTCGTTATTCGCAAAAATTAATTTACGAAAAGTGACAGGGCGTCCTGCGGCTTTTTGTATTGAAACAACGCGTCGTGCGCGAACCAAGCTTGCATAACGAGCGGTTAGAGTGAGTGATAATTCGCGGTGGTCGACACTTCGACACGCCCGGCGCACACACACAACTAAACTCGCGTTGAAGCGGTATATCGCGCACACGCAGCCGACACCTTGTTCGAGAAGATGTGTTTATTTCTAAATTTTTTTTGAGTTGGCTCAAAAATTTCCCATCTGTTTTGCCATCGAAAAAGGTTTCTTTTGAATAGAGAGGAAAAAAACAAAACAGGGCGAACCTTCTTTTATTTTTCCCCCTTTTTTGTATTTGAGGCATCGCGGACACTTAAGTCGCGCGGCACCCAGACGTTAGAGATTCGGGAGCTTTTATGCGGTCAGGCCGGGTGAAAAATAAATCTCGCCGCGACCCAACATGCAAAACCAAGACTGAAAAAATCTCTGTTCGTTCATCATTCGACCGACCCTCAGTCAGATGTGGCCCGAGCGAGAAGCTGGGCCGCCATTTACGTTCAAGATTTCGATGCTCCATGTGTTCTGCAGTTCGCATGGATTAGCGCACTTTGCTGCGCTCTTCATCGATCCACGAGCCTAGTGATCCACCGTTCAGGGTCGTATATAAAACGACATATTCGTTTTCTTCTCTCTTTTTCTCCAACCCGCCCAAGCAAATGAATGCGAGGGCGGAGAAAGAAAGCCAGAAAGAAAATGTTCCGATAAACACTCGTACTAGAATTTGGGTTTAGTGTGTTATTGTGATTTTGAATTCTTCCTACTTCATCGAGAGGGCGAAGGGCAAGCTTAAAAAACATTCGGTTTTCAACGGCATAGTGTCGGGCTTTGGAGTGTTAGTCTATACGACGCACGCACGCAACCACGAGTATCTACGGCCAAAAGAACGTCCAGAGCGTACCAAAAGTCTCACACTTTCGTCCCCCACCGAGAATCAAAATCCCGAAGACGAAGAGAAAAAAAAACAATTTCGATTGGGCGTATCCGCTTTAAACCACCGCGCATCAGAGCGCCTGATACCCGTTCAAAATCTTGATGTTTTTTTTCTGGCTCTCCATCCATCGAGTTTTTTTTTTTTTTTCAAAGTGTTTGATTTAGGGACTAATAATATAAGACTTTATAAAATCTCCTTTATTGTTCCTTCGGTACTCGCGGCCCAGGCGGGCTATCGTATTCTTCACTCTACTAACGTCAACACTGTGAGCGCCGCTAAAGGTCGAATGAATCTATAGAGACATTCACCATCGAAGCAGAAAGAATTTGCTCACGGCCATAGACAAAATCGAAAGACTTTGTGTTTTTTTTGAGCCGAGAGGAAAGAAAAATCAATTTGAAAAGGCGAATCCGCTTTAAACCACCGCGCATCAGAGCGCCTGATACCCGTTCAAAATAAATGATTTTCTTCCGTCAACCCACACATAGTTCATACGATGTCTTACGCCGAAAGACTTTTGATGGGGTTTTTTTGTTTTGCAACTTTTAGTTGTTTCGTGCTCAACCAAAGCCATATGCGCAAAACATTTGTCTTGTTCGTTTATGATCCTTCCGCAGGTTCACCTACGGAAACCTTGTTACGACTTTTACTTCCTCTAAAGGATCAAGTTCGACCATCTTTCAGTCTCGCCGTTGGTAGGCACCGCACGGGCAGAGATTGCTCCCCACTCGACGGCACCCCGACAAGCCCGTCCGAAGGCCTCACTAAATCATTCAATCGGTAGTAGCGACGGGCGGTGTGTACAAAGGGCAGGGACGTAATCGACGCGGGCTAGTGACCCGCGCCTACTAGGGATTCCTGGTTCATGGGGATCATTGCAGTCCCCAATCCCAACCACGAAGGAGGTTCAGCGGTTACCCGGTCCTTTCGGACAGGGAGAGTGAAACACGCTGATTCCTTCAGTGTAGCGCGCGTGCGGCCCAGGACATCTAAGGGCATCACAGACCTGTTATTGCTCACTGTCACGCGGCTGGACGCCGCTTGTCCCTCTAAGAAGACTGCGTGACGGACGCGAGAGCAGAAGGTATCGCCGGGGATGACGACGACCGAATAACAATAGAGCCAGCCCCCGCGAGACATTCCCGACAAAGCCCCGCCATACCTCATCCGCCAGGCAACCAACCCGTGAAGGCCGTACACCCGACGAACAAAGCACAACGAAACCAAGCCGAGAGATTGCCTCACTAAAGGAACCAGTCCCACCGAGACCCGAATCGCCGCCACCTGATCCCGACGCCTCCGTACTCCCTTCGGTTTCAATTGATAAAACCCGTCACCTATTTAGCAGGCTAGAGTCTCGTTCGTTATCGGAATTAACCAGACAAATCGCTCCACCAACTAAGAACGGCCATGCACCACCACCCACCGAATCAAGAAAGAGCTCTCAATCTGTCAATCCTTCCAGTGTCCGGGCCTGGTGAGGTTTCCCGTGTTGAGTCAAATTAAGCCGCAGGCTCCACTCCTGGTGGTGCCCTTCCGTCAATTCCTTTAAGTTTCAGCTTTGCAACCATACTTCCCCCGGAACCCAAAGACTTTGGTTTCCCGGAAGCTGCCCGTCGAGTCATTGGAGTAACTCCGACGGATTGCTGGTTGGCATCGTTTATGGTTAGAACTAGGGCGGTATCTGATCGCCTTCGAACCTCTAACTTTCGTTCTTGATCAAGGAAAACATTCTTGGCAAATGCCTTCGCTGTTGTTCGTCTTGCGGCGGTCCAAGAATTTCACCTCTGTCGCCGCAGTACGAATGCCCCCGTCCGTCTCTATTGACCATTACCTCGGGTCCAAAAGTAAAAGACCAGCAAAATCGGACCGAGGTCCTATTCCATCATTCCATGCTGCGATATTCAGGCGTTGGGATACACCTGCTTTGAGCACTCTAATTTGTTCAAAGTAAACGTTGCCGGCCGCCCGAGACACCCGGTGAAGGGCACCCCGAACGATTGACTGGGTGGAGCGAATCGAGTCAACTACGACCAAAATTAAAAAAGAACCCGAAAGAACTTTCCAACTCTGGCCGCAGATACAACAACGACGCACCGACCACCACTCCGGCGATGTTGTCCGACCGTGAAGAGAGTCGGGCTTTGACACCCGGGCTCCCAGAGCGTGAAACGCAACACCCTTGATTCAGAGCGGCGCCGCCCGGCCGAAGACAGACATCCGACTACGAGCTTTTTAACCGCAACAACTTTAATATACGCTATTGGAGCTGGAGTTACCGCGGCTGCTGGCACCAGACTTGCCCTCCAATGGTTCCTCGTTAAAGGATTTAAAGTGTACTCATTCCAATCACGGGGCCTCGGAAGAGTCCCGTATCGTTATTTTTCGTCACTACCTCCCCGTGCCGGGAGTGGGTAATTTGCGCGCCTGCTGCCTTCCTTGGATGTGGTAGCCGTTTCTCAGGCTCCCTCTCCGGAATCGAACCCCGATTCCCCGTTACCCGTTGCAACCATGGTAGGCGCGTAACCTACCATCGACAGTTGATAAGGCAGACATTTGAAAGATACGTCGCCGGCGCGAAGGCCGTGCGATCGGCGTGAAGTTATCCAGAGTCACCAAAATTGGTACGGTGCGCGAGCCCGAAAGCCCGGCCCCGACTGGTTTTGATCTAATAAAAGCACCTCTTCTGCGAGCCCGAAAGCCCGCAGTCGAGGCTCGAGTGCATGTATTAGCTCTAGAATTACCACAGTTATCCAAGTAGGATGGAGTGGATCTAAGGAACCATAACTGATTTATTGAGCCATTCGCGGTTTCGCCGTCTAGCGGCTTGTACTTAGACATGCATGGCTTAATCTTTGAGACAAGCATATGCTACTGGCAGGATCAACCAGGTATTTCGTGTATGTTTGTTTGATATGCATCCGGCGAGTTGCGGGTTTTTATTTCGCCCACGCATCACCAAACACACACCAAATCAACACGTTTTTCGTTTTTTTCTTTTTCTTCGGAAACTAAAATTTTTGATCGCAACGCCTGGCGTGTCACAGCGAGTCCCAGTGAAGAGAAACACCGATCCGATCCGTTTGTTGGATTTTTTTCATTTCAATTTCCAAAGTCAAAGACCATTCAACGGTCTATGAGCCCAAAGTGAATCGGATTCATTCGACCGGTCTTGATATATTCATCAACTTTTTTCCCGTATTACGGTTTTCGACGGTCATATGTGGCGTGCTGTATGCTCATAAGTCAAGCCTGCTTTACTAAGCTGACAAGCATACATCTTTTAAATTTTTGTGGGCTCAGAGTTTTATTTTTATTTTTCCACCGCCGAGGCACACTCTCGCATCACCCCGCACGACACACACACACACACACACCTCACCGCTCAACGGTCACACGAGGCAGAATTTTCCGCAAAGACTTTCGAAGAGAAAGAGAAAACTCGGAACAACCGCGGTCAGAGGCCAGCATAGAGGCATCGTATAGAAAGTCATGGGCGGAAAAAACAAATCATTTCAAGTCGAGACAAGCAACCAGACTACCCCTATAAAAGTGCGCAATTCTTTAAGAGTTCACCGAAGAATGACCGAGATCAAGTATGCACGAAACGAACATATTCCAAGGGCAGCTGAATAAGCGATTCTGCGCCGAAGCGCGAGAAAAGCAAGCGGTACACCGATGGGGATCGTTTTTTTATCGTGTTAGATTCGTTGTTGTCAAGCAAGGATTCTCAAAATGTTTTTTGCATTGCACCCAAGTTTCGTACTGATTACTTGTCGCAGACCGGTGACTGTCAAAAAAAAATTTTTTACGTTTTTTCTTGAGAGGTCACTGCCTACACACAACTCCGGGCGGGCCGTACACTCACAGCCGTTTGAATTCTCCCTTCGTGTGTCATGGCCATAACTGAGCGTACATCTTACCGGGCGCCGAGTTGATCTGGCTTGTTCGATGAACGTTCGGGATACGTACAATCGATATAGCTCCAACCGTAACTCGTTTGTAATTACGCCGGCCATACTCAGCGGGCGCTCAGCTCAGCTCTCGATATCTTCCGTCGAAGGGAAGTTCGTAGTAAAAGAGAGTCAGAGTCGACGCCACATTTTGCGGTCCTCGCATCTCATCCGATTTTTGAATTTTATAGATTTGCCATCACTTCCACCCAATTCTCTCGTATATTTCAATCTCTTGACTTTGTCCGACCGGGCCGTCTTCGCCCCCCTTCAACTCCGTCCATCTCCACTTCTGTGTTCCACACAACGAGCTTCCGTCAAACGGCAAAATGAAATATGCGCACGCCGCACGAAATAATTTAAAAGCGTTCTTTGGTGGCTTTTTTATTTTTATCTCTCGGCTCACACACACACACACATTTCCGCCTGAACGGTAATTTTTTTTGATACGGTGTCAAAAAGTGAAAAGACGCGCACCATTTTCTTTTCTCTTCCGTATCGTCGCTGACGGTAAACGCTGATGGTTATGATGCCGTAAGTTTGGAAGAAAGAATCTTTCCCGTCTTGTCTTGTTACGGTAAAATAACAAAGAACAAGCGTCCGATTTCTCTCACAGACGGCCACAGACAAACCACACGTGCCGAAGAAACGAAACGTCCGAAACCAAAAAAATGTTTGACGCGCGCACCTCTTCTGAACTTTTCGACCAAGAGTCGTTGGATCGAGTGACGAGCTTCTCAGCTGTCGCACCAATCGGTGAAGCGGGCGTTTGAATTCCCGTCCACATCGCGGTTCGGATATATTTTTACATATACCGACCATCGGAAATTTCGAAAACGGTTTTACCGAAGGAATGATATTTCACACACCGACAGCTCATCGAGTTCGTCTCCGTTCAACGGTTTTTTTTTTTAAGACTTTTTGATCGCATGGGGCTAAACTGGTTAGAGCAAAGCCGCGATCCAAGCAGTGAAAAAAAAACAAAGACAGTGCAAGCGCGATCGAACGGAATCGAAACTAAAATCATGTGAAGTGGCGGGCGGAAAGGAGCTCAGCTACGGTGGAAATGAAACTACAACTAACGCCGAACCGGACAACTTCCCATTCTGCGTCTTCGTTTCATTTCCCAAAGCTCCCCGTCGATACCAAAGTTTTTGCGTCGAAGCTACTAAAGAAATTTCGCGCTTTCCTTTTCGCCTCTTTCGCCTTCCCTTCGATATCTATCCAACCACCGGCTTCGACTTTATTTCTTTCACCCGTCTATTCGCCCGATAGTCGACGGTCGGCCATTCTTTGGTATCGGCCAGGCGGACTAACAAGAAGTAAGACTCGTTTGAAAAATTTGGACCGGGCTTTACAATCGCTGCTTGTCGTAATGTCGCAAATTTGAAAAAAATTTTCAATTCGAGAAACCAAACTATTCGACACTTCGAAAATTTTTGGGACTCTGAAAATTTTTCCGAGTTTAGGAATCGAGACCTCTTCTATACTAAGGAAAACCACTAATGTTCCGCCGCATAATGTCTCCGTTTTCCGGCTCATTTTTAGCGATTGGACGGGGACATTGCCCCATCCAACCGCCAGCCGACTTTCAGGAACCGTCGTTTTCAAAGTTGGGACTTAGAAAATTTTCGACGAGTTGGAATTTTTTACGGTCGCAAGTCATCACGACACGCCCGACCAACCCATTTGAGAGCCGCCACGCCTCGACGGTGTGACGGCTTTTTTTCGAATCGACGGGTCTCGCTCACTCCTCTCTCGCGCCGACCAGGGGCCGGACGAGAGAGTCGTTGCCAAACACCGTCGTCGGAAATGGGAGAATTTGAGTGGGAATTTTTTACGGTCGCGAGTCATCACGACACGCCCGACCAACCCACTTGAGAGCCGCCACGCCTCGACGGTGTGACGGCTTCTCTTTTCGAATCGACGGGTCTCGCTCACTCCTCTCTCGCGCCGACCAGTGGCCGGGCGAGAGAGTCGTTGCCAAACACCGTCGTCGGAAATCGAGAAATTTTCATTTCCATTTCCATTTTTTTCATCGGCCTTTATACGTCCAAGTCCCGCCAACCACGTCACTACCACGTCGTCGGGACTTAGAAAAATTTTTCAATTTTTCGGACTTAGAAAATTTTTCAACTTTCTTTTTTTCGACAACCTCTTCCCTATATAGGAAAGTAGTGGATGTTCCGGGCAGTAACTGTACGAAAAAGTCGATTTCCGAATTTTTGCCGGACTTTCACCTGAGCTCAGGCCGGGCCGCCCGCTCAACTGCCGCCCGGTCACCACCAAAAACCGGTCTTGGAAATTTTCGGACTTAGAAAATTTTTCAACTTTTTCTTTCTCGACAACCTCTTCCCTATATAGGAAAGTAGTGGATGTTCCGGGCAGTAACTGTACGAAAAAGTTGATTTCCGAAATTTTGCCGGGCTTTCACCAGAGCTCAGGCGGGGCTTACCATCACACCCGCCGACCGGTCACCACCAAAAACCGGTCTTGGAAATTTTAGGACTTAGAAATTTTTTCCAACTTTTTTTCTTTCGCTCTTTCTCTCTTTTTCAGCCGTCTTTGCTCGTCCCAGTGCC
>Ga0207941_1000398_pt1 | contig 12964 bp, 15 predicted proteins | sample LakMenEpi13Sep12_FD_150695 | JGI IMG/M metagenome (GOLD analysis project Ga0207941, IMG submission 150695) | Freshwater microbial communities from Lake Mendota, WI - 13SEP2012 deep hole epilimnion (SPAdes) | ecosystem: Environmental > Aquatic > Freshwater > Lake > Epilimnion/Euphotic zone ...
ACGACGAGGATCGGCTCGCGCCCGCATTCGCAGAACCGGATGGCGTGCCTGAGGCCCTGGGATTGGCGGAGGCCCAGTTGGCCATCGACACCCTGCGCCGCGACCTTGCCCATTGCGGTGAATCCACCCCGTTGTTCGGGCAGGAGAACCGCCAGGCGCTGGCCGGCATCCTTGGAGCGATCAAGCAGACCTTTGATGGCCAGCCCCTCTATCCCACAGCCCAGCTGCGGGCAGCCCATCTGCTCTACTTCGTGATCAAGGATCACCCCTTCGCCGATGGCCAGCCCCGCATCGCCGATAACGGCTTAGCAGCCCTCGCCCTCCTGATCGCCGAAAGCGCACCCCAACAGAAAGACCTGGTTATCCGCCTGGTGATGGCCCTACTGGAGGATCAGGACTCGCCATGACCCCAGCCCAACCCTTCGCTCTGCGCGTGTTCGTTCCCTCCGGCATTCCGGAAGGATTGCGCATCGTGGAAAAGAGCAACTGGAGCGGCATCGGTTTCGTGGTTCCCCGCTCCCAGCTGGCGGAGTTTCTCGTCCGGCCTGAAGCACAACGCCCCGGTGTCTACGTGCTGCTGGGTCCTGAGGCGGATGGCAGTGACGAACTTGCTTACATCGGTGAGACCGACGACACTATCTGGCTCAGTCAGGCCCAGATGGCCGAGCCACCCTGCCCCATCCACCGCCTTCACACTCGCCACGCTTCCAGATCCACAGCCAGGCCAATGGCCTGGGAATCCTTCCCCAGCCGGCTCAGCAGCCGCTGATCCTTGGTGATCACGCTGCCCTTGCGATCTTCAGCCAGCGCCAGGTACAGGCAGTCATACACGGGATGGTCGAGTCGGCGGCTCCAGCGCTGGGCCCCCCGCAGCAGCGGGGCCGCCGGCACCAGCTCCGCAAACAACCCCGGCGCCAGCTCGCCCATTCCCTGCCACTGCTCTTCGGTGATCGCCCCCGCACGCCAGGCCTTCCAGCCGGCATTCAGCAGTTCCACCAGCACCAGATCGGGGGCCAGCAACTGGGCCTGCGGCGCTTGGTTCAGAAGCCGCACCGCCTGCTCACTGCCGGGGCTCTCGACAAACCAACCGAAGGCCACCGAGGCATCCACCACCCACACCGGCGCTTCAGCGCTGTTCACGGCCCTCCTGGATCAGAGTGGCCACATCAAGTTGCCGTCCTGCCGCAGGGGTCTGTCGGCGCAGGGCGGCCAGGCGCTCCAGCCGGTCGTCCTGCTCAGCAGCGACGGATGTGAGCAGATCCCGCAGGTTTTGCTCGAGTGAAACCCCGCGGCGCTTGGCCTGGGCACGCAGGATCTCCACCACCCGCTCATCCAGCTGCCGGATCAGGATCTGCGCCATCATCTACCTGCCGCTATCACTCATGCTAGCAAGCCGATTCGGGTGCGTCAGGCCCCCATCGACCACCCAGTCGCCGCAGCCGGCGAAACGGGCTCGCGCCAGAGCGCGGCTTGCGTTTGTGGATTCCAGCCCCGACTCCGTCGTGGCCTTACGCCAGCAGCTCACCGAGCAGGGTGTGTTCGTGGCCGTCATGTTGCTAGCACGCACCGCCAACGGGCTGATCGAATGGAAGGATGCCAGCGGTCTCACCCCTGCGCGAGCACCGTCAAAGACAGCTGAACTGGGATGGAGACCGAAGCTAGGGCTCGCTAGTATTACCCCGTAATACCTCCGGTTGGCCGCCATGGATTCCGAGGCCACCAGCTCCCTCACCAGCAAGGGCCAGGTGACGATTCCCAAGGCCCTGCGCCAGCAGCTCGGCCTCGCACGGGGCAGCCGCGTGAGTTTTCAGCTGGTGGGCGACCACATCGAGGTGCGCCCCCTCAGGCAGGAGCAAGCTGTGAGCGCCAGCGGCTTCGGAATGCTCCGTAGCCAGCGGCCGCCCGTGCCGGCCCACTTCGATCCCGCCAGCCTGCTGGAGCCGTGATCGGCCTCGACACCAATGTGCTGGCTCGCTACTTCGTGGCCGAAGCAGGCGCCGATACCGCCACCGAAAGCCAACGGCAGGCAGCCCGGCAGCTGATCGAATCCGGCCAGCCCCTCTTTCTGCCCAAAACCGTGGCCCTGGAACTGGAGTGGGTGCTGCGGGGCTACTACGGCTTTGCAGCCCCCCAAGTGCTCGCGGTGTTCGACCTGCTGCTCGGCCATCCCACCCTCACCCTGGAAGACAGGCCTGCCGTGGTTCAGGCCGTGGCCGGCCTGCGCGCCGGGTTGGATTTCGCCGATGCCCTCCATCACGCCAGCTGCCGCAACTGCCAAACGATCGCCTCCTTCGATGACCGCGGCTTCGCCCGCAGGATCCGTCAGCTCAACCTGCCGCCACGGGTCGTGATTCCCGGCTGATGCCCCCAGACGCCCCCTACTCCCCACCCCTCACTCTCAACCCGGCGCTGCTCAACCGCGTCGCCGCCATCGCCGAAGCCCTCGGCCGCTGGAGCGCCCGTCAGGATTCGCAGCCATCACCCCGCCTACGCCGCGAGAACCGCATCCAGACGATCCAGGCTTCCCTGGCGATTGAGCAGAACAGCCTCAGCCTGGAGCAGGTGACCGCGTTGTTCGATGGCCAGCGGGTGATCGGTCCGGCCCGCGACATCCAGGAGGTGCGCAATACCATCACCGCCTACGACGCCCTGCCCCGCTGGGATCCCTCCAATCCCCAGCATCTGCTGGAAGCCCACGGGCTGTTGATGGCGGGGTTGATCGACGCCCCTGGCCGCTTCCGCAGCGGCGGCGTGGGCAGCTACCGCGGCGATCAACTCGTGCACATGGCACCGCCAGCCGCAAGAGTTCCGGATCTGGTGAACGACCTGCTGACCTGGCTGGCCGCCAGCGCCTGGCATCCCCTACTCGTGAGCTGCGTGGCCCATTACGAGCTGGAGTTCATCCATCCCTTCGCCGATGGCAATGGCCGCCTCGGCCGCCTTTGGCAGACCCTGATCCTCAGCCGCTGGAACCCGCTGCTGGCCTGGCTGCCGATCGAGGAGGTGATCCGCTCGCGGCAGCAGGGTTACTACGAATCGCTGGGTCAGGCGGATCAGCTGGGTGATCTGGAGCCCTTCGTTACCTACCAACTGGAAGCCATCCACGATGCCCTGGCTGCGGAGATCGGTTCGGAGATCGGTTCGGAGATGAGTTCGGAGAAAGGTTCGGAGGTAGCTGCGAAGCTTGGCGGGGTCATCGGAGCGGAGCGGGGGCTGGCCATCGATCAGCGGATCCTGGGGGATCTCGCATCCGAACCCACCCTCTCGGCCCGTCGCCTTGCCGAACGGCTGCAGCTCAGTCCTAGATCGGTGGAGAAGCATCTGGCAGCCCTGCAGCGGGCCGGGCGCCTGCAGCGCCAAGGTTCACCCCGTGCCGGCTATTGGCAGGTTCTTTAGGCTTATCCCATGGCACTGATCACCGAAGACCATCTGGAGCAGCAGTGCCTTGAGTGGTTCAAGGAACTGGGATACGCCTATACCTTTGCTCCAGATCTCGCACCCGACGGCACCACACCAGAACGCAACGACTTCAGGCAGGTCATCCTCACAGGGCGTTTGCGCTCCGCACTCCAGCGCCTGAACCCAGGCGTTCCAGCGGGCACCATCGAGACAGCGGTGCTGCAACTGGCAAATCCCAACGTTCCTGGTCTGCTGGCCTCCAACCGCAACTTCCACCGCTGGATGACCCAGGGTTTACCCATCACCTACATGGATGGCAACCAGCAGGTTGGCATTCGTCTCAAGGTTATTGGATTCGACGACCCCGCCACCAATGACTGGTTGGTGGTGAACCAGTTGGCGATTCAGGGCAGCAAGTACAATCGCCGCCCTGATCTGGTGGTCTACGTCAACGGTCTACCGCTGGCGGTGATCGAACTGAAGAATCCCGCCGATCACAAGGCCGACATCTGGGCCGCGTTCAACCAACTGCAGACCTACAAGCAAGACATCCCCGATCTGTTCACGTCCAATGTGTTGCTGGTGATCAGCGATGGCATCCAGGCCCGCTTGGGGTCCTTGAGTGCTGATCAAGAACGGTTCCAGCGCTGGCGCACCATCGAAGGTGTCAACAACGAAGTCGATCCGCTGGGCAATCACCGGGACCTGGAGACCCTGGTGCGGGGGATCTTCGATAAGGGGCGTCTGCTGGAATTCGTTCGTCATTTTTGCCTCTTTGAGGAAGACGGGCAGATCGTCAAAAAGATCGCCGCCTACCACCAGTTCCACGCCGTCAGGGAAGCGGTCGAACGGGTCGTAGAGGCAAGCAGACCCGATGGCGACAAGAAGGGTGGCGTCGTCTGGCACACCCAGGGCGCTGGCAAGAGCATCGAAATGGCGTGTCTGTCGGGCACGTTGCTCACCGATCCCCGCATGCAGAACCCCACCCTGGTGATCGTGACCGACCGCCAGGACCTGGATGGTCAACTGTTCGGGGTCTTTGCTGGCGCCAGCGATCTGCTGGGCGAATCCCCCAAGCAGGCAAATTCCAGACAAGAACTCAGAGACCTTCTTGCCAACCGACCCAGTGGTGGCATCATCTTCACCACCATTCAGAAGTTCGCTACCGAACATGATGAAGACAAGTTCCCTGCCCTGACCGACCGCCACAACATCGTGGTGATCTGCGATGAGGCGCACCGAAGCCAATACGGATTCAAGGGTCGCTTCGACACCAAGACAGGCGAAATCAAATACGGGTTAGCAAAGGCGCTGCGTGATGCCCTCCCCCAAGCCACCTTCCTTGCCTTCACCGGCACACCCATCTCCCAGGACGACCGTGATACCCAGGCGGTCTTTGGGCACTACATCTCCATCTACGACATTCAACAGGCCGTGGAAGACGGCGCCACGGTGCCGATCTACTTCGAATCACGCCTGGCCAAGCTGGCGCTCAAGCAACCATTGCTCCCTCAGGTGGATGAGCAGGTGGATGACCTCTTCGCTGATGAAGACGATATCCCTGCTGCCGAGAGGGCAAAGAGCAGGTGGGCAGCCCTAGAAGCCCTGGTGGGCGCCGAACCACGCCTCAAGCAGGTGGCAACGGATTTGATGGCCCACTTTGAGCAACGCTCACGCACCCAACCGGGCAAGGCGATGGTGGTGGCGATGAGCAGGGACATCTGTGCTCGCCTCTATGACGCCATCGTTGCTCTGCGCCCTGATTGGCACGATGACGACCCCCAAAAAGGTGCAATCAAGGTGGTGATGACGGCAACGGCATCGGATGCGCAGCACCTCCAACCCCACCACACCACCAAACAGCAAAAGAAGGATCTGGAGAAGCGGTTCAAGGATCCTGCCGACCCGCTCCAGATCGCCATAGTTCGGGATATGTGGTTGACAGGATTTGATGCTCCCTGTCTGGCGACGATGTATGTGGATAAACCGATGCAGGGGGCAAACCTGGCCCAGGCGATTGCCCGCGTCAACAGGGTGTTCAAGGACAAACCAGGCGGTCTGGTGGTTGATTACATCGGCATCGCCCCCCAACTCAAAGAAGCCCTGGCGACTTACACGGCAGCGAAGGGCAAAGGTCAACCGACCATTGATACCAGTGAGGCGCTGCGGATTCTCAAGGAGAAAGTCCAGGTTGCCCGTGATCTGCTTCACCCCATCGATTGGAGCGGATTCAGGGAACCCAAAGCAGCAATGGCACTGTTGCCAAACTGCTTGGATCACATCCTGGAACTACCAGATGGCAAGCAGCGCTATTGCGACACCGTACTCGCGATGACCAAAGCGTTTGCCCTATGCGGAACCCTTGATGAAGCAATGGCGCTCAATGATGAGGTGACTTTCCTTCAGGCAATCCGAGCACCCCTGATCAAAGGTGACGAAAAGGGTGGAGATGGACGTGCCCCTAAAAATGTTGATTTTGAGTTACGGCAACTGCTCTCTGATGCCCTGATCGCCGATGGAATTACTGATGTCTTCAAAGTCGCAGGTCTACAAAAACCAGATATTAGTATCCTCTCGGATCCGTTCCTGGCAGAGGTCAGCAAGATCCCCCAGAAAAACCTGGCGGTTGAACTACTGCAGCGGTTGCTAAGAGAAGAAGTTCAGACCCGCTTCAAGACCAACGTGGTCAAACAGAAGCGATTCAGTGAACTGCTCCAGGCATCTCTGAACAAATATGCCAACCGCTCCATTGAGGCGGCCCAGGTGATCGAAGAACTGATTGCGATGGCCAAGCAGTTCCGTGATGAAGCAGAGAGAGTTGATGCCATGGGATTGTCGGTTGCTGAGGTTGCTTTCTACGACGCCCTGGCGAACAACCAATCAGCACAAGACCTGATGGGCGATGAGATTTTAATGAAGATGGCACGGGAACTGGCCCAAAAACTGCGGGGCAACCTCAGCATCGATTGGCAATATAAAGAAAATGTGCGAGCGAAACTGCGAACAATGATCAAGGCACTGCTGAAACGCTACAAGTATCCGCCTGATCAAGAGGTGGCGGCGATTGAGTTGGTGCTTCAACAGACAGAGATGATTTCCGAGGAATGGTCGAGGCAAGATCTTGGTGATTGCTTACCAAGTTCCTTTGCTAAGGGTGTGCACCTTCCAGCTGTTGCTGAAGTTGTTGAGTCCACGATTTGCCAGCCATAATCCTGTCAGTCACCCCCATGAGTGCCGCGAAATTCCCCACCCTTCCCGGCTGGCAACCTGCTGCCCTTAATGGCGGCTGGATCTATCGCGACCGGATCGAGCGCGCCGCTGAGGGCCAGCTTGTCACTGACTTTTATGCTAAGCGTTATCCCCACAGCGGCCGAGATACTTGGCAGCGGCGCCTGGAAGGCGGCCAAATCAGGCGCCATGATCTGCCGCTGCTTGCTGATGCCGTCCTGGCCCGGGGCGATCGGCTGGCCTGGCATCGCCCCCCCTGGCTGGAGGCGGCCGTCCCGGCCACTTGGGAGTGTCTCTGCGATGACGGCGACCTGCTGGCCCTCAACAAGCCGAGCGGTTTGCCAGTCATGCCCGCCGGCGGCTTCCTTGAGCACACCCTGCTGCGCCTGCTCGAACGGCAGCACGCCAGCGACCCCGCCGGTGTGCCACGGCCCGTCCATCGTCTGGGGCGGTTCACCAGCGGCCTGCTGCTCTGCGCCCGCCGTCCGGCCAGCCGGGCCTGGCTGAGCGCCCTGCTGCGGGAAAGCACGGCCCTCGTTGCCAACACCCATGGGAGCCCAGGCGCCGCACCCGGTGCCCAAAAAAGCGTCGGCCGCAAGATCTACCGGGCCTTGCTCGTTCCAGGCGCCCTGGGCCTCCAAATCGGCGCAGAACTCGCGATCACCACTCCAATCGCCCGCCAACCCCACCCGCGCCTGGGATCCCTCTGGGCCGCCGGCTGCCGCGACGATCCCGCCGCCCTTGCCGCCCGCAGCCAACTCACCCTGCTCGAACGGCGCCGCGACACCGACCTGGTGGAAGTGGCGATCAGCAGCGGTCGCCCCCATCAAATTCGCATCCATTGCGCGGCGGTGGGCGCCCCCCTCCTGGGCGATCCGCTGTACCTGCCCGGTGGTGACGCCCTCCCCGACGCCCTGCCCGGCGACGGTGGCTACTGGCTCCATGCCAGAAGTGTGGAACTGCCGCGCCCGGATGGGCCCGCCTTGATATTGACCACAGCCGCTACCACGGGAGTCTGGTGGGCCCGCGCAGCGGAAGGATGGGAACCATGACCCAACTGCCGCAGCGACGCCTGCACCTACCCCACCCTTCCCCTGCCCGCCCAGGCAACAACACCCTGCCTGAACCACCAAAGTCGCGATCGACTCAAGCGGAAGGCATAGAAGACGCCCCCATGCCGTACCAGCGCACCAGGGCTGACACATCCTCGCCGCCATGGCCCCGGGCGATCAGGGCCTCCTCCAGGGCAGCTACCCGCTCGCTCACCGGCAACTCCAGGCCCACCTCGGCCGCCGCCGCCAGGGCAATGGCCAGGTCTTTGTGGTGCAGCTCGAGCTTGAATCCAAGGGGGAATTGGCCCGCAAGCATGGCGCCGGCCCGATGACGCAAGGCCCAGGAACCTGCCGCACCGCCTTCCAGGGCGCCACACACAGCGGCCATGGGCAACCCCAACCGCACCCCCAGGGCCATGGCCTCTGCCACCGCCGCGTAGCTGCCGGCCACCAACACCTGATTCACCGCCTTGACCCGCTGGCCGGCCCCCACCGGCCCGAAGTGGTGGATGGCGCCTCCCACCACCTGCAGCAGCGGCCTGGCCCGCTCCAGATCGGCGGGGTCCCCGCCCACCAGCACCACCAAAGTGCCGGCGCGGGCCCCCTCGGTGCCGCCCGTCACCGGTGCATCGAGATAGGCCAGGCCATGACCGGCGAGGGCCTGGGACAGGGCTGCGCTGCTGGTGGGGGCGATGGTCGAAAAATCAAGCACCAGGGTGCCCGGGGCGGCCCCGGCCACCACCCCCTGGGGCCCCAGCAGCACCTCTCGCACCGCGTCGTCATCCCGCAGGCATAGGCAAACCACTGCGGCTGAAGCCACCGCCGCCGCCGGATCGGCGGCCCGGCTGGCCCCCAGGGCCTCCAGGGGCAGTTCCCGATCGCGGCTGCGGTTATGCACCGTCAGGGGTACGCCGGCGGCCAGCAGGTTGGCGGCCATGGGGGCTCCAAGGGCGCCGAGACCCAAAAAAGCCACCTGGGGCCAGCCAGAATCGGGAACAGTCATGGGCCCAAGATCGCATTGGTAACCACGGTGCCACGGGCGGCCATGGCAGACGATGGAGCCTGGCTTGTCTCTCCCTAACCGGATGGCCCACCCCGGACCGCCTCCCAAGGTCAACAACGCCTTGCCACAGCCCGCGCCGGCGCAGTTGCCAATGCGATTGCCATCGCAGCGTCGACCCCAGGCCTGCCACCGCCGCCTGCTGCCGGCGGCCTGGGCCCTGGCCAGCGCGGCCCTGCTCTCCGGCTGCGGCCCCCGTCCCCCCTGGCCGGTGCAGTGGCTGGCCGAAAGCCCCCTGCCCCGCCAGCCGGAGGCCGCCCTGCGCCAATGCGAGGCGCGCTTGGGCTTGGCTCCCGAACGGGCCGCCCCCGCCGATGCCACCAACTTCGGCGAACGCCAGGGATTCGACGTCTACGGCCGAGCGGTGCCAAACCGGCCCCAGTTGATCGTGCTGCACGAAACCGTGATCGGGGCCGCCGACACCCTGCGCATGTTCGCCACGCCCCACCCCAATGATGACGACCAGGCCAGTTATCACGTTCTGGTAGACATCGGCGGCCAGCGACTGCGGGTGGTGAACGACGATAAACGTGCCTATGGCGCCGGCATGGCGGCATGGGGGGACATGACCGTGCGCATCAGGCCGACATCGGTGGGTTCGATCAACAACCTGGCCCTGCACCTCGGCCTCGAATCCCCGGCCGATGGCCGCGGCGACACGGCCAGCCACAGCGGCTACAGCGACGCCCAGTACCGCAGCGCCGCGGCCCAGGTGCTGCTCTGGCAGGCCCGCTACGGCATCCCCCTCAGCCGGGTCACCACCCACGCCGCCGTCGACCGCAGCCGCAGCCGCTATGACCCCCGCAGCTTTCGCTGGGCACGCTTCGACGCGGCCTGGCAAAAGGCGGCAAAGGCCTGCGGGTTTGAGGTCTATGACACGGGCCGGGCGACGCTTTGAAGCCAGCAGCCGATGCGGCGGACGGCAAGCTCGAGGCGTTGCGCCGGGAGTTCGAGCACCAAGCCGCCTTCACCGAGGTGTTCGTGGTGCTCACCGTGGGCGCCACCCTGATCGCCACCCTCGGGTTGCTGGCCAATAGTGCCGGCGTGGTGATTGGCGCCATGGTGGTCGCCCCTTGGATACAGCCCCTGCAAGCCATGGCCTTCGAGATCCTGCAGGGGCGGCTGCCGATGTTCCTGCGGGCGCTGCGCACCCTGCTGCTGGGAGTGGGGCTCTGTGTGGCGCTCTCGGCGGGGGTGGGGCTGCTGGTGGCCTACCCCAGCTTCGGCAGTGAGGTGATCAACCGCACCAGCCCCAACCTGCTGGACCTGGGTGTGGCGCTGGTGGCGGGTGCGGTGGCGATGTACGCCAAGCTGCGCAAGGAGGCGATCTCGGCCCTGGCGGGCCTCGCCATCGCCGTGGCCCTGGTGCCGCCGATGTGCGTGGTGGGGCTGCTGCTGGCCGCAGCCCAGTGGCAGCAGGCCTACGGGGCGATGCTGCTGTTCGCCACCAACCTGCTGGGGATCATGGTGGGGGCCATGGCGGCCCTGGGGATCCTGGAGGGGGGGGCCTACCGCTACCGGCTGCTGCACAGCCGGCTGGGCCTCACCAGCTTGGCGCTGACTGCCCTACTGGTAATCCCTTTGGGCAGCAGCTTCTTCCGCCTTCTGGAACGCTCCCGCAGGGAGGTGGCGGCCCAGCGGCTGGAGACCCTGATCGAGCAAAAACTACGCGCCAACACGATCACGCTCGGCAGCGATCCGGCCATCGATCTGATCGGCATTTCCATCGACTGGCTCAAGAATCCACCGCTGATCCGGGCACGGGTGCGCGTCACCGATGCGACCCTGCCCACCCCCTTGCAGGTGGCGGCGGTGCAGGAATTCATCAATCGCAGCCAGGCGCCGCGGCGCTTCCGGCTGGTGGTGCAACGCACCGCAGTGGATCTGATCGGTCCGAGCACCGCCCCTAATCCGCCCGCCCTGGAGGTGCTGCCGCCGCCGGCAATTGCGCCGTTGCCCGCAGCGGAGCCGAAGGACAAGTAAGGGGGCGCACGGATGAAGATGAGCCATGCGTGTGTCTTGCCCAAGGGTCAATGTCCTACTTGCCGCCTTCAAAGGGAAACACGGCGAAAGGGTTGCCGCCGAAAGCGCCGATAGATATCGAAGTCGCTATCTAAAGAGAGGATCTCGGCAACATCCAGCCGCTCCGAGAGCGTTACCAAGGTGAGATCGGCGAAATCACCGGGCAGATCGGCGTAGCGCTGGTTGAGTTCGGCGATGCGGGCGTGATCCTCCGGAAGCAGGTTGATCGCCTCGATGCCACCCCGGCTGACGGCCCCGAGCAGGTGGTTCTGAGCGCTCAAGGCGCGGGGATCACCTGGATTGCCCAACAACCAGAGCACTTCGGCGATGCAGATCGGCGAGGTGATCAATTGGGCGGCGTTCTGATCAAAGAAGGCCACCACCGCCTGATGCAGGGGCTCCTGTTGCTGGTAATAACTGAGCAGGATTCCCGAGTCGACCAGGATCCGCCGCATCAGCGGGGCTCCAGCCGGCGAGCCTGGAGGTGCTCCGTGAGCAGCCGGCGCCGCTCCTGGCGTTCGGCGCTGCCGGTTGGCAGGGTGTCGAGGAAGTGATCGGGATGCCCGCCCAACTGCTCGGTGATCGAAGGGGAGGGCCGGCGCTGTTGCCAGCGATCGCGGATGAGCTGGCGGATGGGGGAGATCTTGTCCTGGCCTGTGGCGGCCAAAAGCTCCTGAAGGCAGCGTTCGGATTCGCTGTCCAGCCTGACGTTGAGTGGCATGGATCCCAGGCTCGACCCTGTCCTGCGCATTCGCTCATTGTCAAACTGTTGCCCTGTCTCGCGATATCGAGCGGTGGGCTCTCGTGGCTCGTGACCTCAGGAGTCGCGATCCCTGCGGCCGAACTGGCGGAGGTAATCGGCATCAGCAGTACTGGTGCGCCGGCAAGCGCCGATGAACCGGGAACTCCGCCATGCGCCCTGCCATTTCTGCAGCAGGGAACGATCTGAACCAGGGCGGCAAAGCCCAAGGCCATGGCGAGGGAGGCGATGGCATTGCGGAGCAGATCGGGCAGCGGCAGCAGGGGTGTGCGGGGTTGGTTGGCCTCGTGCTGGCGGCTGATCTGCGGGGCGGCCTGATCGAGCACGGCAGCCACCTTGGCCTACTGCTTCGCAGAAGCCTTCGGCTAGAGCAAGGGCAGGGGCTGGGCGATGTCGGCGGGGCCGAGCACTGGCATCGGGAGGTTTTGAAGCTGCTGGTTGATGTGGTGTCGCTGGAGGCGCCGGCCACGGCCTGGCGCAGGGCTTCACCAGGGGACAGTCACTGCACGCAAGTCACCGGTTCGCTTTCGTCGATCCGCTGACGCCGCAGACCGGGAGCCACTGCACTGGCCATCGCAACCTCGTCGAGGCCGCCACCGAGGAAGCGGTTGATCCGAGCCGCAGCGACGGCGGGGGTTTCGACTGCCGCGTCGTAGTCTACGGACAAAAGCATGACCGTTCCGGCGTTCTTCCTCAGCACGCCGCCCACGTTGGCCACCTGCTGCAGGTAGGCCGAGGCAAGTTGGCGTTCGCTGCGCCGGTTGGGGGGCCGGCCAGACGCTTGGCCCGAGGTCTCCAGCATGGCCTGCTGGGAGGCCAGCACCGCCTTGAGGGGTCGCTCCACAAACACGATCCGGTAAGGACGGCCGGGCGGCAGGTGGGGCAGCAGCGGCGCCACAATCTTCAAGGCTTTGCCGTGGGCCTTGTCGATCCAGAGGTGGGCGGGAGTGCGCCCCAGGCTCTTCACCGGCTCGAATTCCTGGTAGCCGCGAGGGTTGCTGCCATCGGCCACCCTAAGCCCATCGCTGAGCAGCTGTAGCCCACCGGCATCCAGCATCTGCATCACCATCGAGGTGCCCGAGCGCGGCAGGCCGGAAACCACCACCACCTCGTCGGCGGCCAGGGGCGCCAGGGCCCCATCGCAAGAGAGGTGGGCCACGCTGGCGCTTTGCAGCAGCAGGGCATCAAGGTCGGCCTCCAGATCGGTGTCGACGGGAAGCGGGTCGCCGCGGCGGAAGGCCTTGATCCGCGCCAGCGATGCCCGCGCCAGCAAACGGTGCTCGCGGGCCTGGTCTAGGCGGTTGAGCCGTTGGTGCAGCTTGGCGAGCAGCTGGTGGGCGTGGGGGTAGACGGGGTTTTGGGCCAGGGCCAGCTCCAGGGAGGTGATCGCCTCAGTGGTGCGGCCCAGCGCCGCCAACGAGCGGCCGCAGAGGTAGTGGGCCT
>Ga0207941_1000399_pt1 | contig 12936 bp, 13 predicted proteins | sample LakMenEpi13Sep12_FD_150695 | JGI IMG/M metagenome (GOLD analysis project Ga0207941, IMG submission 150695) | Freshwater microbial communities from Lake Mendota, WI - 13SEP2012 deep hole epilimnion (SPAdes) | ecosystem: Environmental > Aquatic > Freshwater > Lake > Epilimnion/Euphotic zone ...
CCCCAGCCGATGCCTCCGGGTTCATCGGTTTTGGCCTCAGCCCAGAGCTGCTTTCCGGTTTGGCGGCCATTGGCTTCCAGGACCCCTCGCCGATTCAGCGGGCCGCCATTCCTGAGCTGATGCTGGGCCGTGATCTGGTGGGCCAGGCCCAGACCGGCACTGGCAAGACGGCCGCCTTTGCCCTGCCCCTGTTGGAGCGACTGGACCCCCAACAGCGCAATCCCCAGGTGCTGGTGCTGACCCCCACCCGGGAATTGGCCATGCAGGTAGCTGAGGCCTTCAACTCCTATGCGGCCAAGCTCAGCCAGGTGCGCGTATTGGCCGTTTACGGCGGCGCCGACTTCCGGGACCAGATCCAGCAACTGCGTCGGGGCGTCCAGATCGTCGTCGGCACCCCTGGCCGGGTCATGGACCACATCCGTCAGGGCACTTTGGATGTTTCCGGTCTGCGGGCCCTCGTGCTTGATGAGGCCGACGAAATGCTGCGTATGGGTTTCATCGACGACGTTGAGTGGGTGCTTGAGCAACTACCCAGCCCCCGACAGGTCGTGCTCTTCTCGGCCACCATGCCGTCGGAGATCCGTCGCCTCTCCCAGAAATACCTCGACAATCCAGCTGAGGTCACGATTCGCACCAAGGGTGCCGATGGCCGACGCATCCGTCAGCGTTACATCCTGGTCCAGGCACCTCAGAAGCTGGAGGCCCTCGAACGGGTGCTGGAGGCCGAAGGCAGTGAGGGCGTGATCATCTTTGCCCGCACCAAAGCAGTCAGCCTCACCGTTGCCGAAGCCCTCGAAGAACACGGCTACGACGTGGCGGTGCTCAACGGTGATGTGCCCCAGACCCTCAGGGAACGCACCATCCAGAGGCTGCGTGATGGCCAGGTGAATGTGCTGGTGGCCACGGATGTGGCGGCCCGGGGCCTGGACGTGGAACGCATTTCCCTCGTCATCAATTACGACGTGCCCTTTGACGGTGAGGCTTATGTCCACCGCATCGGTCGCACCGGCCGGGCCGGCCGCAGCGGTGATGCCATCCTGTTCCTGACGCCGCGGGAACGGCGTTTCCTGGGCGGCATGGAGCGGGCCGTTGGCCAACCGATCGAGCCGATGGAGGTGCCTTCCAATGCCGCCATTCATCAGCACCGTCTCGACCGCCTGCACCAACGGCTGGCCGGCACCGTGCAGCAACCCACCACCACCACCGAAGAGCGGGCCCTGCTCTCCGAAGTGTTGCAGCGCCTTGGCCAGGAACTTGACTGCACTCCCTCCGTGCTGGCCTTGGCGGCCCTGGAGCTGAGCCTGGCCGGCAAACCCCTGTTGCTCAAAGCCGAACAGCGTTGGGGTGCCCCATCCGGCCGTGTGCTTGAGAGCCGCGGTGGCGACAGCCGCAGCGACGGTCGCCGCGAGGGCCGCACTGGCGACTTCCGCCGTGATCGGGATGGCGGCCGCGACCGGGATGGCGGCCGAGATCGCCGTGATAGCGATCGCTCGGATCCCGATCGTCCCGAATCCCCCCCCGAATCCCACCTGGAGCGTTTCCGTTTGGAGGTGGGTTGGCGTGACCACGTCAGGCCCGGCAATATTGTCGGTGCCATCGCCAATGAAGCTGGCCTCACTGGGAGATCCATCGGCCGCATCCGCATCTACGAAAGCCACTCCACCGTCGATCTCCCCAAGGGGATGCCGGAGGCTGTCTTCACTGACCTGCAACGGTTGAAGGTAATGAACAAGGAATTGCAGATCTCGCGGCTGCCGGTCTGAACTTTTCCCATGCCTTTTGCCGCTGACACCCTTTTTTGCCAGCTTCAGGTCCGATCCCGCATCGGCCTGGCCCTGACTACCGTCCTGGGGGCGGCCATGCCTCTAGGGGCTTTGCCTCTCGGGGGCTTGCCTCTCGGGTCTCAGTTCCTGGGGGCCCTGCCTTTGGGGCCCCGTGTCGAGGGCGTTGGGGCGATTGTCCAGGCGATGTGCTTGACGGCCTTTGAATCGGAGATGTCCCGGGCTGGCAAAGCCGCACCAGAGGGCATGGCGGGTTTTGCCTGCCGTTGTGTCACCGATCGCATCATGCAGGGAAGAGGAGTTGAGGAGGCCCGCAAAGAATGTCGGCAAGCGACCATTCAGCGTTTTCCGATCTGACTTACCGCTGCCCCTCCCAGGGCCCAAGGCCCTGGAGTGGTGCTTTTGGGGCGGGGTTACCAACTTGCTGTGGTGCTGGTTATGGAAGTGAAACTGAGTTCCGCCGTGGACAGGCGTTCGACGGCGGCAATTAACGAGGTCTGAACTTCAACACTTTCTGAAACCACCAAGGCTTGGAGCAGGTCAAATTTGTCTTGCGGACCAAGCTCCCCGTCGGGTTGCCAGGCGAGGCTCCAGGGTGAGGGGGCCATCATCATCGGATCAATTGATCAGCGTTTGCTGACATTGGAGCACTTTCCTGCCCGGGCTGCCCAGCTTTCTATTGTCTTCCGTTTGTCTTTAAGTTTCTTCATGTTGGGCCCGCGGCCTGGCTGGCCGGGGCCGGGGCGCTGCGGTTGTAAAGTTTCGGAGATTCCTAGGATTCCGGTTCCTGATGGAGCCCGCGATCAGACGAATCCTTTCCGGTTTTTTCTCTGATGACCATTTACGTCGGCAACCTCTCGTTTCAGGCCGAACGGGAAGACCTGCTTGATCTCTTCAGCCAGTACGGAGAAGTCCGCCAGTGCAGCCTGCCCCTTGATCGCGAAACGGGCCGCAAGCGTGGCTTTGCCTTCGTGGAATTGGATTCCGACGCGTCTGAGCAAAAGGCGATTGACGATCTCCAAAACGTCGAATGGATGGGTCGCATGATCCGGGTCAACAAGGCCACTCCCCGGGAAGCTGGCGGCGGTGGTGGTGGTGGTGGCCGTGGTGGCTATGGCAACCGCGGTGGTGGTGGTGGTGGTCGTTCCGAAGCCGGCGGCGGCAACCGCTGGTGAGCAGGTCCCCTCGATGAGCGGGGAGACCAGGGGGCTGGGAAGGCTCCTCAGTCGCCTGCAGCCCCATGGTCGCTTGGTGCGACTGGCATCCCTTTGTTCGATACTGAATAAACTATTTGACCTGGCGCCGCCGGTGTTAATTGGTTTGGCCGTCGATGTGGTGGTCAAACAACAGAATTCTTGGTTGGCCCAGTTCGGAGCCCAAACGGTGCCAGCCCAACTGACGGTGCTGGCATTCCTTTCCTTTGTGATTTGGAGTGCCGAATCGCTGTTTGAATATCTCTATGGCTTGCTCTGGCGCAATCTGGCCCAAACCGTCCAGCACGAACTCAGAATCGAAGCCTATGACCATCTCCAGCATCTGGAGATGGGTTATTTCGAGGCTGGCAGCACCGGTCAATTGCTGGCTGTTTTGAATGACGATATCAATCAATTGGAGCGCTTTCTCGATCAAGGTGCTAACGAAATTCTGCAGTTAATAACCACCGTGCTGGCGGTTGGAGCCAGCATGGTGGCCCTTTCTCCCACGGTGGCGGGCCTTTCGTTTTTGCCAATCCCGCTGATTTTGTGGGGTTCGCTGCGGTTCCAGTCACGTTTGGCACCCCGTTATCGGGAAGTACGGGAAAAAGCGGGGGATATGGCTAGTCAACTGGCAAATAACATCGGTGGCATTCTTACAATTAAGAGCTATGTTGCTGAAGATTGGGAACGCCAGCGTCTGGAGCAGCTCAGTGATGCCTATCGTCTCAGTAACCGCCGAGCCATTCGTCTTTCGGCTGCCTTTGTGCCCCTGATTCGTTATGCGATTCTCTTTGCCTTTATCACCATTCTTGTGGTGGGGGGCCTCCAGGCCTGGCGCGGAGCGATTGCGGTCGGCACCTACAGCTTTCTAGTGTTCATCACCCAGCGTTTGCTCTGGCCCCTGACCACCCTGGGACGCACTTTGGATGATTACCAGCGGGCCATGGCCTCCACTAACAGAGTGTTAGATCTGCTGGATACACCAATCGCCATTCCCTCAGGCGATCGACCCCTGCCCCTGGCTGCGGTGCGTGGGGAACTGCGCTTTGAGGGGGTAGGTTTTGCCTATCCCGACCGCCCCCCATTGCTGGAGGGATTCGATCTTGTGGTACCTGCGGGCTCCACTCTGGGGATCGTCGGAGCAACGGGCTCCGGCAAGAGCACCATTGTCAAGTTGCTGCTGCGGCTCTATGAGATCAATGCCGGACGTATCCTGCTGGATGGGATGCCAATCGACACTTTGCGACTTGATGATCTGCGCCAGGCCATCGGCTTGGTGAGCCAGGAGGTATTTCTTTTCCATGGCAGCGTCGCTGAAAATATTGCCTACGGAAGTTTCGGGGCACCGCAAGGGGCAATCGAAAAGGCGGCAAGGCTGGCCGAGGCGGATGGCTTTATTGCCGAGCTTCCTTACGGGTATGACACGATTGTGGGCGAGCGGGGCCAACGGCTTTCAGGGGGGCAGCGCCAGCGCCTCGCCCTGGCCCGGGCCATTCTCAAGGACCCTCCGGTGTTGATACTTGATGAGGCCACGGCGGCTGTCGATAATGAAACGGAAGCAGCAATCCAACGCTCCCTCGATTTGATCACTGCTCAACGCACCACAGTTGTGATTGCCCACCGTCTCAGCACGGTGCGCCGCGCCGATCGCATCGTTGTTATGCAGGAAGGCCGCATTGTGGAGACTGGGCGCCATGACGACCTGCTGCAGCGGGGTCAGGCCTATGCCGAGCTGTGGCGAGTTCAGGCTGGACTGATTTCAACTTCGGCGCAGCTGCACTGAGCGACAAAGACCCGCCATGCCCCCACCCCAAATCCCTCCCCCCTTGCGCCCCCGCCCCTCCAGGTTTCGCCAGCTGCTTGGCTCCAAGGCCCTGTTGATGCTGGTCGCCATGCCTGCGGGACTGCTGTTGGGCTTACTGGCGGCCCAGTCGCTGGTGCCCGTGTTTCAGCAAGGCCGAGGGGACCAGGCAGCGTCCTTGCCGGGTGGCTTTAGGGGCTGGCTGAACAGTGAGGGCCAAACGATCCTGCTGCTCGGCACCGATGTAGGCGGGGGGAATACGGATGTGATCGCCTTGATCAAGGTGGAAGAAGGCGTGACAGATGTGGTTCAGATCCCTCGCGATTCCTATATTGAAGCCGAGACCTACGGCCCGATTAAAATAAATGCTCTCTATGCCCTCGGGGGGATTGATGCTGTCAAGCAGGAAGTCTCGACCCACATGGGACGCTCAATTCAACATTATATTGTGATTAATCTTGCGGCTGTAAGGCAGCTTGGAGATTTGCTTGGCGGCCTGGAGATTAATGTGCCAAAACGAATGGAATATGTTGACAATAGCCAGGGATTGAATATCGATCTACAGCCGGGGCTCCAGACTCTCAAGGGTACCGACCTTGAGGGTTTCTTGCGCTTTCGCCATGATGAAGCCGGTGATATCGGTCGCATTGAAAGACAACAACTTGCCCTCCGAGCTCTCTTTAGCAAGTTGGGCCGTCCCGAAACGCTCGTGCGATTGCCGGCGGTGCTCGTGATGATGGGCAAGCAAGTGCAAACGGATATGGGGCCCATGGATTTGGGTGGCATGGTGACTGCCTTAGGAGGCACGCAATTGCATACCAAGCAGCTAGGTGGTAGGCCCTTTGATCAAAATGGCGTAAGCTACTGGGAGGCGGATTGGCCCCAACCGATTGAGTCGGGCCCATCGACTGACAATAAGGACAGTGCCTTCAAGGAGAGTGGCGAAAATCAAAGTGGTGAAAACTACAGTGGTGAAAGGTACAGTGACGAAAAGGAAAGCTTTCGGCAGCCCCGCGGCGAGTCACCAGGCAAGTCGACAAGTGAACGTTATTTATTCTAATTTAAATCGGTTGATATATTCAGCTCATGTTTGGCCAGGCGGCCCGGTTCGACAAGGTGGCCGCCAAGGATTGGGCCAGTTGGGCGGCATGCAGGGGGGCAGTTGAGAAGGGACTGCGAAAGCCCGTAAAGGTCCAAAGCCCCGGGGCCCCTGGCACCGGACCCACCAGGGCCCGACCCTGGAGGCCAAAGGCCACCGGTATCTGCCGGTAGGTCCCAACCAATGCGGCTAACTGGGGATCCCAACCCTGCAGGCCCTGGCGCAATCGCTGCTCCATCTTGGCGGGGTCGGGGGCCTGCCTAGTGCCTTCGAGGGGCCGCACCAGGCTGATCTGGCCCACCAGCACCCCCTTCGGGCCCCAGGGGGCGGCGCTGGCATCAACGATCCAGCGCTCCTCGGCCAGCCAGCCGGCCTGATCTTCCAGCCCAAGACGCTGCTCCTGCTGGTTCAACACCAAGCGACCCTTAGCCACTTGCCCCAGCCAGGGGTTGTTGCCCGGGTTGGTCGCCAGGGCCAGGACCCCCGCCCAGCTGATCCCCAGTTGACGGGCCAGGGGGGGCCAGAGATCCAGACAGCCGGCCCCGGCCGCCAGCACCACCTGCCGCGCCTCAAGGATTGAAGCCCCCAGAGGGGGAACCCCCAGAGGGGGCTCCCCTTGGGGCTCTTGGCGCTGGTTGGATGGCGGCAGGTCCAACAGCTGCAGCCGCCAGCCGCCAGTGGCCCCCGCCTCCAGCCCCTGGACAAGTGCCGGCCGTTGCTGCACCCCGGCGGCCGCCAGGGCCCTGGGAAGGGCCGCCATCAGGGTGGGTCCATCGACCCGGCTGGCCGGCAGGGTCAGCCGCCGCCCCAGCCAGCCCCGATCGTGCAGCTTGAGCCCGCAGGCGGTCCAGCCGAGGGGACCATGGAGGCGTTCGAGGTTCCGCCAGGCGCGGCCAGTGGTGCCCAGGCTCAGGCTGCCGTAGCTGAGGCCCGTGGCGCTGGTGCTATTGGCACTTGTGCCTGTGGCGCTGGTGCCGGTGGCACTGGCTTCCGGTTCCTGGCTGGGCGGTGCCACCTGGATCACGGTTAGGCCGAGGCGGGCCAGGGCCAGGGCGATCAGGCCTCCGGTGAGCCCAGCGCCAACGACGACGACCGGATCCGAGGCCAGGCAGCCTGGACCTGCCATGGTCAAATCTGCAGGCGGAAGGAGCCGATCACCTGTTCGAACAGGGGCTTGACCTTGGACCAGCGGGCCTCATTGGTGCTGGTGGCCAGGGTGTAGAGGCGACCCCTGTCCACCACCACGGTCGCCAGCTCGTGGCGGGTGCGATCGGCCAGGTGAACGCTGTATTCGAGGTCGTAAAACGTCCGGCCGCCCTGCTGCCGTTCGGCCGCCTTGACCAGGTCGGCCTGGCGACCGCTGCCCTCGGGGGCGATGACGATGCGGCCCAGTTTTTCGCCGACGGCCACGGCGCTGCCCAAGCTTTCCAGTTCGTTGGTGCTGTTGACCTCGGAGATCACCAACGAGAGGGTTTCATCACTGTTGATCAGATCGTGGAAGACCACCTGGGGGCCGCCGTTGACCTGCACGCGGGTCCAGCCGGTGGGATAAAGAAAAGCGTAGCGCCCGTCTGGGCTCTGGAAGGTGTTGAGGCCGGCGGCCATGGCATTGCATCCGGAGGCCCCCAGGGCCAGCGTCACCGCCAGCAGCAAGGCCAGCAGCGGCTTGGCGAGCGGTAGTCCCCAGGGGGATGCGGTCGCCAGCGGGAGGGCACGGGCGGTGGGTGCAGCCATGGACCGGTGATGAGAGCAGCAGCATTCTGGACCGGCGCCCGTTTGCCTAGATTCCAATCTCTGGCGGCATAGCCCTGAGCGGTTTCACCCGACCCCTGGCCCGGTTGATCGACCAGTTCGAGCGGCTACCTGGCATCGGTCCACGTACGGCCCAACGGCTGGCCCTGCACCTGCTGCGGCAGCCGGAGGAACAGATACAGGCCTTTGCCGATGCCCTGCTGGCCGCCCGCAGCCAGGTGGGCGAATGCCAGCGCTGTTTCCACCTTTCCGCCGAACCCCTCTGCGATCTCTGCCGCCAGGAGGAGCGTCGCAATGGCCAGATCTGCGTGGTGGCCGATTCCCGCGATCTGCTGGCGATGGAGCGCACGCGGGAATATCACGGTGCCTATCACGTGCTGGGGGGCCTGATTTCGCCCATGGATGGAGTCGGCCCCGAGCTGCTCAAAATCCAGCCCCTGGTGCGCCGCGTCGACCAGGAGGAAATTCAAGAGGTGATTTTGGCCCTCACCCCCAGTGTCGAAGGAGACACCACCAGCCTTTATCTGGCCCGGCTGCTCAAACCCTTCACCAGCGTGAGCCGAATTGCCTACGGTTTGCCGATGGGTGGTGAGCTGGAGTACGCCGATCAGGTGACCCTGGCCCGCGCCCTTGAGGGCCGTCGCCCCGTGGAATGAATCCCCCGCCCATGGCCCAATCCAAGACCCGCTACAGCGACCAACTGCCCAGTGAACGCCTGCCCGAGTGGCTGCGGCGGCCGGTGGGGGATGCCTCCGCCTTGGAGGGAGTGCAGGCCGTGGTGCGCCAGCAGCGATTGCACACCATTTGCGAGGAGGGCCGCTGCCCCAACCGGGCCGAGTGCTATGCGGCCGGCACGGCCACGTTTTTGTTGGGCGGGCCGGTGTGTACGCGCAGCTGTGCTTTTTGCCAGGTAGATAAGGGCGAGGCCCCGGCGCCCTTTGATGCGGCCGAGGCCGAGCGGGTGGCCGAGGCGGTCAGCGCTCTCAAGCTGCACTATGTGGTGTTGACGGCCGTGGCCCGCGACGACCTCGAAGACCACGGCGCCTGCCTGTTCACCGGCACGATGGCGGCGATCCGGCAGCGGGATGCGGGCGTGCAGATCGAGGTGCTGACGCCCGATTTCTGGGGCGGCCACCGCGATGAGACGGAGGGTCGTGCGGCCCAGGCGCGGCGGTTGGCGTTGGTGCTGGCGGCGGAGCCGGTGTGCTTCAACCACAACCTGGAAACGGTGGAACGGCTGCAGGGCGAGGTGCGCCGCGGCGCCACCTACCGGCGATCCCTGGGCTTGCTGGCGGCAGCAAGGCAGCAGGCACCACACATTCCCACCAAGTCTGGCTTGATGTTGGGGCTAGGCGAAACGATGGCGGAGGTGGAGCAGGCGATGGCGGACCTGCGGGCCGTCGATTGCCAGCGGCTCACCCTGGGCCAGTACCTGCGGCCCTCGCTGGCCCACATGCCGGTGGATCGCTACTGGCAACCCGAGGAGTTCGAGGCCCTGGCCGACACGGCCCGCCGCCTGGGCTTTGCCCAGGTGCGCAGTGGCCCCCTGGTGCGCAGCAGTTATCACGCGGCGGATACCTGATCCTGCCCCAGCTGGCGCAGGCGTTGCTCGCATTGCTCTAGAGGAGCCAGGTCGACATCGACACTGCTGCTGCCGTCGTACTCAAAGGGATTATCGAGATCGCGAATCAGAAAAACAAGATAGAGAAAGGAGGTGAACAGGAAACTAGAAACAACAAAGTTTTCGCCAAAGTTATCAGCCCCGATCAGTAATAAGGCGATAAACACCCCCAGCAAAAACAGCTCTAACAATGCATAGGCGGGGGCGATGAAGTCATGGTCGCGGTTGCTGGCGATGCGGCTGAGCAACAGGCGCATTTTGGCCATATTCGCCAGGCTGGGATTGTTGGCATCCGAGCGGCCAGCTGCCTCCAAGGCCGCCAGGCTGCCGTTCAACTGCTGCATGGCGGTCTGCACCCCTTCCCAGGGGGCCTGCTTGAGCAACCAAAGGCGAATCGCTTCCAGGGCCACCACCAGGGCCGCCCGAATCCGCGCGGCATCAAGATCGGGAGCCGCCGCCCCATTGACGGCCAGCCGATCGTTGATGGCTTCCGCCTCATTCACCAGCTCCAGCACCATGTCCTCACTGGCGTGATACTGGCTGAGGGTGCCACCCAACACCAGGGCGAGGATGAAACTGGCGGCCCCCAGCAACGAGCCCGTCAGGGAGTCAAATTTCCATAACTCCCAGCCCAACTGGTGAAACAGCACCTCCAGCAGGCCAAACAGCAACGTAAATGGCGCCACCGCCAGCAGCACCCGCCACTTGACCGGCATCCCGCGCAGCCAGGCCTGATAGGGATTTACTGGTTTGGGTTGGATCGGGGTGGGCACGGAGCGGCTGGCTGGTGTCATGGGCGGGTGGCTTGGCGGCCGGGGGTCAGTTTGGCTGGTCGGTGGGTGGGGGGAGGCTGGGAGTGGGTGAGCCATGGCGAAAAGCCAGTACTTGGCGGGGGTGATGTACTGGCTATAGAGGGATTGGTGGAAGATAAGTTCCTAGGATTCTTCTGGTTTGCGGATGGATTTGTGTCTCTTGACTACTTCGTTGGGTTGATTTTGGGATTGCTGGGATATAGGCGGAGAGGTAGGTCTTGACGGCTTACATTCAGCAGACATTGACCCTAAAGCATTTGTGCCATTTTGCATACACCAGTTGACACGGGTCAAGTTGCGGCTCAGGATTAACCATTAATTTGTAGCCTTCATGATTCGCAAGCCTGTTCACGATTTCTTTTTATTTCTCGTTGGCGGAGCACTCTTCGCAGCGGGAATCTTTCTATTCACCAATCAGGTGATGGTGGATTCTGGCTTCCAGGGCATGGGTTGGGGTAGAAGATACGGTGGCGGCATGGGTTCGTCATTTGGTGGGATGTTTCCCTTTGGCACTGGCCAAGGTTTTGGTTTATTAATGATTCCCTTTGGAGTGGGTGTAGCCCTTCTGTTGGCAAATGTCTATAGAAAGGTTGGCTGGTTTCTTGTATGGGCATCTTCGGCAGCAGTTGGAGCTGGAGTACTCCAAAGTCTACTTTTCAGTTTTAGAACCACGAGCCTATGGAGCCTCATGACGATGGTAGTCATGATTGCAGGCGGTGGAGGGCTAATGTTCAATTCTCTGCGAGACTACCAAGGAGAAGAGCAGGAGCGCAGACGCGTAGAATTGGATGACTCAACGAAGAGCATAAATGAACTCAGGGAAGAGTTGGAGCGCTTAAAGTCGAAAATCAATAAAGACTAGACCATCTTAGTAGTCATATAATATCAAAATGCATCGGGCCTAGGCACATATGTTTTTCTATCACATAAAACTATTGCCCGCAGTCGATCTTTAGCACTGGAAAGAAAGGTGAATATCATCGGCAAGAAAAAGTTAGTCACAGCACTTCAGACACCCTGTTTATGTGATGCTTAGATCAAAGACTGGTTTTTAACATGTTTATCACTTGGAGCTACGCACCATGATTAGCAAACAATCCTTTCAATTTAGTTTTACCAGCTTTTAGATGGAAAGTCGTATGGGCAGGATCCCAACCGAGATTCCACCCATGACGCAGATCTCGGCAACGGAGCAGCACCAGAAGCGCGACAGGCTTAGCTGGCGTTGCCGCTGAGCCAGGCCTTGAGATCCTCAGGACCCTGGAAATCGAGCAGGGCATCGGCCAGGGCTTCAAGGGCGCTGATGGGCAGGGCCTGAATGCGGGCCTGCTGGTTGGGGTTGAGCGAGCCGCAACGGCGCTGGAGCTGGCGCAGGGTGAGAGCGGCGGCTTCGGCTTGACGGCCCTCCTGGCGGCCCTCCTGCCGGCCCTCTTGACGGCCCAGCCCAAAGATTTCGCGGTAAGCCACGCTGCTGGAGAAGTCTTCGACGGTGATGCCACCCATGGCGCAGATCTCGGGTACGGTGCGGCCGCTAAAGCGTGATACCAGGATAGCGGCAATCACATCGTCGATCTCGGTTCCCAGGCTGGTACCCGCGGCTTCGGCTCGGACCAACACCGAACAGGCGGGCAGCTGTGCTTCTGGCAGCAGCAGCATCCCGAGCGCCCTTTGCAGAGGAGGAGCAGCTGGCGGTAACCGCTCGCTAAGCAGTTCGATCCACACCACCCGTCTCTCCACAAACTCCTCCACCGGGGTGGGATCACCGAAATTGAGCTGGCGCGACGGGCAGATCACCACCACCTGCCATTGGCGGATCGGACGGCCCTGGCGCTGCTGTTGCTGCAGCAAACACCCAGTTTCAGCATTGAGCCGCAGTAGAAAGTCGGGATCGGCCGCCATCTGGGCCTCCAAGATCAATGTTGGCAATTCAGGCTGATCGGCGGGCGGTAGAAACAGGCCATCGAGCCGGTATTCCCTTTCCTTGAGGACCGGCGCACTGAACACATATCCCTCCATTTGCGGCAGCAGCGAGGCCACCAAGGGCTGGAGGCGTTCGGCGCGTTGCTGGAACAGCCAGTAAAAAAGCTTGTCGCTGGCGACCACGGGGTGGGTTGCGGCTGGCTCACTATCCCGACGATGACACGCCCAAGGAACCGCTTTAAGCAAATCCCTGATATCAAGGATCTGGATAAATTCAACCCCCCTAATCACTTCCCCCACCCTTCCCCCACCAGCTACTGCCCAGCAGGTGCACCAGCCAGCCCGGTCCCGTTAACGCCAGCACCAAGATCGTCAGCGACGTGCTCAGGCGGCTGGAGACGGTGCGGGCCGGATCCAGGCCGCTGTGTAAGAAGGTGAGGGTGACTACCACCGCAAAGATGCCGGTGCAGAGGGCGCTGGCCGATCTCAAAGTGTCCTTGGGGGGACGGCGGTCCGGGTGGTTGGCGTCGCGGCTGAGGCTGCCGCCGCCGATTGCCCCCGCCAGCATTAGGCAGGCCAGGATTCCAAGGCGCAACTGCAGGCCCTCGTGGGGGTGGGTGCTCTGGATTTTCTGGCCCACCACCATGGCGCTGCCCAGCAGGCCGCCGCAGCTGGCCCCCAGCACCGCCCACCAGCGCCAGGGGGTCAGGTGGCGGCCGCTCAGAATCGAGCCCCCGGCCAGCAGCAAGGCCGTCAAAAAGGTGGAGGGCAGGGCGGCCAGGTGGCGCGTCACTCCGTAGGCCAGGCCCGCCCCCACCAGGACCCCCAGCAGTTGCTGGAAGTGGCCTGGCAGCAGGGGGTGGCTGGGACGCTGGCTTTGGCGATGGGGTTGCAAGCGCGGGTTGGGCTGGCCCGGGGCCATGGCAGGTGGGGCTCCTGGAGGTTGCTCCATCC
>Ga0207941_1000401_pt1 | contig 12899 bp, 13 predicted proteins | sample LakMenEpi13Sep12_FD_150695 | JGI IMG/M metagenome (GOLD analysis project Ga0207941, IMG submission 150695) | Freshwater microbial communities from Lake Mendota, WI - 13SEP2012 deep hole epilimnion (SPAdes) | ecosystem: Environmental > Aquatic > Freshwater > Lake > Epilimnion/Euphotic zone ...
GTCGGAAGTGGTGCAGTTTTCGATGTCGGTTGACACACCAAAACAGCCATGGCGTGAGCCATCAGACCGCCCGCAGCGATCTGCAAAAGCTGGCGACCCGTGGACTGCTGACGGCGGGCAAGGATGGGCGGCGGGAGGTGTTTCGGGTGCCCGAGGATCTGGCGATGCGGCTGCCGGGCTGATCAGGTGACATCTGCGCCAGGGTCTCAGGCAGCTAGCTGGCCTACCCCAACCTCCTGAGGATCAATCGCTCGGGTAGCAAAGATGCGCAGTTGCAGATCCATCCCCTGATTGGTTGTGATTTGAAAGTAGGGATTTTTGGGTGAATAAACTTTATCAATGTAATAGCGAAATCCGCTGTTCTCAAGTATCGACAGCAACCGGGACAACTCTTGTGGCGTATCAATGAACGAATGGTACTCAATAAACATCTGATTAACACGATTCAACTTCTTGGAACCGCTGATTACGTCAAGCTCGGCGCCTTCAATATCGATTTTCAGAAAATCGACCTCATCATCTCCAATCAAGTCATCGAGCAACACTGTTTGCACATCAATGATTTCAGAGCTGGGGGAGATCCCATCGGGGCTACCTGCGTGAATCCGACCGGAATCAGCCCCTAGGCAGTGGAAGGAAACATGGCCGGACTTAGACGAAACGGCTCTATGTAAGAGCTTAACACTAGAAAAGTGACGTCGAGATAGATTGCGAGATAGCATATCAAAAACAGTAGGATCTGCTTCGACCCCTACGATCCGAGCATTGGGATAATTTTTTTTAAACCAAAGAATGCTGACGCCATAATTAGAGCCGCAATCGATGATTAGGGGGGAGTCTCGTTGGGTACGAAAGAAGTAGGAGTGATCATGATAAATCTCCCTATGCATCCAATAAAACGAAAAGCCATCGGCTATGTCAAATTCGTCGTCATCAAGAACAATAGAAGCGGCTTGATTGCGGGCCATATCATGGCAATAAACATAGGGCCCATCAACATCTTTACGCACAAAAGGAAGGGGAGTTGGGCGATGAAAACCAATTTTATAAAGAACCTTATTAACAAGAGACTTGATCATGACTTCGGATTCCTCCCAGGTCTTCTCATCTTAACCCAGAAAGAAGCTCCGCCCATGGTTTAGAGCTGATCTTCCCTTTCTGACTGCCGCGAAGGTATCAACTCAGCCGTCGGCGCAGGAAAAGGCCTTGGGGTGAGGAACCGCGAAATCAATGCTCTGAGGTCTGACTGAAGGGGAACGGACCTGCCTTGAGGATCCGGACTGTTTTGATCTCCCCGAACTATCTGGATGACCCTCCTCAGAGCTGCGCCCGCACCGTGAAGGCGTAGTCGCCACCGGCTTCCAGCTGGTAGTCGGCTTGCAATAGGTAACGCAACAGGGCGTCCTGGATCAGGGCCCGACCCAGGGACGGTTCGACGCTGAGATCGCCCCGGTCAAAGGCCCAACGGAAGGTCCACTGGAAGCCACCGGCGCTGACCTCCCCCTCCAGCAAGCAGGGGCTGAAGCTTTGGCGCAGGACCCGCAGCTGGGCGGTGGTACTGGGCAGGCGGCTCACGACAGGCGCTTTACGGCTGAGAGGACTGGGGGGCCAGGGGATTTTGAAGCAAGGGCTTCAGCTTGGCGACTGGGCGCCCTGAAAACTGTTCAATTGGTTGGCGGCTTTTTCATAGCCCAGCCGCTGGATCAGGGGGATGCCGGCGCAGACCTGGTCCAGCACCCTTTGCACCACGGGATTTTCTTCGCTGCTGAAGCGTCCCAGCACATGGCCGATGGTGCGCTCGCGCCGCTCCTGGGGCTGGCCCGCCGGCGGGCCGATGCCGATGCGCAACCGGGCGAACTGCTCGCTGCCCAGGTGCTGGATGATGCTCTTGAGGCCGTTGTGGCCGCCGGCACCGCCGGCCATGCGCAGCCGCAGGCGACCCAAAGGCAGATCCATGTCATCCACCAGCACAAGCATCGCCGCAGCATCAAGCCGGTACCAATCGAGAGTGGAGCGCACGCTGCGACCGCTCTCGTTCATATAGGTCTGGGGCATCAGCAGGCGCAGCCGGCCGGCGCCACTGCCGACTTCCGCACTCAGGCCCTGCAATTTGGGCTGGGACTTGAGGGTGGCACCGGCGCTGCGGGCCATTTGCTCTATCGCCATGAAGCCAATGTTGTGGCGGGTCAGGCCATAGCGCTCGCCCGGATTGCCCAGCCCTACCAGCAATTGCAGATCCACGGGCTGGCAGGGGAGTTGGGGCTGGTCGCCGCGCCGGGCTTCAGTCAGCCTCAACGCTGGCGCCCAGAGGTGTGGCGGCAACGGCCGTGGCCGTAACGGGTGTAGGGGTTACGGGCGTAGCGGTTAGGGCCGTATCGGTGCTGGGGGGCAACACCGAAATCGGCACTTCGGCCACGGCAGGCACGGTGGCGGTGGCACTGGCGGTGGCCGGCGCCTCAGGGTCGATGGCCTGGCGGAATTCTTTTTCGAATTCCTGGGAGGCCGATTGGAAACCCTTGAGGGTTTTACCCAGGGTCTTACCCATCTCCGGCAGGCGCTTGGGGCCGAACACCAAAAGAGCGATAGCGGCGATAACCGCCATCTCGGGCAGTCCTATGCCGAAGATGTTCATGGATCCTGGGAGGTTGGGAAGGACTCAGAGGACGCTGTTCCAGTTGACATTGATGCCTTCCAGCAGCAGCGACTTGTTGTACAGCTGCAGGATCACCAGCAGGAACACCAAGAAAAGCAGCATGGCAATGCCCATCACCGGCGTGGTGCCCCAGCCTGGAACCACCTTGCCGTACTCGGAATTAAGGGGACGAAGGAAGTCTCCCAAGCGGGTGCGTTGAGCCATAGCAGAGCTGAACTCTCAGAGGCGAGATCGTGCTGGGTACTGTAAGGGCCATCCCTCCCGACCCGGGCCGCCCGTCGAGAGTTTTGATGCAACCCCCCCCGGCCCTGGCCCCTTTTCCCCTCCCCTCCACTACCCCGATGGATCCCACCAGCACGTCCCCCGCCCTCTCCGTCGCCCTCGCAGTGCTGGCGGTGCTGCTGGCCCTCACTGGCTTCGGCATCTACACGGCCTTCGGGCCCCCCTCCAAGCGGCTCACCGATCCGTTTGACGACCACGAGGATTGAGCTTCAGCCGCCAGAAGCCCAGTTGCCACGGGGCCAGGGCGGTCAGGGCCGATCCATTGGCCTGAACTCCGGGCTGATCCCTGATCTGATCCTTAGTGGCCGGGGCCACAGCGGTCTCGTTGTCATCCGTCCGGTCGCGGCCAAGATCCCCCTCCAGCCCATCGCAGCGGGCCAGCACCTGCCAGTGGGGGCCCAGGGCCAGTTGGCGCCGGCAGGGCCCGTGGTTTTGTACGGCTAATAGCGCTTCGCCTGGCCTTGCCGCTGGCCGCAGGGCCACCAGCTGCAGATCGGGCGCCAGGGGCGGCAGGCCAGGCCAGCCCTGATCACCGCCACCCCCGGGCTTCAGGGGGCGGCACCAGAGCGGTTCGCGCAGGCGCACGGCCTGGGCGGGGACGGCGGCGTTGCGCCAGCCCCCGGGGCAGGGCATCAGGGCCAGGCGTTGGCGCTGCAGGCCATTGTCGGCGCCTGGATCGGGCCAGGTGGGGCCCCGCAGCAGCGAAACCCCCAGGCGTTCGGCCTGGCCCGACACCCCCTGGGGGCCATCGAGCAACAGCGCCACGTCGCCAAGGCCGCCTTGGCTCACCGAGGCAATCCAACTGATGGCAGGCACCTCCCAGCGGGCCTGCTCCCGGGGGTTGCGGGCGATGGCCGGGCGCTCGATCACGCCGCCGGAGGTGTCCGCTGCCCAACGGCAGGCCGGCTGGGCCAGGGGCACCTCCAGGCGCAGCAACTCATGGCGCTGCTGCCAGCGCACCTGCAGCACCAGTTCGAGCCAGGGGCAGCCCGCCAGCAACCGCCCCTCAAGCCGCACAGGACTATTGCCGCAACGGCCCCGCCAGACAAAACTGGCGCACAGCGGTCCCCGTTCGCGCCACTGCGGAGCACCGCTCCAACTCCAGGGCAGGGGGTGGTCCCGGTAGTCGGCCGCCAGGTCCCAGGCATCCCAGAACTCGCCTTGATCGCGCCAGCGGCGCCACTCCAGGGGACCCGCCAGCAACTGCCGTCCGTGGCAATCCCAGAGGCGCTCCACCCCAGCGGGGCCGATGCTGGCGCCCACCAGACCGTTGTCGAGTCGCCAACGGGATCCGCCGCTGGCGTCGCTTTCCTGCAGCACCTGCACCGGATTCTGAACTGGCCCAGCGGGACCCGCCTGGCCGGGGCGCCCGCGCTGTAGCCATAGGCGCTCGATGCCGGCGAGGGGGGGAAGCTGCACCCACTGACCGCCACCCGGGGCGTCCTGGCTGGCCAATGGGGCTTCCTGGTGACCAAGGGTCCAGGGGCCGGCCGGCAGGCGCAGGGTGCGGGGCGCGGCGCTGAGGGGTTGCAACTGCACCACCGCCCAGGCCTGGCCGCCGGGGGCCGGCCCTGGGGGGGAACCGATGGCAGCAGCCAGGGCCCGGTCCCGCTGGCGGCGGGCGCGGCGGCGGGCGTCGCGCCACTGGGATTCGGCCTGGTCGTACACCTCGGGGATGGCCGTGCCCGGCAGGATGTCGTGGAACTGTTGGAACAACAGCGGGCGCCAATCGACGGCTTCCGGGGCCAGCACCACTGGGGCCAGCCCCACCGGGGCCAGCACCTGGGCCAGTTCCGCCTCCCGCAGCAGGCGCTCCAGGCTGCGGTTGTGGCGTTTCTGGTCGGGACGGCTCGTGGCGCAGCCGCGGTGCAATTCCAGGAACAGCTCGTCCCGCCACACCGGCAAACGGGGCGCCAGCGGTTCGAGGTCGGCCAGGTAGCGGCGCAGGCTGCCCGCCTGCTGGCGGGCAGCGGCACCCTGCTGGCTCCACAGGGCCAGCTGCTCCAACATCTCGGCGCTGGGCCCGCCGCCGTGGTCCCCCACCCCCGGCAACCAGAGGGCGTCGGCCACGCCGCTGCAGCGCTGCCATTCGAGCCGATAGCGCTCGATGGCCACCGGATCGCCATCGGTGCCGATCGGGGCCGTCATCAGGGCCAACACCTCGGCACCACAGCGGCTACGCCAGCGAAACAGGCGATGGGGGAAGGGGTTGGTGGCGTTCCAGGCGAGCTTGTGGGTGCAAAACCAGCGCACACCAGTCGCCTCGGCCACGGCGGGCAGGCCGGCGCCAAAGCCAAAGCTGTCCGGCAGCCAGGCCAGGCAGTGGTCCCATTGGGGGAAACGGGATCGGCTGTAGTGCTGGCCCTCCTGAAACTGACGCAGCAGGGAGGCGGTGGCGATCAGAACGGCATCGGTTTCGACCCAGGGACCATTGAGGGGCTCGAAGCGGCCGCTGGCCATGGCGGCTTGGAGGCGTTCAAAGAGGGCGGGACGGTGCTGCTCCAGCCAGGCGTAGAGAGCGGGGGTGGAATGGCCAAAGTGCAGCTCTGCAAAGGGCTGCATCAATGCCAGCACCGAGTCAAAGGTGCGCTCGGCGGCGCGCCAGGTGTCGGCCACTGGCCAAAGCCAGGCCAAATCGAGGTGGGCGTGGCTCAGCCAATGCACGGCCCCCGGCCCGGCCCCAGGGCCATGGCACTGCTGGCGCCGCAGGTCCTCCAGCTGGGCCACCACCGGCTGGAGCAGCCCCTGGGGATCCTGGGGATCGAGGGGTTCGAGGTCCAGGTGGCTGTGGATCAGGGCCCCGTCGTCATGGAGCGGGCTGACTAAATCCAACTCCAGCTCCAGGGCCTGGCCCTGCCACCAGCGCTCCGGCAGGGGCCAGCGGCAGGCGGTGTCGAACAAATCGCCCCGATGCACCGTTGCGCCATCGACCCGCAAGGTCACGTCCTCGGCCCACCAGCGCAGGGCCAGGCGCGCCCGGACTTGGCCGGCCCAGCGGGCTTGCCGGTCGGTTTGCCGGTCGGCCTGCCAGGCGGCCCGCCAAGCGGCCGGGCAGGTGAGCCGCAGCCGCAGGTTGCAGGTCTGGCCGCCCCGGGGCCAAATGATCAAGCCGCGCTGGACCCAGTCAGGCCGGTGGCTGGGGCCCCAGGGATGGTCCAGGGCGGCGGCGATGCTGCCATCGGGATGGGGGGCCATCCAGAGCGGTTGCAGGTTGAGTCGGGTCTCCAAGGGCGAGCCGGGCGGATCGGGCAACGTGACTGAAACGTTTCAATCCTGGCGGCCAGCGCCCCCCATTCCCCCGAATCCGGTTGGTCGGCCCACCTAGGCCCATAGGATGGATCCGCTCCGCAAAGGTCGATTCCGACCCTCGCGTCGCTGTCAATCCTGGTCTCCCGCCGGACTGCCCATGCTTGCCCTCAAGATCTCGGTTTACTCGGTCGTTTTCTTCTTCATCGGGATCTTCGTCTTCGGGTTCCTCGCCAGTGACCCAAGCCGCACCCCTAGCCGCAAGGATCTGGAGGAGTGATGGCCGCGATCCGCTGACGGATCACATGGCAGGATCACCCCCTCTCCGCCACCCCCGGGCTGCCTGTGGTGCCCCTGAGTCGGTTCACCACGGGCTCTCCTGACGAACCCACTGCCCCTGGGCTCACCCAGGGCAAGTTCCTTGCCCTGACCTTTGGTTTGGGTTTCATCGCCCTGTTCGGGTCTGGCCTGCCACTACAAGCGGCCACCCTGCCCGCAACGGAGACAGTCGCCACAGAGATTGCCAGTACAGAGATTGCCAGCGCAGAGATCGTCGCTGCTGGGAGTGCAGTAACTGAACAGTTGGTGCCTGAACAGGAGGCGATTGGCAGCATTGCCACAAAGACCCCCATCAGTGATGGCCCGGCCAACCAGACGCCCGAACCGCAGTCGCTTACGCCTGAACCAGCCCCGCTGACGGCGTACGGGGCTGAGGTAACAGCCGACCTAGAGATCGCCCAGGCCTTCGCCCCCCATCCCCAGCCCATCGGGCCCCCGGCAAGTGGACCCCCGGCTGCTGGGCCCCCGGCCGCCGCCGGGTCCCAGGCTCCCCCGTCCCCGGTGCCGATGCGACCGGCCCCGGCCCCGGCCCCTGGCCGCCCCAGCACCACCCCGGCCACCGGCCCGGACACCGGCCCGAACACGCCTGCGCCTTCGGCGGCGGCGGTGCCTCCTCCCCCCCTGGAGCTGGAGCTGAGCGCCGATCGCCAGGAATTCGACAATCAATTGCAGCGCTTTGTGAGCACCGGCTCGGTGCGAGCCCTGATTGGCGGGGGGCGCTTGCTGGCCGATCGGATCGAGTTCGACCCCAACTCCCGCACCCTTTATGCCTTTGGCAGTGTGCGTTTTCAGCGGGGTCAGCAGTATCTGCAGGCCAGCCGGCTGCGCTTCAGCCTGGATGAGGGCGTCGGCGAGATGGATGACGTCTATGGGGTGCTTGACCTCGACTCCAGTTCCAGCGACCTGACCCTTGATCCCCCCGCCGGGGTGCCAGCGCCTGGCCAGGGCCCGCCGACGCCAGCCGTGGTGCCCCTGGCCCCCCTAACGCCGCCGGAGCCGATCACCTGTCCTCCCTCCATCCCAGCGCCGCCCCAATGGCATCCCCATCCCTGGGCGGTCACCACCTGGGCCGGTCAGATGTTCGCCGCCAATTTCGGCGACACCTTTTTGTTCAAGGGCAATTTCCGGCCCGAATACCTGGCGGGGCTCAATCTGCAGCGGCGCTTGGTGGATGCCGGCCCCTTCGCCCTGGAGGTCGACGCCAACCTATTGGGCCACCGCGCAGCGGCCCAGGCCGGTGGCGAATTCAACCAGCCGGTGCCCTTCGCCAAGACCTCGGCCCAAACCTTTGGTGAAGCGACTATTGGGGTAGGGGTGCGCTTCTGGGCGCTGCCCAGGCTGAGCCTTTTCTTTGCCCAAGGCGTCAGCCTGCTGAGCGAGCCCAGTAATTACGAGCGCACGTTCCGCAAGAACTACTCCACCTTTCTCAACTATCTGGCCTTCGAGGTGGAGGGCCTGGTCACACCCCAGTGGTCGGTGGTGGGCCGCATTCACCACCGCTCCGGGGCCTATGGCACCTACAACGGCGTCAAGGAGGGCAGCAATGCCTATCTGCTGGGCCTGCGCTATCGCTTCGGCGATTCCCCCGCGCCGCGCCAGCCCCTGGCCCTGGTGCCGGCCCAGGGGTGTGCCCTGGCGCCACCGCCAGAAAATGTCCCCGCCGAAGACCTGGTCAGCCAGCTGGAGCGGGTCACCATGGGGGTTGAAACACCGCCGACGCCGAACCGGCCCCGGCCCCCGGCGCCATCGGCGGATCTTTCCCCTGGTTCCGTGCCGACCGCGGCCGCTGGCACCGTTCAACCCCCGGCGGCGGGCAGCAATGGCCGCGGCTGGCAGCCGCTGCGGCGCCAGGAACGGGCTCGGGATGCCGCCATCGCCCAGGTCGATCAACGGGTCAAAGATGTGACCTTCCAACAAAGCCTCTCGGCGGAGCGCCGCTATGGCTTCCCGGCCCAGCTCAACACGCCGGGGGCGGTCAACAATTTCGGGGCGGTCCGTCCGACCCAACTGGACGATCTGACCACCACCAACAACCGCAAATTGGTGCAGGGCACCATCAGCCGCTGGCGGCTGCAGGCCCGCCAACTGCGTTTCACCGCCAAGACCTTCAGCGGCGATCGGGTCGGCTTCACCAACGATCCCTTCACCCCGGCCCAGTCCTGGCTGGATTCGGAAAACGTCGTGGCGACGCTGATGCCCAACGGCGACACGGTGATCAAGGCCCAGCGCAATCACCTGCGGCTCGAAGATCGACTCGGCATTCGCGTCAACAACCAAACACGCATCAGAAAGCAACAGGAGGTGGAAAATCGCTGGGTGCTTGGGGTGGATAAGGACGATCGCGATGGCTGGTATGTGGGTTATCGCCAACCGATCAAGTTTGGCGAGAACAGGGTGCTCTCGATCGAACCCCAATTCATGCTGCAGCGGGCGATCAATGGCAGTACCGATGCCTATCCCCTGCCGGGCGAGCCTGCGGGGGCTTCAACCCAGAACCAACCGAACAAAGCGGGCGACCTGTTCGGGTTGCAGCTGAGATATAGCGGTGATCTGGCCGGTTTTGAATCGAATGCCCGCCTGGAGATGAGCACCTTCAATCCGGAAAACATGCCGGATGGCACCCGCAGCTGGGGCGACCTTTCTCGCCCTGTTGCGTTGCCGCTGCTGGGGCCGAGCACCCTGCGGCTGTTTGGGGCCTATCGCTATCGGGTCTGGAACGGCACTCTGGGAGAACAGGATGTGTATTCGGCCTATGGGTTGTCGTTCGAACGCACCGCCTTCCTGCCGACCTGGCGCAAATTGGACATCAATTTTTTCTGGCGTTTCGGGGGTGCCAATGTCCAGGCCAGTCCCTATGACAGTCCCGATTTGGAACGGCTCTGGCGCACCAACGCCATCACCTCCATCAACCTCTCCTATCCCCTCTGGACGGGTAAGGCAGCACCTTTGACCCCAACCCAGGGGCTGGCCAATACGGCGGTGCCGGTGGTTCCTGGGCTGCGGCTGAATATGAATGTGCTTGGCACCTTGGCTTATTACGGGGATGGCACCAATCAAAACACCCTGGGGTTTTCAGCCGGCCCCACCTTGACCCTGGGCCATTTCGTCAAGCCGTTCTTTGATTACACCGAACTCACCGTCACCGGCGGCGGCACCCTCAAGCAGGGCAACAGCCCCTTTGGTTTCGACCGGGCGGTGGATTTGGGTACGATGGGAGTGGGATTGACCCAGCAGATTGCCGGGCCGTTGGTATTTTCCGGTGGCGTTGGTCTTAACGTCGATGGCCGCTCGGGCAATTACGGCGAAGTCACCAATTCGTTTATCGAATTCCGCTGGCAACGGCGCTCCTATCAACTGGGTGTTTTTTATAGTCCTTATAACGGATTGGGCGGCATTCGCGTCAGGCTCAACGATTTCAACTTCAAGGGTCCGGGGCTGCCCTTTGTGCCCTACGAACCGGCCGCGCCGGGTCTTGATCCGGTGCGGCAGGTGCTGGATCGGCCCTTCTGAGGCCAGCGCTGGCCGATGCAATCGCATCGGGCTGGAATCAGGCCAGCCCGATACCGGCGCAACCGGCTCGATTCCTCAGCCCTTAAAGCCCACCAGGTAAGGCAGCCGGGCCGCCGTGGCACCCAGCTCGGCGTCGTGGGCCACCAGTTGGGAGGTGCCGTCCCATTCGCCGCTGACCAACATCCGATGGGCACCATCGGCCAGGGTGAGGGGCCAAAGCTGGCCGGCCCTTTGCACCTGGCGAGCGGTCACATCAAGCTCCACGGGCATAGAGGGATCGGCCTCGATGGCGGTTTGCAGGGCCAGCACATCGTCGTGGCTGGCGCTGAGGCAGGGCAGGCCCAGGGCGAGGCAGTTGCCAAAAAAGATCTCGGCGAAGCTTTCCCCGATCAGGGCCCGGATCCCCCAGCGCATCAGCGCCTGGGGGGCGTGTTCGCGGCTGGAGCCGCAACCGAAATTGCGGTTCACCACCAGCAAGGTGGCGCCCTGAAAGTTGTCGTGGTCGAAGGGGTGCTGGCCGGGCCGCTCGAGGCGGTCATCGGCGAAGGCACCGGCCGCCAGGCCGTCAAAGCTGACGCACTTAAGGAAGCGGGCCGGGATGATGCGATCGGTGTCGATGTCATCGCCCCGCAGGGCCACGGCCCGGCCGGTCCATTGGGCGATCGGGCCGCTGGGGAAGGGATGGTTCATCGGATCGGGGCGCTGGTGGAGTCGAGCTGGGGGGCGGCGGGTTCGGCGCTGGATGGTTCGGCGCTGGTTGGTTCGGCCCGCAGCAGGGGGCGCACATCGGTGACGCAGCCGCTGATGGCGGCGGCGGCCACCATCGCCGGGCTCATCAGCAGGGTGCGACCGCTGGCCGAACCCTGGCGGCCCTTGAAGTTGCGGTTGGAGGAGCTGGCGCTGATCTGGCGGCCCTCCAACCGGTCGGGGTTCATGGCCAGACACATCGAGCAGCCCGGCTCGCGCCACTCAAAACCGGCAGCGCGGAAGACGCCATCGAGGCCCTCGGCGGCGGCGGCGGCGGCCACCTGCTCGCTGCCCGGCACCACAAACGCCTTGATGCCGGGTGCCACCTGACGGCCCCGGGCGATGGATGCAGCGGCGCGCAGGTCGCTGATGCGGCCGTTGGTGCAGCTGCCGATGAAGCAGACATCGACTGGCAGGCCGGCGATCGGGGCGCCGGGGGCCAGGTCCATGTAGCGGTAGGCCTCCTGGGCCAGGGGACGCTCATCGGGGTCCAGCTGGTCGGCGGTGGGCACGGTTTCGTCGACGCCGATGCCCTGGCCGGGGGTGATGCCCCAGGTGATCGTGGGAGCAATCGAGGAGGCGTCGAAGATCACCTCGTCATCAAAAACGGCGTCGGGGCCGCTGGCCAAGGAGCTCCACCAGGCCAATGCCCGCTCCCAGGCCTCTGCTGATGGGGCGTGGGGCCGACCCTGGAGATAGGCGAAGGTGACGGCATCCGGGTTGACGTAACCGCAGCGGGCGCCGCCTTCGATCGCCATGTTGCACAGGGTCATGCGCTCTTCCATCGACAGGGAGTCGATGGCGGGTCCGGCGAATTCGTAGGCGAAACCGACGCCGCCCTTGACCCCCAGCACGCGGATGATGTGCAGGATCAGGTCCTTGGCATAAACACCATCCTGGAGGGTGCCGTTCACCCAGATGCGCCGTACCTTGAGCTTGTTCATCGCCAGGCTCTGGCTGGCCAATACATCGCGCACCTGGCTGGTGCCGATGCCAAAGGCGATGGCGCCGAAAGCGCCGTGGGTGGAGGTATGGGAATCACCGCAGGCGACGGTCATGCCCGGTTGGGTGAGGCCCAGTTCGGGGGCGATGACATGGACGATGCCCTGGCGGCCGCTGCCGATGCCATGCAGGCGAATGCCGTACTGGGTGCAGTTGGCCTCCAGGGTGGCCAGCATTTCTTCCGCCAACGGATCAGCAAACGGCCGCGCCTGGGAGGTGGTGGGCACGATGTGATCGACCGTGGCCACGGTGCGCTCCGGGTGCCGCACGCTCAGCCCCAGGTCCCGCAGGGCCGTAAAAGCCTGGGGGCTGGTGACCTCATGGATCAGGTGCAGGCCGATGAACAGCTGGGTGGCGCCCCCGGGCAGCTCGGCAACCCGATGCAGATCCCAGACCTTGTCGTAGAGGGTGCCGGCGCTCAAAGCCTTTCCAGCCAACAAGGGTCCAGCCTAGGGGGTTGGGGGGTGGGGGCTTTTTGGGGGGTGCGGCCTAGCTAAGAGAATCTGGCTCAAGTAGTTCTAGTCGAGCACGGAATCTTCCGGTTCCATTGCCAACACTCCGGATCCCCGCAGATTTTCCCAGGGCCGCTGGCTTTGCGTAATGCTGCCGGTAGAGGGGGTGAGCCTTGCAACGGTCTTGCCATGGCGTGTGATCTCAACCACTTCGCCGCCACTTTCCACCTGGCGGATCAACTCCAGGCATTGAGCGCGGAAGCGGGTCACTGAAATGTCCATTCAGCCATCTTAATGGGCAGTTTTGCTTGCCAGCAGTCTGGAGAGCGTCTCGGGCAGATCGCGGATCTGCAGGGATGACATGGTCAAGCTGATCCGTTGCCAATCGAGCACCTGCTGGCCGGCGGCGGTGGGTTGTCTCTGGAGAAACGTATAGCGATACCCCGCTTGGAAGCCCCGCCACCACACCATATATGGTGTGCCAATCAGGGCAAAAGCAGACACTGCCGCGCAGGGCAGCATTAGGTTGACGCAAGCCCCAACGGCCCTGTTTCGCCCGCCATGGCCAGCCCCCGCGCGATGCAGCCCAAGCAACCTGCCGAAGCCTGGCGAATCATGCGCTGGCGCAGCCGCCACTGGGCCCACCGCGAACAACTTGCTGAGGGGGT
>Ga0207941_1000405_pt1 | contig 12851 bp, 12 predicted proteins | sample LakMenEpi13Sep12_FD_150695 | JGI IMG/M metagenome (GOLD analysis project Ga0207941, IMG submission 150695) | Freshwater microbial communities from Lake Mendota, WI - 13SEP2012 deep hole epilimnion (SPAdes) | ecosystem: Environmental > Aquatic > Freshwater > Lake > Epilimnion/Euphotic zone ...
GCTGAACTGCCACAGCTCGCCAATGCCATACCCAAGGCCAAGTGAGTCTTCCACGTGGGCATTCAGCCAAAAAGTATCATCGGAGAAGTCGTATGCGAGTGCAGTATTACGTTCAGACCGTACACCAGAACTGGTAACAACCTCAAATAAACTCAATTGGTTTCCTGACATGTCCCACTCCCGCACGTATCCTATTCCCGTTCCGGTAAGGTTGTAATCACTTGTCCAGAGGGTTTTGTTTTTGGTATCATAGGTAATTCCCTGTTGACTTTGCAGGATAGAATCAGGGCCGAAGTTGAATACCAAGCTGCCTGTCCCCGAAAAGTTATCCGCATATTTGAAGACACCCGCAGAACCAAATAGTCCAGAAACTATGTATGAATTTTCGCCGTCAAAGGCAGCATCAATCACCCGCCCATAGCCAGAATGGGCGGTAAAATCAAGATTAAGAGAGGTTGTTGGTGTGCCATTAAATAGATATTCATAGCCTGGCGAATTAGAGCCTCCCGTAAAGCCACCCTTGACTGAGCGAACCGTATTAGTAATGCCATCGACAATAATAGGGCCATCAGCACCACCAGATGGCACTGTTGGGAAGGAATTAAGCGTGGTTCCCTGAAACTGCCATATTTTATTGTATCCTGATTCGTCGGTTACATAATAACGGCCCTTGGGTCCCGCACCTGCTGCCTGGGCAGCACCATGTAAACCTATGGCAAACACGGAAAAGCACGAAAAACGAAGGATGGCGTTAAGCGCTGATCTAATCTCTCTTGAGGCCTTGGATTTGTGATTTCCCTGGCCGGCTGAAACGGATGTACGCATGATGTTGTTAGAGGGATTGTTGGCTTGACTGGAAACATGCAATGCACGGTCACTAGATTGGAATGCCGTTACATAGGGACAGAAAAAGTACGACGGTCAAATGAATGCTGCGTCACTTCACGCTCAACACTTCTGATTGAATCATATTTGCTGCGAATTTGCTCCAGACTATTTTTGCCCAATTGAACGTGCCGATGGGTTCAATTGAAGTGATTGCAGTTGGCGGCGAAAGTGAAGTTGTCGCAGGTGCTCGGTTGCTTATCGGCGGCCAGAGAATTCATTGTTTTGGTGTCTTGGACGCCGATCAGAAGAACCAACTTGGAGGAGCTAAGAACCTCAGGGCTTTACCTGGGCATCAGGTTCCGGAATCTGAACCTCTCACCGTAGCTTTGTCTAAAACGAGTGATGTAGCCTTGGCGTTGGGACGTTCTCCCGAAGCCTACAAGTTGCTTTGCACAATTGCCGATCTTTGGATCATCAATATCAGCTCCAAGAGTTTTCGCAAAATCTGGGATTTAGCCAAGAGCACGTGATCAACATATTGGCGAGTGTTTGGCTGAGAAGTCCCGATATTCGTGATGAAGCGCTTAGACTAATCTCCGATTTATTGGAAGAATAGGCAGCGCTTTTTCTGAGACGTAAGATGCAATTACGGTGAACACTTGAGATGTGCTGAAGTAAACCGTGCCGCCATCGCTACCCAGCCCAATAAGCCGATGATGCAGACCGCGCAAGACCCACTCACCAATGACTGACCAGCGCACTCGCGGCGGCACATCGGCAGGCCGTTCACTCGCCGCCCCAACCTTTCCCCTTGTCCTTCCCTTCTCAAACCCCCTCCTGACGCGGACATTTTCCCCCTTTCGGCAAACGTACACGTCCAGAGGCGTTCACGTCCCGGCGGCATGGCACAGCAGCGGCCCCGGCCAGCGCAGCATCGCCTGATCGGCCGTGATCAAGGTGGCCGCCCGCGCAATGGCGGTGGCGGCGATGAAGCGATCCGCTGGATCAGGGTGGAACTCGGCCAATGCTGCGGCGGCCACCGCTAGGGCCCCATCCAGGGCGATCTCCTCCAGACCCGCGCGCAGCCAGTCAACTCGCCAGCTCTCAGGAGATTGACGCAGCTCAATCCTGCCCCGGGCGGCGAGCATGGCCACCTCCCAGAACGAAATAGCGCACACCGCCACCGAACCTTTCTCCCAGGCTGTGCGGATGCGCTCACGGCTGCTGGGCCCGAGGGCTGGATCCTCACGATCCAGCCAAAGGAGCACATGGGTGTCGAGGACGATCACTCCAGGGCAGCCCAGGCGCTGTCGATCGGAGCGAGCAGATCGCCATGGATCTCCACGCCGGGATGAAGACCGAAGGGGCTGGCGCGACGGGCCGGCGCGCAGGCATGGAGCTCCGCCACGGGCTGACCGTTCTTGGTGATCACCAGCACCTCGCCGGTGGCGGCCACCTGATCCATCAACCCAAGGCAGCGAGCCTTGAACTGCGAGGCGCTGATCGTGGCCACCATTTCCCCAGGGCAGATTCGAAGGCCATCCTAAGGGGGTTGAAGACCATGGTCATGACCATGCTTGGGGTGGTGGAGTTTTACGGCCGCATGGTCTGATTCCTCCAGCCCCCCTCACCCCCCGATCAACGTTTCCAGAGCCGCAGTCACATCGGCCTGGCGCATCAGGGCCTCGCCCACCAGCACCGCATCGGCACCGGCGCTCTGCACCCGATCGAGGTCGTCGCGGCTGAACAGGCCCGATTCGCTCACCAGCAGCGCGCCGCGCTCGCGCACCCGCTCGCCGAAGCGCTCCATCAGCTGCTCGGTGGTGGCCAGGTCCACCGTGAAGCTGCTTAGGTCGCGGTTGTTGATGCCGATCATTTTCACCCCCTCCAGGGCCAGCGCCCGCTCCAGCTCGGCGGCATCGTGCACCTCCACCAGCACCGCCAGGCCCAGGGCCCGGGACACCTTGAGCAGGTAGGCGAGGTCTTGGTCGGTGAGGATCGCGGCGATCAGCAGGGCGGCATCGGCCCCGGCGGCCCGGGCCTGGTACAGCTGATAGGGGCTGAGGATGAAGTCCTTGCAGAGCAGCGGCAGCTCCACGGCGCCGCGCACCGCCACCAGCACCTCGAAGCCTCCCTGGAAGAACTGCCTATCAGTGAGCACCGAGAGGCAGCTGGCGCCGCCCGCCGCGTAGCCCCGGGCGATCGCCACCGGATCGAAGTTTTCGCGGATCACCCCCTTGCTGGGGCTGGCCTTCTTCACCTCAGCGATCACGGCCGGCTTGCGGCAGCTGGCCCGCAGGGCCGCCACGAAATCCCGGCAGGGCGGGAGCTTCGCCACCTGGCCCTTGAGCTGCTCCAGGCTCACCCGCTCCCGGGCGGCGGCCACTTCACGATCTTTCTCCCACACGATCTCCTCGAGGATGTGGCGCGGCTTTTCCTCGGCATGGGGGGTGCCGAATTCGAGGTGGGCCACCCGCACCGAAGGGTTGGGGGGCCGGCGGCGGATCTCCATGGGGTCTCGGTGGCGGACAGCTACAGCTTGGAAGCGGGAGGAAACGAAGGGCGGGAAGCTCCCTCAGCCGGCGACAGCCAGGGCCGCCTGCTTGTAGGCAACCTCCACCACCTCGCTGAGGGTGGGGTGGGTGTGCACCTCCTGGGCTAGCTGCACCACCCCCTGGCGGCGGGCCACGGCGTTGGCGATCTCCTGGATCAGGTCGGCCGCGTGCAACCCATAGATGTGGGCGCCGAGCACCTCACCGCTGGCCTTGTTGAACAGCAGCTTCATCAGCCCATCGCTCTCCAGCTCGGCCAGGGCCTTGGAGTTGGCCTTGAAGTAGCTGCGCACCACCCCCAACTCGAAGCCCTGCTCGGCCGCCAGCGCCTTGGCATCGGCTTCGCTCAGGCCCACCGAGCTGATCTCGGGGTGGGTGAAGGTGGCGGCCGGAATCGAGCGGTAGTCGATGCGGCGGGGGTGGCCCAGGATGTTCTCCACCGCCACGGTGCCCTGGGCGGCGGCGGTGTGGGCGAGCATCATCTTGCCGGTCACATCGCCAACGGCCCACAGGTGCGGGATCGGGGCGGCGCCGGGTTCGCTGGAGGCCAGCACCTGCAGGGTGTCGTCCACCGGGATGAAGCCGCGGTTGGTCGCCACGCCCACCGAGGCCAGATTCAGCTCTTTGCTCACCGGCACCCGGCCGGTGGCCACCAGCACCGCATCCACCTCCAGCGTTTCCACCGGCTCGCGGGTCTTCATGTCCACCAGCTCGATCTGCACCGGGCAGCCGGGCTTGATCGACTTGGCCAGTACGCCGGCACGGGCATCGATGTCGCGGCTGTCGATCAGGTTGCGGGCGGCGATCTTGGCGATGTCGGGATCGAAGGTGGGCATCACCCGATCGAGGGCCTCGATCATCGTGACCTCACAGCCCAGGGCCGTGTAGACATCGGCGAATTCCAGGCCGATATAGCCGCTGCCCACGATCGCGATCCAACGCGGCAGCCACTCCAGGTCCACCGCCTCATCGCTGGTGAACACGGTGCGGCCATCGGTTTCAATCCCGGGCGGCACAAACGGATCGGAGCCGGTGGCAATGATCACGTCGCGGGCGCTGTAGGGGCGCTCCACCCCGCCGCCGCTTTCGCGCACCACCACCCGCTGGGGCCCATCGAGGCGGCCCTTGCCCCGCAGGATCTTGGCGCCGGAGCGCTCCACGGTCTTGGTGAGGTTGGTGCGGATCGTTTCCACCAATTGGCGGGCGTGATCGGCGATTTTCTGGCGCTCGAAGCGCACCGGCGCCGCGTGGATGCCGAAACCGGCCAGGTGCTCGGCGTCGGCCAGCTCCCGCACCCGGCCACTGGCGGCCAGCAGGGCCTTGGAGGGAACACAGCCCCGGTTCACGCAGGTGCCGCCCATGTCCCGCGATTCGACAATGGCGACCCGCAGACCATGCTCAGCAGCGTGCTTGGCGGCATCGAAACCGCCGTAGCCGGCCCCGATCACGATCAGATCGAAATCGAAAGAGCCAGCCGCCGAGGCGGTGGATCCATCAGGGGCGGAGCTGGCTGCGATCACCGAACGGCCTTTAAGGATTGGGCGCATTCTCCCCTGCCACTGACCCGGGCAGGATCACCATCGCCACCGAATCGAGCCTTCGGGGGCGAAGCAATGGCGCGGATGGGGCCGGATCAGGCCCCGGATTCAGCTCCCGGCCACTCCTCCCCCCGCAGCCTGGCGCCAGCGCTCCAGCAGCAGGGGCGCCGCGGCCACCCCCACATTCAGGGATTCCACCGCCGGGCTGTGGGGAATGGTCACCACGGCGTCCCCCGGCTCCAGCAGCCCAGGGTCCACCCCCGCCCCCTCATTGCCCAGCAGGAGCACGGTGGGCCGGGTCCAGTCGTGACGCCAGTAGGGCGGTGGATGGGGCCAGGCCGGCGAAGGCAGCACGGCCGCCACCACCTGCAGACCGCTGCGGCGGGCCCGATCGAGGCGGACGGCCAGCTCGGCGGCCTCCAGGCGAATCAGGGGCAGGGCCAGCACCGCCCCGCTGGAGGAGCGGAGCACCTTGGGCTGGTGCGGATCGGCCCCTTCCCCCAGCCACACCTCCTCCACCCCGGCGGCCAGGGCCGTGCGCAGCAGCGTGCCCAGGTTGCCCGGATCCTGGAGACGGTCGAGGGCCAGCACGAAGCAAGCCGGAGCGGCGGGCTTGGGCTCCGGCGTGGGCAACACCGCCAGCACACCATCGGGAGAGCGGGTGGTGGCGGCGGCCTCCAGCACCTCGGCCGCCATCGCGCGCAGGGGGGTGGCGGCCGGCAGGGCGGCCAGTAGGTGGGGGTGGCGGGCGATCCAGGCGGGGGTTGCCACGAGTAGGTCGGGCTCGAGGCCGAGGCGCAGCATCTCCTCGATCAGGTGGGTGCCCTCCAGCAGAAGCTGGCGGCTCTGCCGCCGCCCACGGGCGTCATGGAGGGAACGCAGCCGGCCCACCAGGGGATTGCGCCGGCTGGTGATCGCTTCGGATGCCGCAGCCGCAGCCACGGGAACGGGCACGGGCACCACAGGATCACCCGGGGACGCCCCGACCTCAGAAGGGTCGGTTGCTGCGCACATGCAGTTGTTTATGGATCACCAGCTCCTGGCCGTCGAGATCCATACCGCTGACGGCGGCAACCTCACCACGAAGCCCCTCGGCGGCAAGGTTTTCGATCAGTTTGCGGATCACAATGTCCTCGACCGTGACCTGGTCAAATCCATCGGGCGTGAGGCTCTCCAAAAACTTGCCCACCTTGGCGGCAAGAAGTTCGGAAGAATTGGTGATCTTGAGAACGATCATGAAGGGTCGATGCGGATGGGGAGACTTGAACTCCCACGACATTGCTGCCACTAGTACCTGAAACTAGCGCGTCTACCAATTCCGCCACATCCGCGGGCGCACCTCACTGCGGAAATCGCAGTGACCGATGCACTGTAGGTCATCGCCTCCAGGCCAGCCGCGCGGGCCGCTGCCGGCCGCTCGCCGGAGCAATCCCAACGCCGTGGAGCGCCAACGAGACAGTTCGGGCGGCGGCCACGTAGACGACCTGCATAAAAGTTGTCAATATGCGCTCGCGTTTCATGACAGGCCCGGCGCCATGACCATCTCCGCGGCACCGGCCCTCCAGCTCCTCGACTCCCGCCTCGAGGTTTCTGGTGGCCTCAAGCTCTCAGGAGAGCTTCGCGTCAGTGGCGCCAAGAATTCGGCCCTGGTGTTGATGGCGGCCTGCCTGCTCAGCCGCGACACCCTGCGGCTCCGCAATGTGCCCCCTCTCACCGACATCACCGCCATGGGAGAGATCCTGGCGGCCCTCGGTGTGCGGGTCACCCGCCAGGGCGACTGCATCGACCTCGACGGCGAGCACATCACCCAGGCCGCCCCTCCCTATGAGCTGGTGAACAGCCTGCGGGCCAGCTTCTTCTGCATCGGCCCCCTCCTGGCCCGGATGGGCACCGCCCAGGTTCCTCTGCCCGGGGGCTGTCAGATCGGGAGCCGGCCCGTGGTGGAGCACGTGAAGGGGCTCAAGGCGCTCGGCGCCCAGGTCAGCATCGAACACGGGGTGGTCACCGCCTCGGTGCCGGGCCGCAGCAAGCGACTCAAAGGTGGTCACATCCATCTCGACTGCCCGAGCGTCGGCGCCACCGAGACGCTGATGATGGCCGCCGCCCTGGCCGACGGCGAAACGGTGATCGACAACGCCGCCCTCGAGCCCGAGGTGATCGACCTGGCCCGCCTGCTCAACGCCATGGGCTGCCGAGTGCGCGGGGCCGGCACCCCCACGATCGTGATCAATGGGGTGCCCACCCTCCATGGGACCGACTACGCGGTGATTCCCGACCGGATCGAGGCCGGCACCTTCCTGCTCGCCGCGGCGATCACCCGCTCCACCCTCACGGTGGGTCCTGTGATTCCCGAGCACCTCGGAGCCGTGCTCACCAAGCTGGATGAGGCGGGTTGCCGCCTGGTGCAGGACGGCACAAACCTGACGATCAGCGCCGAATCGATCCAGGCGTTGGATCTGCGCACCATGCCCTTCCCCGGCTTCCCCACCGACCTCCAGGCCCCCTTCATGAGCCTGCTGGCCACCGCCAACGGCACCAGCGTGGTGGTGGAGACCATCTTCGAGAACCGTCTCCAGCACGTAGCCGAACTGCAGCGCATGGGCGCCTCGATTCGCCTCCAGGGCAACACCGCCTGCATCGAGGGCGTGGCACGCCTCAGCGGCGCCCCGGTGCGAGGCACCGACCTGCGGGCCTCGGCCGCCATGGTGCTGGCCGGCCTCGCCGCCGATGGCGTCACCACCGTGCGGGGGCTGGAGTTCCTCGACCGCGGCTACGCCAACCTCGAGGGCAAGCTCAACGCCGTTGGGGCCCGCATCCGCCGGCTCAGCGATCCGGCCTGAGGGCTGGCGCCTAGAGTCTGAATCGCGGGAGCGTGCCGGAATTGGTAGACGGACTCGACTCAAAATCGAGCGCCTTCGGGCATGTGGGTTCGAGTCCCACCGCTCCCATCCTTTCAGCGGTGATGGACACCTACTCGCGCTTTCCCCTCACCCTGGTGCGGGGGAAAGGGCTTTGGGTGTGGGACGACGAGGGCCGTCGCTACCTCGACTGCGTCGCCGGCATCGCCGTGTGCACCCTCGGCCATAGCGACCGGGTGCTGCGGCGCAACCTTTGCCACCAGCTGGGCACCCTCCAGCACGTGTCCAACCTGTACCGCATCCCTGAGCAGGAGGCCCTGGCCCGGGCGATCTGCGAGCGCAGCTGCGCCGACAAGGTGTTTTTCTGCAATTCCGGCGCCGAGGCCAACGAGGCCGCGATCAAGCTGGCCCGCAAGCATGGGCACGTGGTGCGGGGCATCGAGCGCCCCGTGATCCTCACCGCCGAAGCCAGCTTCCACGGCCGCACCCTGGCGGCTGTGAGCGCTACCGGCCAGCCGAAGTATCACCAGAACTTCGAGCCGATGGTGGAGGGCTTCCGCTACTTCCCCTACAACGACACCGCCGCCTTCGAGGCCCTGCTGGCCGAGTGTGAAGCCGAGGGCCCGCGGGTGGCGGCGGTGCTGCTCGAACCCCTCCAGGGCGAAGGCGGCGTGAACCCCGGCGATCCGGCCTTCTTCCAGCGGGTGCGCCAGCTCTGCGATGAACGCTCCATTTTGCTGATCCTCGATGAGGTGCAGGTGGGGGTGGGCCGCAGCGGGCGCTGGTGGGGCCACGAATGGCTCGGCATCGAACCCGACGCCTTCACCCTCGCCAAGGGCCTCGGCGGCGGCATCCCGATCGGAGCGCTGGCGGTGAAGGCCTCCGCCGACCTCCTCCGGGCCGGCGAACACGCCAGCACCTTCGGGGGCAATCCCTTTGCCTGCCGGGCCGGACTCACGGTGATCCAGGAGATCGAGCGCCGCGACCTGCTCACCCACGTGGAGGCCATGGCCAGCCGCTTGCGGGAGCAGCTTGAGGCCTTGGTGCAACGGCATCCCACCCTGCTTGAGTGCCAACGGGGCTGGGGACTGCTGCAGGGCCTGGTGCTGCGCGAGGAAGCTCCATCCGCCCCCGATCTGGTGAAGGCGGCCATGGCTGAGGGACTGCTGCTGGTGCCAGCCGGGCCGCGGGTGGTGCGCTTCGTGCCGCCCCTGGTGATCCGGCCGCGCCACATCCGCAAGGCGATCAAGCGGCTTGAGCGGGCGCTGCTCACCCTGGCGTGAACGCCACCGCCCCCGCGCCCGAGCGCCCCGAACCGGTGGAAGCCCCCCCCGAGCTGGCCTCGCAGGCGGCTGAACCGGAGACGGCTGAACCGAAAACAGATAAACCGGAGACCACCGGATCCCCGCAGCCGGTGGATCTCGATGACCTCCTGGAGCCCTTCGCCAGCCGCGGCATGGACCTGGGCCTTCGGCGGCTGGAGGGGGCCCTCGCCGCCGGCGGGCACCCGGAGCGGCGGTTCCGCGCTGTGCAGGTGGCCGGCACCAACGGCAAGGGATCGATCGCCACTTTCCTCCACGCCATCCTGCGGGCGGCGGGCCTGCGCTGCGGCATCTACCGCTCCCCCCACCTGGTGAGCTGGTGCGAGCGGATCCAGCTCAACGACCGCTGGATCGCACCGGCCACCCTCCGCGCCGACCTGGCCCGCTGGCGGCCGATCGCCGCAGCCCACCAGCTCACCCCCTTCGAATGGCTCACCGCCGCGGCCTTCGATCGTTTCGCCCTAGCCGAGCTGGATGTCAGCGTGCTCGAAGTGGGTCTGGGGGGGAGGCTCGACGCCACCACGGCCCATCCGCACCGCCCCGTGGTGGGCTTCGGGGCGATCGGCCTCGATCACTGCGAACACCTCGGCGCCGATCTGGCCTCGATCGCAAGGGAGAAGGCCGGGGTGCTCAGCGGCGGCTGCCTGGCGTTCAGTGCTCCCCAGGAGCCGGAGGTCGCCACCATGCTCGAAGCGGAAGCCCGAAGGCTCGGGGCCGAGTTGCGCTGGGTGGCGCCCCTGGCCGCCCCCGAAGCAGGTGGCCCGGAGCTCGGCCTGCCAGGCATGGTGCAGCGCAGCAATGGGGCCGTGGCTGTGGCGATGGCGCGGGCCCTGGCGGAGCGGGGCTGGCCCCGGCCGGAGGCCACCCTCAGCGAGGCCGCGATCCTGGCCGGCCTGGCCGCCGCCCGCTGGCCCGGACGGCTGGAAACCCGCCACTTCCGAGGTGTGCCCCTGCTGCTCGACGGGGCCCACAACCCACCGGCCGCCGTGGTGCTGCGGCATGAACTGGATCGGCTGGGGGGCGGCGGGCGGACCTGGCTGATCGGCATCCAGCGGCACAAGGATGGAGCCGCCGTGCTGCGGGCGCTGATCGGGCCAGAGGACAGGGCCCTGATTGTGCCGATCCCCGATCACCGTGCCTGGGGCCTCGATGAGCTGGCGGCCGCCTGCCCGGAGCTGGCCGGCCAACTGGCCTCGGTGCTGGAGCTGGAGCACGGCCTTCAGCAGCTCAGCGGAGCGGCAGCTGGAAAGGGCTTGCCGGGCAGCGCGCTGCCAGTGGTGGCAGGGTCCCTTTATTTGCTGGGAGCCGTGATGCCGCTGCTGGATCCGCTCCCGGCTGGATCGCCGGCCCCCACCGATGCGGCTGGCCCCGGCCTGGCTTCGTAAGGAAGCGGTCAGGTCGCAGCGATGACGGAAGCAGCTGCCCTGGCCAGGCTGGAGGGGTAGTGGAATTCTCCCTTCCATGGCTGTTGAACTGACCAAAGAAGAACGCAACAAACTGATGGGCGGTCCCCTGGCCGCCGCCATGGCCATGATGGCCGTGGACATGGGCATCTTCTCGAGCGCCCAGGAAGCCATGGCCCTGGGCCGTGAGCTGGCCGGTGCCGCCGGCCGCTACGCCTCCAACCCCCTGATCTCCAGCCTGTTCGATCCGGAGGCCCTCAAGCAGGGGATCCAGCCTCAGAAGCTCGCGGTCACCCCCGAAGATGTGCGCGACGGCAAGGTGCTCGACCGCGCCCTTGAGGAGGTGGATGGAGCCGTGGCCCTGGCTCGCGCCAAGGGTGATGCCGCCTCCGCCCAGCAGTACTGCCAGCTGATCGTGGAGGGCTGCGAGGCGGTGGCCGCCGCCGCCGGCAATGGCCTGTTCGGCTCCGGTGAGAAGGTGAGCACCGCCGAGAAGGCTGCCCTCGATCGCATCCGCAAGCATCTGGGGGTGAGCTCCACCTCCGTGTGAGCCCGGCTGCGCCACGATGGGGCCAGGGTCGCCGTAGTAAGCGCAGCCCGAGGGGCCAGAGTCGATCCCAAGCGGGTCGGCTTTGGCCCTTTCTTCACACCAGCTCCGGAGGCCCCATGTTTAGCCCTAGCGCCTTCGCCCCCTGCCTGGCCCTGCTGCTGAGCCTGGTGCTCGCCCTGGGCACCCTGATCGGCGGAGCGATTCCGCCGGCGTGGGCCGAATTCCAGGGGGTGGACTACACCCTCACCAACCAGAACGGCCAGGACTTCAGCGGCCAGCAATTGGCCCAGACCTCCTTCGCCGGCGCCCAGGGCCGAGGTGCCCGCTTCGTCGGCGCCGATCTGCATGGCGCGATCCTCACCCAGGCGGCCTTCCCGAACGCCGACTTCAGCGGCGCCGACCTCAGCGACGTGCTGATGGACAAGGTGGATTTCAGCGGCGCCAACTTCCACAACGCCGTGCTGCGCGGCGCGATCGCCTCCGGCAGCAGCTTCAGCGGCGCCGATGTAACCGGGGCTGATTTCAGCGATGCCCTGATCGACCGGGCCGACCAGCGCGCCCTCTGCCGCGACGCCAGCGGCACCAACCCCACCACCGGGGTGGACACCCGCCTCAGCCTGAATTGCGGCTGAGGCCGAGCCCCTGCCCTGACCCGCTCCTGAACGCTGCCTGGGAGCGGTAGGCGTGGAGCCTGAAGATGGCGAAGCAGAGTGAACAGGAGGCCGATCCACTCAAGGGGCCGGTTCTGACTTGAGCATGCCATTCGACTCTCAAACGGGTTCTGCCGCTTCTCTCGGACTCGCGCTCAATTTGATGCCCAGTGCCGAGGCAACCTTTAACACAGTATCAAAATTTGGGCTGCGATCTCCATTTGCCACCTCAATACAGGCATCAAGATAAGCGGCCATCTCCTCGGGTGCCTCCAGGAACTCCGCAACATCATATGGCGCTGTTTTGGTAGTCATCGTTCATCCTCCTTTCAGCTGCGAGCAAGATCGACTGCTGTTCTGAAATCTTTTTCTTAAGTGGCTTTGTTACCACCGGCAAGAAGAATAATCAAGACAGATCCTCTTTACTGAAAAGAGGCTTTTGAGTGCCGTACTCAGGCGTTTACCTGTAACCGCTGAGTACTTTGGCACGCCTATACCGCAACCCTCTGAACCCCCACAAAATCAAGTTCCTCAATATCATCTTCTTAGACTTCGAAACATAACTCGATCGCCTCCTTGATGCGCTCCATCAGCTCATCAAGAGAACGTGCCTCTGTGTAACAGCCAGAGAGAGCAGGCACACTCGCTACGAAAAAATCCTCTGAGTCTTACTCGACAACGACATCAAACTGCCTTGCCATGAAAAAATCCTGAACCACTTAACAATAGCTCCAATCTGTCCGGCCGAGCCCCCCTCACTGGGGAACCGCCCAACGCTGCCACTGAGTGGCAGGCAAGGACTCTAGAATGTTAGGAGAGGATCGGTTGAGGCCTGTCCACTCAAGGGGCTTGTTCGAAGTATCGCTTCTCACCAGAGGGCTCGTGCAGACTCTTGTCTATACAGCCAGCTCCATAAAAGTCTTGAATCTTATTTCTCACTTGTGCCCACGATTATTAGGCTGAGACGTGACCTTTAGCGATAATCTAGTTTGTTGATGCAAACGGTCTCCGCAATGGACTATTGCTGTTGCCAACTAATTTTGAATTGTACTTAGGGACTCCTGAAAAAGCCAGATCGGCTGCGGCGCAACTGGTTTCAGCGATCAAGACCCGCTAAACTGGCCACGTACAGAGCAATTGACGATTGCTG
>Ga0207941_1000407_pt1 | contig 12824 bp, 10 predicted proteins | sample LakMenEpi13Sep12_FD_150695 | JGI IMG/M metagenome (GOLD analysis project Ga0207941, IMG submission 150695) | Freshwater microbial communities from Lake Mendota, WI - 13SEP2012 deep hole epilimnion (SPAdes) | ecosystem: Environmental > Aquatic > Freshwater > Lake > Epilimnion/Euphotic zone ...
CCTCAAGACCCATCAACTCCTGCACCTGACGGCCCAGCGTGATCTCCTGCTCATGGCTAAGCAAAGGCACACGGCCGATGTCGCGCAGGTAGGAGCGCACAAGGTCCCCGTCCAGGGGGGCCATTAGGCGTTGACGGGGCGGTGCCGATGGCGGGTCTTTCGACAGGGGGTCGGTCGACAGGGAGTCGGTCGACAGGTGGTCGGTGGTCAGATCGAGCGGAAGCGCAAGGATCACGGGCCTTTGCCCAACGATGTGTGAAGCCTAACCTAAAGAAGTGTGAATTTCTCTCATTGTTGGCGGGGTGGCAGCCTGCGCCTCAGCCGCTGCCAAAGCGCGACAAAAGCCAGGAGGCGGTGCGCAAATAGATGAAAACCCCTGCCACGTCAGTGGCCGTGGTGATGAAGGGCGCCGACATCAGGGCCGGATCCAGTCCCAGGCGCGAAAAAAGCAAGGGCAGGGCGGCACCTGCGGTGGCCGCCAGGGTGGTAATTGCCACCAGGCTCAGCCCAGCCGCCGAGGCCACGAGCACGCTGCCGCCCATCTTCCAGGCCCAGGGCACAACCACCAGCGCCATCAACACGCCCAGCAAGGCCCCGGCCAGGGTCTCCCGCCCTACGGCCCGCCAGGCCCCCAGGCTCTGCAGCCGTTGGGTGCTGAGACCCCTAATCACGACGGTCGAACTTTGGGCTCCCACATTGCCCCCTGTGCCGATCAACAGCGGAATGAAAGCGGCCAGCATCACCACCTGCTTAAGCACCCCCTGCTCGGAGGCGATCACCGCCGAAGTGCCGGTATTGGCAACCAGCAAAACCAGCAACCACACCACCCGCCGACGGGCAATGGTGAAGAGGCCGCTGCGGAAGTAGTCATCGTCATCGCCCGCTTGAACGGCGCCAGCGGCATAGAGATCACGGGTAGCCTCCTGCTGGATGACATCAATAACGTCATCCACGGTGATGATGCCCACCAAACGCTGCTCCCGATCCACCACAGGCACCGCCAGAAAGTCGTAGCGCTGTATCACCCGAGCCACCTCCTCCTGGTCAGCCTCCGTCGCGACGCTGACCACTTCTCGGGTCATCACATCCCCGAGGCGATCCTGCGGATCGGCCGTTACAAGATCACGCAGGGACAGAATGCCGGTGAGATGGCGCGACCCATCGGTGATGTAAAGGCTGTAAACCGTTTCCGTATCCTTCGCCCGTCGGCGCACGATGTCGAGGGCCTGGGCGGCACTGTGGAATTCCTTGAGGTCAATGAACTCGTTGGTCATCAACCGACCGGCAGTTCCCGAGCCATAGCCCATCATTTGGGCGGTGACCCGACGCTCGGCTGGGCTCAGCCGCGTCAATAGGTCGCGGACAACCTTGGCGGGCAATTCATCAAAGAGGCGCACCCGATCGTCCGGGGACATCTGCTCCACCAGTTCCAACACCTCGCCAGAGCGCAGGCGCTCGAGCAGGCTCTGCTGCACTTCCGGATCGAGATATTCGTAGACCTCAATGGCCTCATCCTTGGGAAGCAAACGGAAAGCCAGCGCCTGGCGGGTCTGGGGCAGGAGGCCGATCGCCTCTGCCGCATCCACAGGCTGAACCGGTTGCAGCAATAACTTGGCGCCGTCGTAGTTACCAGCCTGGAGAAGGCTTTCCAGCTGGCGCGCTACCACCTCGGCCACAGCGGAACCTTCTACCATCGCCCCTGGAGCCCGCTGAGGCAGTGTATGGGGCTGAGCAGCCCCTTAGATTCGCCATCTCTACCAACCAAAGCTGAGATGAGCGTGAACATTGCCGATGTGGTGGTCACCACTGCCAGTGGCGCACCCCAGCGATTGGGCGATCTGGCCGGCCAAGTGCTTCTGGTTGTCAATGTGGCCAGTCGTTGCGGTTTCACCGCCCAATACGAAGGCCTGCAAAAACTGCAGGAGACCTTTGGCGACCGCGGCTTCAGTGTGCTGGCTTTCCCCTGCAACGACTTCGGTGGTCAAGAACCAGGTGAACTGGAGGAAATCAAAACCTTCTGCAGCACGAAGTACGGCGTCACCTTTCCGCTTTACGCCAAGGTCCACGCCAGCGGAGCCACCACGGCCCCTTACGACACCCTGACCAAGGTGGAACCGGCCGGTGATGTGGCCTGGAACTTCGAGAAGTTCCTGGTTGGCCGAGACGGCACGGTGATCAAGCGATTCAAAAGCGCAGTCAAGCCCCAGGACCAGGAGTTGGTGGGCGCCATCGAAGAAGCCCTGAGCGCCTGAAGGGCGGGCGGCGTCAACCCCGCAGCCAGCCGCGCATGGCCCGGTCCCCCGGGCCCCTGGCCGCCACCCTCAACCAGCGTTGGCCATTGGGGGCCCGCCAGGCACGCAGCAGGGTCAGGGGCAAGCCTGACTCGAGCGCCACAAGCACAGGCGCCTCCGGTTGGGGGGCACATAGCAAGGACACACAGGTGTTGCTGACCAATGGTTCTTCGGCGCCTACACGGCGACGCAGCTCAAGTCCACGGGCTTGGGCCCCACCTGCGGGGAGTGCGGCGGGTGCCAGCAAGGCAAAACCCAGCAGGGCAGCCCACTGCCAAGCCGATAAAGGTCGCAAAACATGCTGGATCGGGGGGGCTAGGGGAACCGCAGCGGACTGCATCAGGGCCGACCTCAGATATCGAGCTGGGCGAAACTAAGGTCAGCGCTGTGGGCTTCGATGAATTCCCGCCGGGGGGCCACCTTGTCGCCCATCAAAATGGTGAAGATGCGGTCAGCCTCGGCAGCATCTTCAATCTCAACCCGCTTCATGGTTCGCGTTCCAGGATCCATGGTGGTTTCCCAGAGTTGCTTAGGCATCATTTCGCCAAGACCTTTAAAGCGCTGAATAGTGTAATTAGCCTTTTCGCCGAATCCGTCAAGCATTTTTTTGAGGTCGGTTTCGTTGTAGCAATAAGCATGATTTTTACCCCGCTCCACCTTGTAAAGGGGAGGGCAGGCGATGTAGATATAGCCTCCTTCCACCAGAGATTTTTGATAGCGATAAAAAAATGTTAGCAACAAAGTACGGATGTGGGCGCCATCCACATCGGCGTCGGTCATGATGACAATTCGATGGTAGCGAAGATTTTTTTCATCAAATTCCTCACCTTTTATACCTAGACCCAAGGCGGTAATTAAGGCCTGAATTTCGGTATTTTTATAGATTTTAGCATCATCAGTCTTCTCGATATTTAAGATTTTGCCTCGCAGGGGCAAGATGGCCTGAAAGCGACGATCCCGGCCCTGCTTAGCCGAACCGCCGGCGGAATCCCCTTCGACGATATAAATCTCCGACTCGCCCGGATCCCTGGAACTGCAATCCGCCAACTTGCCAGGCAGGGTTGAACTTTCCAGCACCGACTTGCGTCGCACCAGCTCGCGGGCACGCCGAGCTGCTTCAGCGGCGTTGAAAGCCTGGATGGCCTTCTCAAGAATCAGATCGATGACGGTCGGATTGAACTCGAGATACTCACCCAAGGCCTCGCCAACCAAGGTATCGACGATGCCACGAACTTCCGTATTGCCGAGCTTGGTCTTGGTCTGGCCCTCAAACTCTGGATCGGGCACCTTGACCGACAGCACTGCGGTGAGGCCCTCACGGATATTCTCCCCGGCCAGATTCGTATCACTGTCTTTACGCTTGCCTCGCTTCTTGGCGAATGCATTCAGCGTACGGGTAAGAACTGTCTTGAGACCCTCAATATGGGTACCGCCATCCACGGTACGAATGTTGTTGGCAAAGCCGAGAATACTGTCTGAATAGGCATCAACGCACCACTGCAAAGCTGCCTCGACTTGGACCCCTTCCTTCTCAGCATCAACATAGATGATCTCAGGATGCAGGGGATCCTTTTCGGCATTCATATACGCGACATATTCCTTGATGCCGCCTTCGTAATAATAAATCTCCTCATGGGGGCTGCCATCGGCTTCAAGAGAATCGACCCGCTCGTCTTGGAACTGAATCCTGACTCCGCCATTTAGGTAGGCCAATTCCCTCAGTCGCGCCGAGAGGGTGTGGTAGTCAAAGACAATGCCAGAGCTGAAGATTTCGCTATCGGGCTTGAAACGCACCTGGGTTCCTGTGCGTTCTGGATCGGCGGCCGGTTCCGAAGCCAGGGTGCCAATGGGGACGCCCCGTTCAAAACGCTGGCAGTGCTTCTGGCCTTGGCGATGGACGGTCACCTCCACCCATTCACTCAGGGCGTTGACCACGGAAATCCCGACGCCATGGAGCCCGCCGGACACCTTGTAGCCCCCGGCCCCGAACTTGCCGCCGGCGTGGAGCACGGTAAGCACGGTCTCCAACGCGCTGCGACCGGTGCGGGGATGGATGTCGGTGGGAATGCCACGGCCGTTGTCGGTGACGCTGGCGGAGCCATCGGCATGGAGCACCACCTCAATGGCGGTGCAGTGGCCCGCCAGGGCCTCATCAACCGAATTGTCGACCACCTCGTATACAAGGTGGTGCAGCCCGCGCGGACCGGTAGTGCCGATGTACATCCCGGGCCGCTTTCGGACCGGTTCCAGGCCTTCAAGCACCTGAATCTGCTCGGCGCCGTAGGCGGCATTGACCTTGCTGGCGTCGCTCATTCGGGAAATCCTGCGGGCAGCCGCTTCAGGGCCCGAAAGGCCTCTGCTCAAGGTTCACTCTACCACTGGGGCCCCCTGGCGCCAGCCAGGGCCCTCTCAGGGGCGATTCAAGGCCTGGATGCAATCGCCCCGTCAATGCGTCCTCGAAGGAGGACGGCCAAACTGGCGAGATGACCCACCCCTCGCCCCCCCTCGTCATCGCCCTGATGGGCCCGACTGCGGGCGGCAAGACAGCCCTGGCCCTGGAGTTGGCCGAAGACCTTGATCTGGCAGTGCTTTGCATCGATTCTCGCCAGCTCTATCGCCAGATGGCCATCGGGACCGCCCAACCCACCGCCGCTGAACGGGCCCGGGTCCGTCACGAACTCCTCGACCTGCGGGATCCAGACCAGCCCATCAACCTGCAGGAGTTCACGGTTCTGGCCAGGGAAGCCATCGCAGCGGAGCACCGCCGCCGCGGCGCCGCCCTGCTGGTGGGTGGCAGCGGCCTCTACCTCCAAGCCTTATTGCAGGGACTGAGCCCCCCGGCGGTCGCGCCGCAACCGCACCTGCGGGCCCAGTTCGGAACCCTTGGCCAGGCCTGCTGCCATGCCCTGCTGGCCGGCGCTGACCCCGGCTCCACTGACCGCATCGCCGCCGCCGATGCGGTCCGCACCCAGCGGGCCTTGGAAGTGCTCTACGCCACCGGACGACCCGCCTCCCAACAACGCCACCGCCGCCCCCCGAATTGGCGGGTACTGGAACTGGGACTTGATCCCCCAGACCTTGGCGAACGCATCAGCCGCCGTACAGCGCAGATGTTTGCAACAGGCCTGGTGGACGAAACAGAGGCCCTTTTGGCCCGCTATGGAGCCGACTGCCCGTTGTTGCAAACGATTGGTTATGGAGAAGCGAGTCGCCTGCTGGCTGGCGAAATCGACCACCAGCAGGCCATCTTCCTAACGGACAAGCGCACTCGTCAATTGGCCAAGCGCCAGCGCACCTGGTTCAGACGCCAGCACCGGCCCCAGTGGCTCCACGGTGCGGATCTGGCAGCGCAAGCGCGTCAACTGGCGCAGCAAGGTTTAGGGTGAATCTTAAATCGCCACTGTGAATGCCTCCCCGTCCCCGTTTTGATCGCCGCGCTCCCGTGCGGGAGCTGCCCAACATCAACGACCGCATCAGTTATCCCAACCTCAGGGTGGTGGATGCCGACGGGAGCCAACTGGGAGTCATCACGCGTGAGGCCGCTCTGGATGTGGCCCGCGATCGCGAGCTCGACCTGGTTTTGGTGAGCGAAAAAGCCGATCCACCGGTCTGCCGGATCATGGATTACGGCAAATACAAGTTCGAACAGGAGAAAAAAGCCAAGGAGGCCAAGAAAAAGTCGCACCAGACCGAGGTCAAGGAGGTCAAGATGCGTTACAAAATTGATTCCCACGACTACCAGGTACGGATCGGGCAGGCTGTTCGTTTCCTCAAGTCCGGCGACAAGGTCAAGTGCACGGTGATTTTCCGTGGTCGGGAAATCCAGCACACTGCCCTAGCCGAGCAGCTGCTGTTTCGGATGGCCCAGGACCTGGCTGAAAATGCCGAAATCCAGCAGCCCCCCAAGCGAGAAGGCCGCAACATGATCATGTTCCTCAGCCCCCGTCGCCTGCCAGGGGGCAAGGTCGTTGCCAAGCCGTTGGGCAAGGCCGAAGGCAAGCCAACCGAGCTGCGCACCATCGAAACCAGGGTCATAGAGACCAAGCCCAGCCCAGCCCTGGTTACGGAAGATACGGAAGTGGCCACATCAGCCTCCTGAACCCAGCCTGACCGCCCCCCTGGCCATCTCCAGGGTTTCGGTTCAGCCGAGGCTTTCGCCGAAAAACTTCAACATTTCTGCCCAAGCGAGGGTCGCAGATTCGGGATGGTGGTCGGCGCGCTGGTCACAGAGGAAACCGTGGCCGCCTGGCAACAGCAACAAACGATGGGGCCATTGACCGCTGGATTGCCGGCCTGCATTGGCTGCGCTCAGGGCCTGGTCCAGGGCCGCCACATCCCGGGGAGGAATCAGGGCATCTTCCGTCCCGCAGACGCACAGGAGCCGGCCTTGCACCCCAGCCACCTCGTCCAGAGTGGGAGGGCCACCCCCGGGTCGCCCACTGGCCACCCCGGCGCCGTAGAAGTCACAGGTGGCGGTAATCCCAGTCAGGCTGGCGGCCAACAAGGCGACATGACCGCCAAAGCAAAAGCCAAGGCAACCGATCGGTGCCCCAGGGGCCCCGGCGGACCCCAGGGAGCCTTGCAGCCAACGCCGGGCTTGGTCCAGATCCAGTAACAGCTCTGGGGCCCTGGTGCGCTCCTTGTGGGACCTTCCCTCAGCCAGGGACTCGGGGCTGTAGTCGAGGTCCAAAGCGGGCGCGGTGCGACTGAACAGGGGCAGGGCCAGGGCCCCATACCCTGCAGCCGCCAAGCGATCGGCCACACCCCTGACCCAGCCATTCACGCCAAACACTTCGGGCAGCACCAGCAGGCCGGCCTGGGGCGTGCCTGAGGGGGGCGCCCACCAGCAGCGCAGCGGCACCTCCCCAGGGTGCTGCGGGGGGATTGAAACCCAGTGGCTCTCGGTAACGGCAGCGACGCGCAGGGGGACGGTCAAGAGCACAGCGGGCAACCGGCACATGGTCCTATGCCAACGGGGCAATTGTCACCGGGACCAAAGCTCCTTAGGGTGGCCAGCAGACCATCTGGCCCACGGCGTGCGATTCCACATTCAGCAGGAAAGCGACATCCCGGCTTCGACGCAGCTGTACAACCAGATCTGCTTCGCCATTGCCGCCCGTCACTACCCCCCGGGGCACCGGCTGCCAAGCACCCGCCAGCTAGCCATGCAGACCGGCCTGCACCGCAACACCATCAGCAAGGTCTATCGCCAACTGGAGACCGATGGTGTCGTCGAAGCCATGGCCGGATCGGGCATCTATGTGCGTGACCAGCAAAAACCACGGGAAATCAAGCCGCCGCCGGGCCTGCGCAGCAAGGCCCTGCCCGATATTGATCGGGAGGTGCGGCAGAGCATCGATGGCCTGCTCAACGCCGGATGCACCCTGCAGCAGGCCCGCGAACTGCTGACCCGGGAAGTGGATTGGCGACTGCGTTGCGGCGCCAGGGTGCTGGTGTCGACCCCACGGGAAGACATCGGCGCCTCGATGCTGATTGCCGAGGAGCTGGAACCGAACCTGGACGTGCCCGTGGAGGTGGTGCCCATGGAAGAGCTGGAAGCCGTGCTTGAAAGCTCCAGCAAGGGCACCGTGGTGACCAGCCGCTATTTCCTGCAGCCTGTGGAGGAGATCGCCCAGCGCCACGGGGTGCGCGCCGTGCCGGTGGATCTCAACGATTTCCGCCACGAACTGGATTTGCTCAAGGAGCTGCGCTCTGGCAGTTGTGTGGGGCTGGTGAGCATCAGCCCAGGCATCCTGCGGGCCGCCGAGGTCATCCTGCACTCGATCCGGGGCAATGAGCTCCTGGTCATGACGGCCAATCCTGATACCAGTAGCCGGTTGCTCGCCCTGCTGCGGGCCGCCAGCCACGTGCTTTGCGATCGGCCCAGCTTGCCCTTGGTGGAACAGACCCTGCGGCAGAATCGGGCCCAGTTGATGCGTCTTCCCGTGGTGCACTGTGCCCGCAGCTACCTGGGCACCGCCACCATCGACCAGCTGCGCAAGGAGATCGGCCTCCTGGCGGTCTGATGCGCTCTTTCACCACCATCCTCCAGGCGATGGCGGCCGATCTGGCCATCATCAAGGAAAGGGATCCCGCAGCCCGCAGCACCCTGGAGATCCTGCTTTGTTACCCGGGATTCCATGCCTTGGTCATCCATCGCATCAGCCACCGCCTGTGGCGATTGCGTGTTCCCCTGCTGCCACGGCTGCTTAGCCAGGTGGGCAGGCTGTTCACCGGCATCGAAATCCACCCAGGCGCCCGCATCGGCAGTGGCGTCTTCATCGACCATGGCATGGGGGTGGTGATTGGCGAGACCGCGGTCATCGGCGACCACTGCCTGCTGTACCAGGGGGTGACCCTGGGCGGTACCGGCAAACAGCACGGCAAACGTCACCCAACCCTCAAGGAGAATGTGGTGGTCGGTGCCGGTGCCAAGGTGCTGGGGGCGATCACCGTGGGGGCCAACACCCGCATTGGCGCCGGCTCCGTGCTGCTGCGGGATGTGGCCTCCGACAGCACCGTGGTGGGCATCCCTGGGCGCGTTATTCACCAATCCGGTGTGCGCATTGACCCCCTGGCCCACTCGGCCCTACCCGATGCGGAAGCCAGGGTGATCCGCAACCTGATGGAACGCATCGACAACCTCGAAAGCCAGGTCAGCCAGTTACAGGGTTGCCTGAGGGAGGTGGCGGCGGGCCGCCCCCTGCTGGAGGCCTGCGCTGGAAAAGCGCAAAACCTGCGTGATCGAGAAATCCTTGAATTTCTAGGTGAGGGCATATCTCCACCATCCACCGCGAGCTGACCAACCCGACAGACACCCTTTAACGTTGCCGGTTGCGCGGGCGAAGCAAAGCACCATGGCCCATCTGCTGATCACCGGCGGTGCAGGCTTCATCGGCAGCCACGCCTGTCTGACGCTGCTGGAGGCGGGCCACTCGCTGGTGGTGGTCGACAACTTTGAGGGCAGCTCCGCGGAACCCCTGCAGCAAGTGGCCGCCCTGGCTGGTCTTGGTCCCCTGGAAAGGCTGGCTGCCGCCCACTGGGGCACGGCGGACGAATCCCGACGACTGCTGGTTCTGCAGGGGGATATACGCTCCAGTGGCGATTTGGACAGGGCCTTCAAAGCCTCCAGCACAGCCATGGTGGAGGCGGTGCTGCATTTCGCCGGCTTGAAGGCGGTAGCTGAATCCGTGGCTGAGCCGCTGCGCTACTGGGATACCAACGTGGCTGGCAGCCGCTGCCTGCTCCAGGCAATGGCCCGTCACAACTGCCGGACGTTGGTGTTCAGCAGCAGTGCCACCCTCTACGGCTTCCCTGACTCGGTGCCAATTACGGAAAGTGCGCCGGTGCGTCCACTCAACCCTTACGGCCACACCAAGGCGGCCGTAGAGCAGATGCTGGCTGACCTAGCGGCCAGTCAAGCCGGCTGGCGCATGGCCAGGCTGCGTTACTTCAATCCCGTCGGCGCCCATCCCAGCGGCCGCATCGGCGAAGCCCCCCTCGGGCAGCCCAGCAACCTCTTTCCCCTGATCAACCTGGTGGCCCAAGGGCAAAAACCGTACCTGAGGGTTTATGGCAGGGACTGGCCCACGGCCGATGGCACAGGCGTCAGGGATTACATCCATGTCATGGATCTGGCCGAAGGCCACCGGGCGGCTGTGCACAGACTGCTCAACGCCCCTCCCCAACTCCTCACCCTGAATCTGGGGAGTGGCCAGGGCCATTCGGTGCTCGAATTGGTGCGGGTCTTTGAGAAGGTGACCGGCCGGCCGGTGCCCTGGGAAGCTGCCGATCGGCGCCCTGGCGACAGTGCCTGCAGCATCGCCGACCCCTCCTTGGCCAAAAAGGTGCTCGGCTGGGCCACGACCCGTAGCCTGGAGGACATGTGCCGAGACGGTTGGAGGTGGCAGGTCAGCCACCCCCAGGGCTACATAAAGACCGGCGAAACGGTTGGGACTTGAATTCAGGCGGAGGTCACCTCCTGGGGGACCTGGGGTTGGAACATGAACATCGAATAAATAACATTACGACGCATCTGAGTCATCATCTCAAGGAACATATCATAGCCTTCATTCTTATATTCAATCAGCGGATCCTTCTGGCCGTACCCCCGCAGTCCGACGGATTCACGCAAGGAATCCATGGCCTGTAGATGCTCGCGCCAGAGGGTATCGATTTGCTGCAGCACAAAAAATCGTTCTGCTTCGCGCATCAGGCCGGGACGCACCTGATCGACCTGGCCTTCCTTGATGTCATAGGCATTACGCAACTGCTCCTGCAGAAAGGCCTTGAGTTCATCGATGGAAAGTCCCTGAAGTTGCTCGGGCTGCAGATCTTGGAGCAGATAGATAAATTCCTTAACCTTGTCCAGAAGGCGGGTCAAGTCCCATTCTTCCGGGGGCAGATCGGGGTTGACATAGGCATCAACAATTTCATTGACAGTCTTTTCGCCAAATTCAATGACTTGTGACTTGAGCTCCTTACCCTCAAGCACCCGACGCCGCACACCATAAACGGCCTTGCGCTGATTATTCATCACCTCATCGTATTCAAAAACCTGTTTGCGAATGTCGTAGTAATAGGTTTCGACCTTCTTCTGGGCCCCTTCCAGGGAGCGGGTCAGCATGCCGGATTCAATGGGCATGTCCTCCTCAACCCGGAAGGCATTCATGAGTCCGGCCACCCGCTCTCCGCCAAAAATTCGCAGCAAGTTGTCCTCCAACGAAAGGAAAAAACGCGTACTGCCTGGATCCCCCTGACGACCGGCCCGACCCCGTAACTGATTATCCACCCGTCGGGACTCATGGCGTTCGGTGCCGATGACATGCAAACCGCCAGCCCCACGGACCTGCTCCTCCTCTTGGCGCACGACCAAGTCATATTCGGCCTTGACGCGGCCGATCATCTCGCGCATCCAGGTGATTTCCGGATTATCCACGGGGGCCTTTTCAGCCGCCTGGGCAATGCGATCTTCGAGTTCGAGCACCGTGAGGCTGCGCTCACCCCAGGTCTTGACGAGGTGGCTGGCCAATGCCGAGAGATCATGCTCGGTCTCGGCTGAGAGGGCACAGGGGAAAAGGGTGCCCAAGGCCCTGGCCTCGCTCGGGGGCAGGGCAGCGGCGACGGCAGCCTCGGCCCCAAAGCCAGCGGCGGGCGAGGCCGAAGCGGGCAAGGGCACGGGGGGCAGGTTGCTTTCGTCTGGTCGAACCAGCCGGTTCAGCAACACCTCGCGCAACTTGAGACGGGCCATGTAATCGCTGTTGCCACCGAGAATGATGTCCGTACCCCGTCCAGCCATGTTTGTGGCGATGGTGACGGCTCCGGCGCGACCGGCCTGGGCAACGATTTCAGCCTCCCGCTCAACATTCTCGGGTTTGGCATTAAGCAAGTTATGGGGAATCTGCTGCTCAGCCAGCAGGCTGGAGAGCAATTCAGACTTCTCGACGCTGGTGGTTCCCACCAAAACAGGGCGGCCGCCCCGGTGAATTTCGGCCGTCTCTAGGGCAACTGCGCGCCACTTGGCTGGCTCGGATTTATATACCTGGTCGGTCCAATCGGAGCGAGACCGAGACCGGTTGGTGGGCACCACAGCCACCTCCAACTTATAGGTTTTTTCGAATTCCACTTCTTCGGTCTTGGCGGTGCCGGTCATGCCGGCAAGGCGCGGATAGAGCAGAAAGAAGTTTTGATAGGTAATGCTGGCCAAGGTCTGGGTTTCGGGCTGGATAGGCAATTGCTCTTTGGCTTCAATCGCCTGATGCAAACCATCGCTCCAGCGGCGACCAGGCATGACCCTACCGGTAAATTCATCGACAATCACCGCGTCGGTGCCGCGCACGATGTAGTTAACATCGTTAACAAAAAGCTCCTTGGCTTTAAGAGCATTGTTGATAAAATGAGCCCAGGGATCCTTCGGATCAAATAGATCTTGCACCCCCAGCAGCTGCTCGGCCCTGGCATAGCCTTCATCAGTAAGGGTAACGTTACGCTGTTTCTCATCTACTTCATAATCACCTTCTGGATCAATACCGTCCTTACCCATTTCGGCAGAACGAATCAACTGACTGGCAATTTCCGCTGCTGCTCGGTATTTCTCTTGGGGACGTTCAACCTGTCCAGAAATAATTAGAGGCGTACGAGCTTCATCGACAAGAATCGAATCAACTTCATCAATAATGCAAAAGTGGAAATCACGCTGCACCACTTCTGCGATGTCATTCGCCATGTTGTCGCGCAAGTAATCAAAGCCCAGCTCTGAGTTCGTGGCGTAGGTGATGTCGCAGCCATAGTTGCGCTGCCGCTCAGCCGGAGCCATTTCCTGCTGGATCAAACCAACGGAAAGCCCCAGGAAGCGGTGCACCTGGCCCATCCACTCGGCGTCGCGGCGGGCCAAGTAATCATTCACCGTGACCACATGAACCCCGCGCCCCGTCAGGGCGTTGAGGTAGGCGGGCAGGGTGGCCACGAGGGTCTTGCCTTCACCGGTCTTCATCTCGGCAATCTGGCCGTCGTGCAGCACCATGCCGCCAATCA
>Ga0207941_1000410_pt1 | contig 12798 bp, 7 predicted proteins | sample LakMenEpi13Sep12_FD_150695 | JGI IMG/M metagenome (GOLD analysis project Ga0207941, IMG submission 150695) | Freshwater microbial communities from Lake Mendota, WI - 13SEP2012 deep hole epilimnion (SPAdes) | ecosystem: Environmental > Aquatic > Freshwater > Lake > Epilimnion/Euphotic zone ...
CGGCACCGGCTACTGCATTCTTCTGCACCCATGATCTGGCTTCTTCCGGCGTGGAGATGGTCTTTTCTGCTCCCTGGCCGAACTTAGTATACGCAAAAATCCGCGGCGCAGTAATGCTGTCAACCTGGCTTCTCCTTTTATGGAGCAGGGTCCATTTCAACCCGTTCATTGATCCTGGTTCACGGATGGTGGTGATGCCATGACCCATCCATAACTTGAAGACATATTCAGCTGGTGTACCCTGGGCCGCACCACCGATGTGTCCATGCATATCAATAAAGCCAGGCAGAATATACATGCCCTTGCAGTCGATCTCCTTGCCGCCTTCTTTTAGTATAGGTCTAAGGTTTTCCCGAATCGGTGTACCGGGACTGCCTACTGCTGACACATATACGATCCTGTTCTTCTCGATAACTATATCGGCCGGACCGTAAGGAGGTGCACCTGTGCCGTCAATCACCACTGCGCTCCTGAGAATAAGCTGGGTGTAGGGCCCCTCTCCTTCTGTACGGATAGGTGCGTCTTTGATCTGTGCAAATGCGGAAAAACATGCGGCGAAAAAGCCTGTCAGTAATAAGAGTTTCTTCATTTGTGTTGGCTGAAGTGTTAAGTTAAATTTTTTTACGAAACGACGGCACCGGGAGAATTGATTACTTTTAATCCGCATGAAGATATCCCTCTGGACCATCGGCAAGGCCCATGAACCCCATGTGAGAACGGGGATCGAGGAATTCTCGAGCAGGCTTGGCCGTTACCATCCCATAGAATGGAAGATCATTCCCCCGCCCAAACAGTCGGCTTCCATGACCGAAGCGCAATTAAAAAAGGCCGAAGGCGTTATGATTCTCGATATGTTGACCAAAGAGGATCACCTTATTGCCCTGGATGAAAGAGGAAAAATGCTGGACTCCCTGCAGCTTGCACAAATGATTCAGCAGTGCGCAAACGAAAGCATCAAAAACCTCATCTTCCTGATAGGTGGTGCGTACGGCATTCATCCTGACGTGCTGAAAAGGGCACAATTCAAATGGTCACTATCGGCACTCACATTCCCGCACCAATTGGTGCGTCTTATTCTGGCTGAGCAGTTGTATCGGGCCTGCACTATCAACAGAAATGAAAAATATCATCACCGTTAAACCCATTCCATGACCATCACCGTATTAATTATCATCATAACTTGTTTAGTATCTGTTCCGCTGCTGAATAATGAAGAGGGCAAGGAAAAAGTGCTGTTCTGGCCTTATGAGATCAATCACCGTAATGAGTATTTCCGTTTCTTTTCAGGTGCTCTCGTGCACGCAGACCTCATGCATCTTGCGTTCAATATGATGACCTTGTACTCATTCGGCTCCGCGATTGAGACCTTTCTTTACCCGGTTTATTTCCAGGACAAATCGAGATTATTGTATGTTCTGCTTTACGTATTAGGTGCTGTCTTTGCGTCCATTCCTGATTATATCAAATACCGTGAGGTTTATGCGTATCGTGCCCTTGGCGCTTCAGGTGCGGTATCAGCTGTGATATTCGCTGCTATTCTGCTGGAGCCGTCCATGCCACTGCGTTTCTTCTTTATTCCGATCGATATACCAGGTTGGCTTTTTGGCATCCTTTTTCTTGCGCTTTCAGCATATCTCGCAAAAAGAGGAAGAGACAACATCGGGCATAGTGCTCACTTCTGGGGCGGTGTTTTTGGGTTGGTGTTCACCTATATAGCTGTAAGGTTGTTTACGGATGTAAACGTGTTGGAACGCTTTATAAAAGCTATCTTCTAGTCGCCATCCAAATGTTCAATGGCCCAAATGTTCAATTGTTCATTTGCTAAAATGATTAAAAAAGGCCGCCTCAAAAATGAGGCGGCCTTTTAAATAGCTATTAGCTAATAGCAAATAGCTAATTAAAGCTTGACGTACTTAATACTATTATCCGCAAAGTTCACCGTGATCTTATAGTTACCAGCTCCGGGCGAAGGAATATCTGCTCCTTCGGGAACGATCAACCCAGACTTAGCGCCTTCGCCAAACTTCTTGCCCCAGTTTCCTGATTCTGGAAGGAGAAGGAATTTCTCATTTGCTTTCAAAGCAAGTGTTGGAATCTCCCATGTGGTTGAATTCAGTCTGGTGAAGGTCTGTGCGGCAGCAATAGCTGCGTTGGAGTTTGGATTATCCCATCCACCAGGTGTTGCCCCACCTACCATATGCAAACTGTTGGGAAGGCCATGCTGCTGTGTGAATGGTTCAACTTTGAATTTACCTGCCTGAAAGTCGAGGGTGATCTTATACAAACCATCCGTTGCAGGGCCGGGGAAGTTATCCGAAGCATTGAACCTGAAATCACCGCCGGCACTTAAACCAGGCACTGAGTTGCTTGCAACAGAATACTTGTTATCCCAGTTACCGTTTACGGGCAACACGAGGTATTGCTTGCCACCTTTCATATTGAATATACCCGCGAAAGTGGTTTCATCCAGGCGTGTAAACTCTTGCTTAGGAACGGGAACCGGATTGTTCCACCCACCTTCTGATGCATCACCCACCAGGAATAGTTTCCCAGAGGTAGGCAGCGAAACACGTGGAGGAATTTTGTACGGTGTTCCTTTGATCTTGATCACATTGGAATTACGCTTCTCGTTATTGTTGCCATATGACGAGATCACACGTACATCCAGGTCATAGGCCTTATTGAATTCAAAGCCCCAGGCCAGCATGATATTGTTCAGTTCACGCGCAGTATAGGTAGTGCTGCGTTTGCCGATCACTTCACGAACCGCAGCCTTGCTGAAATTTCTGCCAGCTGAATCGATCTGTACGATGTATTTTAAGGTATTGGTATCTGCAGCATATTCCGGGTTTGTCCAGCTTACTGTCAACGCATCCTTCAGGCTGTCTGCAGGCAGCGGAGCAACCGTAGTGGAAGAAACAGAAGCAACAGGATCAACACCCAGACCGTATTGGGGCAGGGGATCCAGCTTATCGCAGGCTGCAAAACCCAGCGCCGCTACCGCAGTAAATAGTAGAATATTTTTAATACGCATATTGATGTATTTAAGTCTGGTTATTGTTTAACAACACTGAAAGTGCCGGTCTGGAAATTGACGGTAATCTTATAAGTGCCAGCAGTTGGTGCTCCGGGAAACGCTGGATCAGCATCCTTTTTCTCGAGGCTTCCCCCTTCCCAGGTGCCGCCATTAAGCATATGGTACTGCGTGCCCCAATTGCCCTGTTCCTGGATCATTTTGTATGCACCACCCCCTTTCATCTGAACCACCAGTTCATAGACGGTATTGGATACCTTAGTGAACTTCTGGTTTACATCAAAAGGATTTCCCAACGGATTAGACCAGCCTGAGTTGAAGGCATCACCTGTAACCCAGAGTGTGCCCGCATCGGGTATAGGTACTTTGGGCGGAGGTGCATAGGGTGTTACAGTAAAGCTCACCTTGTTGGAAGTCAGCGGAACAGCGTTTCCTGCCAGTGAACTGATCACTCGTCCTTCAATGGTATACTGCCTGCCAAATTTCAACAGCATGGTATTACCCAAAAGCGAATTCAACTCAAGACCGGTAAAGCTTTTAGAAAGATCCCGGGAAATACTCTGGCTGGATTTTGCACCACTTTTAAAGTTGCCACCCAGTGTATCCAACTCAAGGGTATAGTTTACATCCTGTGAGCTCACACCTGTGGTAAACTGATAGTTAGGATTTGTCCAGTTAAAGCGGATCGCTTCAGAAGACTCTGTTGTGGGACTCAATGCCACCGCGGTCTTGGAAGACGTAAGTGCAGGTTCCGTGCCTCCTTCGAAAAAGATCTTATTCTCCTGCTTCTCGCAGCTGCCCAGCATCAAAGCGAGGGCAAGAACAAAAGGGATTGATTTAAAATATTTCATACCTGAAGACATTGAATGTTAATAATTAGGGTTCTGTTTGATGTTCGGGTTGGAACCAACTTCTGTTGTTGGAATCGGATACAACCTGCGGAAGGCATCAACACCGGTACCATTTCTTACACCGCCTTTCCAGGGCCAGAGATAAGTGGCATCAGTGAATTTTCCATAACGCACCAGATCTGACCTGCGGAAACCTTCCCAATACAATTCCCTTGCACGTTCATCCAACACAAAATCAGCTGTAAGGTTGGGTGTACCAATATTGCCCGATGTGTTGCCATAAGCACGTGCGCGCAGCAGGTTCGCATAGGTCACCGCTTGTGCAACATTGCTGCTGGTCCTTGCAGCGGCTTCCATATAGATCAGGTACATCTCAGCCAAACGAAACACAGGGAAATCGATATCGCTGAAGGTTTTCTCCGGATCTTTACCAAAGCCACCGGATTTTGTCCTGTTGCGATACTTAGTCACTGCATATCCGTCTTTGAACTCACTGATCTTCTCGATCTCAAGGTTTTGTGCAAAGAACTGCGCACGTTTGTCCGCCGTTCCGTTTGGATCAGGGAAAAGATTGACGAGGTTCTTTGTGGTACGGATACCACCCCATTTCGACAATCCTGAAACATTCTGGTCCATATCACCGCCTACGGATGCATTCACGAGGAAGGTGGTGCCACCGTAGTTTTTGGTTTGAATGCCATCATAGTTCAATGTCCAAATGGCTTCTGAATTACCAACATTATTATCTGCGAGCAGGAGTTGACGATAGTCTGACATCAGCGTATAGCCGCCATCGATTACTTTCTTTGCATAGGTCTGTGCTTCTGCCCATTTGGCTGTACCTGTATATACCCCTGCATTGAGGTACAACCTTGCCAGTAAGGCTTGTGCAGCGGCCCTGTCTGTCCTGCCATACTCATTACTTTTTGCTGCAGGCAGAATGGTTTCAAGCGCCAGCAATTCTTTTTCTACATAAGCAAACAAACTCGCCCTGCTGATCTGGTTGGGGAGGATTCCTGCACCAATAGCTGTGGTATCGGTTACAAAACCGGGGTTACCGTAGAGATCCATCAGCACCCAGTATTGGAAGGCCCTTACAAAACGAGCCTCCGCACGCATGGTACGGATGGCGTCTGCATCGGTAGCGCTCAGGCCACGTTCTGTAAGTTTACCATCGGCACTCTCACGGATGAACTCATTGGTCAATGTGATCACATAGAAACTGCGGTTATACAAACCCGTTAGCATGGGGTTGCTGGCGCTCCAGTTCATATTGTGGAAATCCTGAATTCCGGGGTCATTCCAGGCCACAACGGCCTCATCGGTACTCAATTCCTGGGCTTTCCAGAACAGGCGAAGGAAGTCAGAGGTACCTTCATCGATACCAGCTACGTCTCCGGCGCCTGCGGGACCCGAGTTACCCGTGAGGGCCATGCTGCCATATACTTTTGCGAGCACCTGTTTGTAACCATTCACGTCCTTGTATACCTGGGCGCTGGTCACATCGTTCGCCGGGAAACGGTCGAGGTCTTTGTGGCAGCTGGCAAACACCAGCAGGGCCACCGCCATCACCGTTAATCTTTTTGATATGCTTATCATAAACGAGGTTGATTATTAAGTTTAGAAATCAAGGTTCAATCCAAAAACAAAGGTACGTGGACGGGGATAAATTTGATTATCTATACCGCCATTTACTTCAGGATCCAGACCGGTATACTTTGTGATCACGAAAGCATTCTGAATGTTACCATACAAACGAAGACGGGTGCCTTTGAACACCTCACCGGCATCATAGCCAATGTTGATGTTATCCATCCGGAAGAATGATGCATTCTGTATGTAGTAGTCGCTGAAATACTGGTTATTAGCAAACCCTGTTCTCAGGTAGTTGGCACTGGCATTACCCAGCCAACCCAGCGGATTGATCACCTGGCGCAATACACCCAGGTTGCTTTCTATGTTATTGTAATTATAGTTACCGATGTTCATCCTGGCAACAAAACCAGCGTTCCACTTACCCCAGGCCACATTGGAGTTGAAGCCCATGAAAACGCGGGGATCTGGTGCTTGATAGCGGTACAGGTCATTGTCGTTAACGATACCATCACGGTTGATGTCTTCGTAAAGACCTTCAATTGGCTTTCCTGATTTATCATACACCTGCTTGCGCACATAGAAGGTATTGGGTCTGTAATCCACAGAATGAATCTGTATAGTATTACCGGTACCACCAGCGATGCCACCTACGAGGTTACCCTTAAAAGTGGGGTCCTCGTTCAGCAATAGCTTGGTGATCTTTGGATTCAGATAAGTCAGGTTGAATCCGATATCCCAGGTCACATTATTATTGCGGATCGGAGTAACATTCAATGTGAATTCAGCACCGTTGCTCTGGATATTACCTACGTTGGTCAGCAACTGATTGCTGAAGTTGGTACCCAATGCAATAGGAACTACACTAAGGAGGTCCGAAGTTTTACGATTGAACACATCGATAGAACCTGTGATCCTGTTGTCATACAATCCGAAATCAAGGGCAAGGTTAATGCTCCTTGTGGTTTCCCATCTAAGGTTGGGGTCATACGCAGCAGGACGCAGCACAGAAACATAATTATTACCCAACTGATACTGCGCTGCGTTGTTGCCCAGCGTATAACGAGGGATATAACCATAATAATCGATACCATCCTGCTGACCAGTGATACCCCAGCCTGCACGGAGTTTCAGGTTGCTGATCACTTTAGAGTTCTTCAGGAAGTTCTCGTCGTTCAGCCTCCATGCAAAGGCAAAGGAGGGGAACACACCCCAACGATTGTCCTTGCTGAATTTAGAAGTACCGTCTGTACGGAGATTGGCCGTAATCACATATTTGTTATCGATGGTATAGTTCAGACGTCCATAGTAAGAAATCAGGGTGTACTCTCCAAAGCCTGAAGGGAACTGAGGCTCTGTACCTGGCCTGACGGAACCGTCGTAACGATAGTCAGCATAGTTACGCTGATAGTTGAAGAAGTCCTGGTAACCGGTACCAGCCATTACATCCAGCCTGCTGTTCATCCAGTCTATGTCTTTGACATAGTTCAGGTAGAAGTCCATCAGCAGGTTTCTGCGAAGGCTAAAATACTGATTATTCACACCACCGTAGTGATTTACCTTAAACGGATTGTTGGAGATATCCCAGCGGCGATAGGTAGACGCTGCAGAGTCGGTCACAACGACAGTACCAGAACCTTGCTGGTAATCATAACCCAGGTTCAGGTTTGCACGCAGACCTTTCACGAAAGGCAGGGTGTAATCCAGTTGCAGGTTACCGATGCTGCGGAACACGGTACTGTTGTCGTCACGCATATTCAGCAGGGCAAGAGGGTTGTTAGGGCTGAGGTCAGCAGGAGGTGCACCAGACGCTCCATTATTAACATAGGTGAAGTAACCGCCAAAACGTGGGCTGTTCACCGTAACAGGTTGTGTGGGATCAAAAGCGATGGCGCTTCCGATGGCCCCTTCATCTGCAAATTGATTCGTTGTCCTTGCACCTTTGAGGTTCAGGTCAACCTTGAGGTTATTCTTCAACAGTCTCGGACTGAGGTTCAGTGCGAGGGTCTGGCGTTTGAAATTGCTCGTCTTAAGGATACCGTCCTGGTTCAGGTAACCACCAGACACACGGAAAGGAAGTTTACCATCAATTGCGGCACCGGACGCACTCATATTGAAGTCCTGACCCAATGCCGTCCTGTAGATCTGATCCTGCCAGTCTGTATCAGCTGTACCGAGTTTTTTGACATCGGCAGCAGTACCATTGGCAGCGATGATGTCACGGATCTGGTCTCCGTTCAACACGTCCACTTTGCTGGAAGGTGTTTGCACAAAAAGCTGGGCGCCGAGGTTGAATTTCACTTTACCACGGGTACCTTTCTTGGTTGTGATCAGGATCACACCATTAGAGGCCCTTGATCCATAGATTGCAGCAGCAGAAGGATCTTTAAGGATGGTGAAGTTCTCGATATCATTCGGGTTGATCATGTTCAGTGGATTCACTGAACCACCGATACCGCTATTATCTACCGGAACCCCATCGATCACAATCAATGGATCGTTACTGGCGTTCAGCGACGCGCCACCGCGAATACGAATACGGGAGCCTGCGCCAGGAGCACCGCTATTGCTGCTGATCTGTACACCAGCTACCTTACCGGCAATCAATTGCTCTGGCGTCTGGATGGCACCTTTTACAAAGTCTTTTGAATTCACGGAAGCAACGGCACCGGTCAGGTCTCGCTTTCTGGCGGTACCATAACCTACAACCACTACTTCATTAAGATTGTTCGCAGATTCAGCCAGCTGTACACTGAACTCAGTGCGCTGACCAACGGGTACTTCTACCCTTCCAAATCCTACAGAGGTAATCACGAGAACGGCATCGTTGCCGCTCACATTGATGCTGAAACTACCGCTGGCATCCGTATTGGCGCCGCGGCCCGTTGCCTTCTCCACTACACTGGCATTAGCTACCGGCGAGCCATCTTTGGCGTTCGTCACTTTACCGGTCACTACCCTGCCCTGTGCGAAGGTGAATTGCATAAGAGCCAGCATGAGTACGGACAGCAGTCCTAACCGGCTCATCATTCGCTTGACAGTCATAAACGTAGTTTTAATTTTCATTTCTGTTTTTGTATCAATATTGGGTTCAATATTTTCTAACGTTGAATCACAAATTGCTTGCGCATCTGCTTGCCATTCACATCCACTACCAACACATAGTTACCTGCGCTCAGCCTGTCTGCCCTTAGCCCAGTACTCTCCAACCTCAACTCATGCCTGCCTTTATTTTTTATTCCGGCATTACTCTCGCCCACTTTCTGGCCCTGCATATTCCAGATACTTACCCGCACCGCTCCCGCTTCTGGGATCTCATACACGAGGGTTGAACTGCTGTTAACCGGATTCGGATAGATGATCAATGACTTTCCGGAATAATCCGGACGCAGATCATCAACCGATGTGATGATTGGGTTGGTAATGTTCCTGTTGAGGTATACAAAATATTCACCGGGCTGAAGTGTAACGGACTCAGATCCACCCGTTGCATTCCTGATGGTATTGGTAGTATAGGAATACCATGGACCTGCCTGCGGGAAGGTCACTGTACCGGATCTTGGTGAGATGTCAAAATTGCCAATCACCACTACTTTGAGAGAATCGCTCTGCACGGTCATCTGTTTGAATCCACTCGCAAGGTCAACGGTAACGTTATTACCAGTGAATGTTTGCTTGAAGTTATTGGTTAATCGTAATTGGTTAAGGCTGGCGTATACATTGAACAGGCTAACCCTGTTGGTATTGCCCTGGTAATCCCAGCGGATCGGCTTCACATCCGTACGGCACTGTTGATCAGGATAAGGTGAAGGAACCGTTCCATTTGGACAAGTGGTGATAGAATATTCATATCCATATTCGCCAAACTGCCAGATGAGCTTTGGTCCGGGCATCATCAGGAAAAACGCAGCTGCCGCTTCCTGGCGCTTCAATGCAGTGTTCAGATCTTTCACATTATAACCACCGGAGGCATTGCCAAAGGTGAGGTTCTTATACATCAGTCGCTCTTCATCGTGGCTCTCGATATAACCTAAGAGAAATGGATTGGTCCATCCACGCTTGGTATGCAGCAAGCCTTCAAAATTTGAATTGGCTGTGTACCCCATCGTGGCTTCGTTCATGTTGTTGTTGGCATTTCCCCAGAGCATCATACCAGCGTCAGACAGTTCTTTCTCTTCGGTGTTATCTGCAAAATGTTCAAGGATGCAATAGCTGTTTGGAGACACCGCCTGCATCTTGTTATTGATGCGTTTCCAAATGGCAACCCTGCTGGCATCATAAGCACCCCAGGCCGAAACATTGTTCGGATTATTGACTTGCGTAAACCCTTTGGAAAGATCCCAGCGAAATCCATCGAGTTTATAATTGGTTAGCCAATGTTCCACCACCCTGTCTACCAGGTCTTTGGTGGCCTGCGATTCGTGGTTGAAATCATAGCCAACATTGAAAGGATGTTTTGCATCAGGATTGAACCATGGACTATTGACCGATGGTTTACCCGCAGTGGCATCCCAGTACATTTGTACCATCGGACTTTGCCCAAAGGCATGGTTCATCACCATGTCAAGCACTACTGCAATGCCCTGCTTGTGACATTCATCAATGAATGCTTTCAAGTCATTTTCAGTGCCGTAATATTTATCCGGTGCAAAGAAATAGGAAACGTTGTATCCCCAGCTGATGTTACCCTCAAACTCTGTAAATGGCATGATCTCCAAAACGTTTACGCCTAACCGTTTGAAGTACCCGATCGTATCCTTCAGCGTTTTCCAATTGGGTTGCGCAAGAAAATCGCGTAACAACAATTCATACACCACAGCACTCTTTTTATCCGGACGGGTAAAATTATTCACCTGCCAGGTGTAGCCCGGCTTACGGGTTTGTAATACACTCACAATACCTGAAGTCTTGCCCGTTGGATAAGCTTTCAGGTTTGGATAAGTAGTGGGAGAAATAAAATTATCATTGTTGGGATCGAGGACCTTCTCAGTATTGTAATCAGCCACACGAAGAGAACCATCGATCAGGTATTGATAAGCATATTCCGTCCCTGGTGTGAGGCCTGTGAGCCTGATCCAGAACCGGCTTCCGTCCGGCGTCTTATTCATTTGGTAATTCAACTGCTGAGCCCAGTTGTTGAAATCCCCGAGTACATAAATATTATTTTTTAAAGGTGCATAAAACACCAGCGTAGCAGATGTGTCGCCCGGTTCGTAATTGATCCCGTCTTTAACACCGGAAGGCAAAGGCGCAACGGTGGCGCCACCGCTGACGAAGAATGACAACTGATCAACTGATGTATCCGTGCCACTCCTCGCCACAGCAGTAATCAGTTGTTGCCCACCGGCAGGAATCGTAAACGTTTGCGAAAAAGTAGTGACATTATTTGCAGTGACAACATTACTGCCGTACGTGAATGTGATGTTTGAGATGCTGCTGGAATTGGCGGTAACAGTGATGGGATCACCCACTGCCTTAGTAATGGGCTCAAACGATGGCACATAAGTAGGCTGCCGGAGGGGCTGCTCTATGCGCACTTTTAATCCGGCAGGATATACAGGAATGTACATGTCTGAACCATCTGCATTACGCTGCACCACAACACCAAGCCCATTGCGAAACAGAATCGATACCTGCTGGATCGTTTCCGTGGGATCAGTAATGTTGAAAAATGTGCGAAGATCCTGTGTGATGGTATATTTCCATTTCCCATTGCCAAGGGAAGTACACTGTGCTGCTGCATTGGTGGTACCCCAGGTAAACTTCACATACTTCCAGTCTGTGAAATTGGTGCTCTTGTTGGTGATGACACCTATATGAACATAGATATCTGTAGGCTGCGGATAATTGACCATCGCCTTATTGCCATAACTGGCATCCATGATGATGTCAACATTGGAACTACTCTCCCGGAGAAAAGAGGGATTTGTAGTGATCAATTGGGCGGATACCGTGGTATATGCCCATACAAATAGGATAAAAAGCAGTACTTGGCGCATCAGCAATCAGTTGGGATCAGTTCTTATTGTGTATCAGGCACACAATCGAACAACAAAATTGTGTTTTATTTACACATTACCAAATGATGAGCGTCATAATTTTTTATGAGTTATGAAAAAAACCGCTGCTGAATCGTTTATCTAAAACAAAATATTAATGTGTTGAGGGATTTCATCTGTTTGGCAGCCACTGGATCCGGGTCACCTGCCAGGTGGAGGGGGTAATCCTAAACCGATGGTCAATACGCTGGCCCAGCACCCACACGATGCGGCCGGCTGATTCCAAAACCCAAATATGCTCTTTGTCGATCAGGGAGAGTTTGTTGTCAATAAAGTACCTCGACAGCTTTTTCTTTTTGGTCATGCCCAAAGGGTAAAAATAGTCGCCGTTTTTCCAGGGACGCAGTAAAAGCGGATAAACGAGTTCCTTTGCATCAAGGAATGCTTCCAATGGATTTGTTGTAGGCGACGGAAGACCTGCCGTTTGGTTGAACGAGATTCGCCCTCCGTGAAAATATACTTCTGCTGATGATTCATCGATGGGGATGATATCAAAAGACTGGGTCAGTCGGGGCGACAGCACAAGCCAGTTTCTATTTTTGAGGAGCCGATGGGTGTCTGAAAACATAAGGCTCCCTGTGGTGGCATCCAGGAAACGGATGATCTCCGGTATTTGCTTTGCGCTATAGCCATATGGATGGAAAAGCTCAAATACGAGGGTATGTAGCGGTTTTACCCTCCTAAGTTTTTCAACCGGCACCATGATGTCATGTCCTTTCTTCGTTACCAGTTTTTTGAGCTTCGCTGTTACGGCTTCGCGATATAAAAATTCAGCCTCCCTGAATCTGGGCATGTTGTTACGCAGGTTGTCCTGTGTGCCGGGGTATACCTGCTCCACCATGGGTATGATATGCTGCCGGAAATAATTTCGTGTATACTTATCCGTTAGGTTTGAACTATCGGTCACAAATGCCAGTCCATGATTCTTGGCGTAGGCCTCCAGCGTCTGCCGGGAAGCAAACAATAGCGGCCGAACCAGCTTTTCCTGTTTAGGTAGTATGCCGCGAAGGCCAGCGATGCCGGTTCCTTTGAAGAGGTTCATCAGCATGGTCTCTGCGTTATCATCTGCATGATGTGCGGTAAGGATGAAAGACAATTCTCGTTCTTCAGCGAGGTTGTTGAACCATTCATACCGAAGGGCCCGTGCGGCTTCCTGGATGGAACATTTATGATGCAGCGCATAATCCGCAGCATCTGCTTGTCTCAAATGTATGGGCAGGTCATATTCTACAGCAAGCTGTTGTACAAATGCTTCGTCCCT
>Ga0207941_1000412_pt1 | contig 12752 bp, 13 predicted proteins | sample LakMenEpi13Sep12_FD_150695 | JGI IMG/M metagenome (GOLD analysis project Ga0207941, IMG submission 150695) | Freshwater microbial communities from Lake Mendota, WI - 13SEP2012 deep hole epilimnion (SPAdes) | ecosystem: Environmental > Aquatic > Freshwater > Lake > Epilimnion/Euphotic zone ...
AAAGTCGCCTTCTACGCAAAGCAACGTTATTGATTGACCTTAATCACCATTCCGGTAAAAATCATGCTTGAATCCCTCGCCATTGTCCTTGTCATTCTCTGGATTCTTGGATTAGTCACTTCCTACACAATGGGCGGACTGATTCATATCCTCTTGGTCATTGCCATCATTTCTATCTTGTTACGGTTCATCAGTGGTCGGCGCGTCTAAGGTCTTGAAACAACCCCTTCAGCCCCGCCTCACTCGCCGCCGCCACCCCCCGCTCGGTGATCAGGGAGGTGACCAGCCGGGCCGGGGTGACATCAAAGGCGGGGTTGAAGCCGGCGCTGCCATCGGGGCTCAACTGGACGCTGGCCAGGTCGCCTGCAGCTGGGGCGCTGGCGTCGCCATCGCGGCGACCCTGGATGTGGGTGACCTCCCTTGCAGAGCGGGCCTCGATCGGGATTTCGGCCACGCCATCATCCAGGCTCCAGTCGATGGTGGAACTGGGCAGGGCCACGTAGAACGGCACGCCGTTGTCGTGGGCGGCTAGGGCCTTGAGATAGGTGCCGATCTTGTTGCAGACATCGCCGCTGCGGGTGGTGCGGTCGGTGCCGACGATCACCGCATCTACCTCGCCGTGCTGCATCAGGTGGCCGCCGGCGTTGTCGACGATGACGGTGTGGGGAACACCCTCCCGTCCCAATTCAAAAGCGGTGAGGCTGGCCCCCTGGTTGCGGGGTCGGGTTTCATCAACCCACACATGGATGGCCATCCCGGAGCGGTGCGCCTTGTAGATCGGCGCCAGGGCCGTGCCCCAGTCCACCGTCGCCAACCAACCCGCATTGCAGTGGGTCAACACATTGAAGGGGCGGTTCTGGCGCTGCGCCGGCCGCGCCGCTGCCAGCCCCTGGAACAGGCGCAGGCCGTGGTCGCCGATGGCCTCGCACATGGCCACGTCCTCCTCAGCGATGGCGCCAGCCTCGGCCTGGGCCGCCTCGGCCCGTTCCGCCTCCGGCAGGGAAGCCACCCGTTGCCGCACCCGCTCCAGGGCCCAGCGCAGATTCACTGCCGTCGGTCGGGTGTCATTAAGGCGCTCGAAGGCCGCCGCCAGGGCCCTATCGGTTGGATCCTGCTGCAGGGCCAACATCAACCCATAGGCCCCCGCCACGCCGATCAAGGGTGCCCCCCGCACCACCATCGTGCTGATCGCCTCGGCCGCCTGATCCACGGTGGCCAGGGATCTGGTTTCAAAGCGATGGGGTAACAGGGTCTGGTCGATCACCCCGACCGACCTTCCCCCCTCCTCCAGCCAGATTGTCCGCCAGGCCTTGCCGTCGATATTCATGGTCGGTGGCGGGGACGGGGCCCAACAGGAAACGCTGGCCAGAAGAGTATCCCGCCCCAAGATGGCCTTAGCTCCTGCCCCAAGGCCCATGGCCAGCACCTCGCCTGAACCAGTAGATGTGGTGGTGGTGGGCGCCGGCCTCTCGGGGCTGGTGGCGGCCCACCGGTTGCAGGGCCGGGGCCTGCGGGTGCGAGTGCTTGAGGCCCGAGATCGGGTCGGTGGTCGCCTGGTCAGTGCCACCACCGCCTCCGGTGCCACGGTGGATCTGGGGGGCCAGTGGGGCGGCGCCAGCCACCACCGGTTTGCCGCCCTTTTGCAGGAGCTGGGCCTGGCCACGTTCCCAAGCAATTACGACGGCCTCGGCCTCTTCCATTGGCAAGGCAAGGCCTGCAGTGCCCCCATGGCCAGTGACATGCGCCAAAGCTTCCTGTTTTTCGAGCCGGATGCCCTGCCCTTGGATCGGGCCGCCATCGACGCAGCCCGCCATCTCAAAGAGGACTTCGATGGCTTGGTGGCGCAGGTCCCACCGCTGACCCCCTGGAGTCTGGATGCCGCCGAACTGCTTGATCGCCAGACAATCGCCAGCTGGATGGAGGCCCGCAGCGACCTCCCCATCGCCCAGCTGCCCCTGCGCTGGTTGGCCCTGGTGGGGGGATCAGGGGGCTTTGATCCGGCGGAGAGCTCGATCCTGCACCTGGCCTGGACCCAGGCCGTGGCACCCCAGGAAGAAAACCCGGAAAGTTGGTTGGTCCACGGCGGCATGGGCCAGGTGCCCCAGCGCCTGGCCCAACACCTGGGCGAATCGGTCGTGCAACAGCGCAACCCCGTCGTCGCCATCAGCCAGGACGCCAGCGGGGTGAGGGTGCAAGGGGCCGATGGCCACTGCCATCAAGCCGACGTTGCCATCGTGGCAATTCCGCCGCCGCTACGCAGCGGCATTCGCTTCGAACCGGACCTGCCACCAGAGCAGCGAGCCCTGCTGCAGCGCTCGCCCATGGGCTGCATGGCCAAGTGGCTGGCCGTTTACCCAAAACCCTTTTGGCGCGAATGGGGCCAGAACGGCCTGGCCCTTGGTGATTTGCCCTGGTTGGATTTGGTTGCCGACAGTTCGCCCCCCTGCGGCTCCCCGGCCATTTTGGCGGGCTTCGTGGCAGGCCCTCGGGCCATCCGCCTGGGCCAGCTTGCCCCCGCCCAAAGGCGGGCCGCCGTCTTGGCGGACCTGGAGGCCTGTTGGGGCCCGGAAGCGGCCCGCCCCCTGGATTTGATCGAACAGGACTGGACCCAGGAGAGCTGGAGCACCGGCGCCTTCACCACCTACCTGAGCCCAGGAGCGTGGACTGGCTTTGGCTCAGCCTGGCGCCAAGGCCACGGCCGGGTGCTCTGGGCAGGCACCGAAATGGCAACCCACTGGCCCGGCTACGGCGAGGGAGCAATCCTGGCCGGCGAAGAGGCGGCCGATCAGGCACTTATTCTGCTGGGCTGAATCAACCATGGGGCCTGGGCTACGGCAACCTTGGGGGCCTTGCTGAGCCACCCGAAATTGCCGCTGACCCAGGGCGCCCCCCGGGTCAGTCAGTCTTATCCCCCGTCTGAATGCGGCCCAGCGGCGCGTTCTTGATGCCCTTCTCGCCGATTGATCCCCGGGTTGGGGAACCGCTAGTGGAACGGCGCCGGGCCAGTAAGGCCAGCAACACACCAGCCCCCCCCAGGCCCAAGGTGGCCAGCAGCGACGGCCATGGCGACCACTCTTGGGCGGATTTAGCCCCAGCCCCTGGCGACATCGCCGCCGCTGCATCCTCTGGCTGAACTCCAGGAGGCAAGACACCAGGCGGCAGAGCGTCGCGAGGTATCGCCCCAGGCCCAGGTCTACCGGCACCGGGTGGCATGGCGCCAGGAGGCATGGCACCTGGAGGCATCATTCCCGGTTGCACAGCCCCTGGAGGGAGCATCCCAGGGGGAACGGCGCCAGGGGGAGGAATCATCCCCTCTGGCATGGGGCCTTGGGGTGGGCCGCCAAGGGAGCCTGCCCCAGGGGCCATAGGCATGCCATTGGGGCCCTGCCTGAGCCGTTGTTGGGGCCGAGCGCCTGGCGGCCCCTCACCTGGACTGCTCTGCCCGCCCCTCCGCCTCGGATCCATCTGATAACCACTTGCTCCCTGGGGAGCCATCCCTGGCAGGAATGGATTGATTCCAGCTCCTGATCCCATCGGCGCCATGGGATCCACCAGACCATTGGGACGGCTGTTTCCCGCAGCAGAACGAACAGCGCCTACCGGAGGGCGGCCCGACGAGGTGAATGAGGGAGAGGGGGATGCAGCCGGCCTGGGACTCGTGGAGCCCTCGGGCTGCCACAAAATCAAAGGTTCGACCAACACCTTGGGACCCAAGCCGGCCGGTGCCGATCGGGCCGGTGGCGCTGCGACCCCCAAACCTTCGATGGGAACCGCCCCTGACTTTGGAGGAGGAGTAGCTGTGAGCACGCTAGGGGTAACCACCACCGACGCAGCCCCCTTAGGGGACTGGGGTTGACGGGGTAGTACACCTGTGACGGGAGCCGGCGGTGGTTTTGGTGAAGCTGTCTGGGCCAGGACCGGTGCAGCCAGCAAGGCCATCACCGCCGCAGCCCCAAGGGTGATCGGCTGGTTTTGGCCCATGATTGCACTGAAGATTTGCTTCAAGAACCTAGCCACCAAAGCTCCGAGTCACTCCACACGTCGCTGGCGGGCGGGGGCTGCCCAAGTCCATCAGGCGTGCTCCCTGAGGAAGCCGATGGCTCCTACCAGCTCATCGGTGAAATGGTCGATTTCCGCCTCCGTTGTGGTGAAGGCCAGACTGGCCCGGGCCGAGCCAGATAGACCGTAATGACGATGCAATGGCTGGGTGCAGTGGTGGCCGCTGCGAATGCAGATCCCCGCCGAATCCAGCAGGGAGGCAAGGTCGTTGGCATGTAACCCCTCCACCGCAAAGGCCGCCAGGGCGCCGCGATCGGGCTGTTGTTCGGGGGTGGGGCCAAGTATTCGCAACCCATCAATCGCCTGCAGCCTCGCAAAAAGCCTGCGGGTCAAGTGCTGCTCCCAGGCATGGATCCGATCCATTCCCAGGGCAGAGAGATAGTCCAGGGCGGCCCCCATGCCGATCGCCTCGCCAATGGCCGGAGTGCCGGCCTCGAACTTATGGGGTAATTCGGCCCAAGTGCAGCGATCCAAAAATACGTCTTGGATCATCTCGCCACCGCCCAGAAACGGGGGCATTGACTCCAGCAGCGCCTCCCTGGCCCAGAGGAATCCCATGCCCGTTGGACCGCATAATTTATGGGACGAACCCACCAAAAAATCACAGTCGAGCTGAGCAACCGAAAGGCTCTGGTGGGGCAGGCTCTGGCAGGCGTCCACCAAAATCAGGGCACCGGCGCTGTGGGCCAGTTCGGCGAGATGGGCCACCGGATTCAAGGCCCCGAGTGTATTACTGACGTGCACCACGCTCACCAGCCGGGTTCGCTCGTTCAGCTTGCTGATCCAATCGTCAACATCCAGCTCGCCGCTCTCTGTTACTCCGGCATGGCGAAGAACACAGCCGGTGCGCTGGGCAAGCAACTGCCAGGGGACGAGATTGCTGTGGTGCTCCATCAAAGTGAGCAATACCTCGTCGCCCTCCCGCAAAAAGGCGTCCCCCCAGCTGCGGGCCACCAGATTGATCGCCTCGCTGGCATTGCGGGTATAAACAATCTCGCGGGAACTGGTGGCACCGATGAAACGGGCTACCGACTCCCGAGCCCCCTCAAAGGCCTCGGTAGCCCTCACACTCAATTGGTGGGCCCCCCGGTGCACGTTGGCGTTGTCGTGACCGTAATAATGGCTGAGGGCATCTAAGACTTGGCGCGGCTTTTGGCTGGTGGCGGCGAAATCGAGATAAATAAGGGGCTCGCCAAGACAGGCGATCTGATCCAACAGCGGAAAATCAGGCCGCGTCAGAATTGCCAGGTCTTCCACGGCGAGCGCTGGAGCATCTGGAGCAGCCCCGAGAGGGGAGGGAACCGCAGCGGCTGGCAGGGGCATCTGGGGCTCGGTGGAACTAACCATGGTCATCGGAGCCGGGCCGAGCCCAGCAGGGCAGCGGCAGGGTCCCAACGGGATGCTGACGCCGGCAAACTGGCCAGAATCTCATCGCAAAACCCTGCCAGCAGTAAGCGCGCAGCCTGGTCGGCACCAAGGCCACGGCTGCGGAGATAAAAGAGTTCTTCTTGCTGCAACCGGGTCACGGTGGCCCCGTGGGTACAGCGCACGTCATCGGCGACGATCTCCAGTTGGGGAATCGCGTCCACCCTGGCCCGGTCTGAGAGCAGCAGGTTGCGGCTCAACTGGGATGCATTAGTGCGCTGGGCCGCCTGGGGCACCTGCACCGCCCCATGAAAAACACTGCGCCCGGCGTCATCGACAACGGCTTTCTGTAGTTGGTCAAGCTGACCCTCCGGGCCTTCAAAACGCACAAGGCTATGGAGGTCGGCGATCTGCCGATCGCGCGCCACCTGCAAGCCCCGCAGCCGCGTGGCCGCGGCCCCCTGAACCTGGGTGATGGCGGGCTCTAGGCGCACCAAACCCCAACCGCCCGCAACCGTTGTCAGGTCCAGTTCGCTGGCGGGGGCCTGGGATACAGCCAGGTGTGCGAGCAGACAACTCGCATCCGTGCCCTGGGCCAGGAGGCCATGGCGCAACCGGGCCCGAGGTGAAAGCTGCGCTTCTACCACCACGGTGGTGAGGCTGGGACCCGCAGCACGATGCACCTGCGACAATTCCAGACTGGCGTCCTCTTCCAACAGCAAAAGCAGTCTCAGGGGCCGCACGCCGGTCCCACGACCGCAATCACTCACCAACTCCAGAGGCAAGGAAACCTGCCCCCGCACCCGCAGGGCCAACACCCGACCGGCAAGAGCAGCATTGAAGCGCACCAACCAGGAGTCTGCGGTGCCGGCAGCCTGAAGCACCGTTCCCAAAAGGGCCTCCTGGACATCGGTTTCCAATCGGGAAAGGCCTTCCGGCAGATCCACCCCAGCCAGAGGATCACGGTCACCGTCCCAGTACAGCCTTAGGGCCTCCCTGTCAGGGGGATGGTCCGCCTCGATCGCCGCTGCCGGCTCTGGCAACACCTGGGGGGGCACGGCGAACAGGGGGGCCAGGCTCGTGAACCGCCAGGCCTCCTGACGGGCGGAGGGCGGACCTGCGCGCCGGATATATTCACGGGCTGCAGATCGATCCTGGTCCAAGCCCGCGGCGGATTCGCTAACGGCGGCGGTCAAGGATGGCTCAAATACCCGTAAAACAGACTCCAGCCAAGCCGCTGAGGCCGATCCGGGGGCCGTTACGGTCGACATTGCGAGGGATACCATTTCAGAACACCTCCAGGGGCGGAGCAATTGCATCGGCCTGATTTGAGGAATCAAGGCCCTCATCAACCCAGTCGTAACCACGACGCTCGAGTTCCAGGGCAAGTTCCTTGCCGCCGGTGCGCAGGATGCGGCCAGCAGCCATGACGTGAACGTAATCAGGGGTTATTTCATCCAGCAGCCGCTGGTAATGGGTAATCAGCAGAATGCAGTTGTCGGGCGTGGCCAATTGATTGACGCCGGCCGAGACGATGCGCAGCGCATCGATATCGAGTCCAGAATCGGTCTCATCAAGGATGGCTACCAAGGGATCTAGTAGGGCCATCTGCAGAATTTCGTTGCGTTTTTTTTCGCCACCTGAAAAGCCCTCGTTAACACTGCGATCCAAGAAAGCCGGATCCATCTGAACCACCTTCAGGCGTTGACGAACCAGATCTTCAAAGGCGAAAGTGTCGAGATCTTCGGCCCCTTGGGCCACGCGGCGGGCATTGGTGGCTACCCTTAAAAACTCAAGGTTGCTCACCCCAGGAATCTCGACGGGATATTGGAAGCCAAGGAAAACACCTGCGCGGGCCCTCTCCTCAGGCGCCAGAGCCAGCAAATCCTCTCCCCTGTAGCGAACCGTTCCAGCTGTAACGGTGTAAGCCGGATGGCCTGCCAAGAGCTTGGAGAGAGTACTTTTGCCGCTGCCATTGCGACCCATAACGGCATGAATCTCGCCGGCCCGCAGGGTGAGATCGACGCCTTTGAGGATAGGTTGATCCCCCACCGTGGCGTGAAGATTGCAGATCTCAAGTAGAACGGGAGCGTCGGGTCGAATCACGGTAAGCAAAAACAGATCAAGAGCTGAACAAAGAAAAAGGCAGGCCCAACGATGCCAAAGTTGTGGGCAAGGTCGTAAGCCCTACCCGACGGAGCCCTCAAGCTTTAGGGCAAGGAGTTTATCGGCTTCAGCCGCAAATTCCATGGGCAACTGATTAAAGACATCGCGACAAAAACCACTCACCATCATTGAGACGGATTCCTCCAAGCCAATGCCGCGACTCTGGAGATAGAAGAGCTGATCTTCAGAAATGCGACAGGTACTGGCTTCGTGCTCGATACTGGCATCAGGCTGTTGGGATCTCAGGTAAGGGAAGGTATTAGCGGCGGCTTTATCGCCGATCAACATCGAATCACACTGACTGTAATTCCGTGCTCCTACCGCCTTGGGACCGATCTGAACCAATCCACGATAACTATTACTGGAGCTGCCGGCACTAATGCCCTTACTGATGATGGTTGAGCGGGTGCCTGGAGCGACATGAATCATTTTAGTTCCGGTATCAGCCTGCTGGCGGTTATTAGTGAGGGCTACTGAATAGAATTCTCCGCTGGAGTCTTCACCCTGCAAGACACAGCTTGGATATTTCCAAGTAATTGCCGACCCCGTTTCTACCTGGGTCCAACTGATATGACTGCGGGCGCCACGACACTGGCCACGCTTGGTGACAAAATTATAAATACCCCCAACACCTTTCTCGTCACCTGCGTACCAATTTTGAACCGTAGAATACTTAATGTTAGCGTCATCAAGTGCCACCAATTCAACTACAGCTGCATGGAGTTGGTTGGTGTCGAACATCGGCGCTGTGCAGCCCTCAAGATAACTGACGCTGGCGGCTTCTTCGGCGACAATCAATGTGCGTTCAAACTGACCCGTATCACCTGAGTTAATCCGAAAATAGGTAGAAAGTTCCATGGGACAAGAAACGCCCTTGGGTATGAAAACAAACGAACCGTCACTAAATACTGCCGAATTAAGAGCCGCAAAAAAGTTGTCATTACTTGGCACCACGGTGCCTAAATAACGCTCTATTAAGTCAGGATAGTCCTTAACCGCTTCACTGATAGAGCAAAAAATAACACCATGTTCAGCTAATTTTTCTCGATAGGTTGTAGCAATAGAAACACTATCAAAAACCGCATCTACCGCAACATTGCTCAGGCGCTTCTGCTCGCTTAGAGGTATTCCCAGTTTATCAAAAGTCTCCAGCAACTTCGGGTCAACCTCATCCAGACTGGCCTTCTTAGCTTGCTGTTTAGGAGCGGCATAATAAATCATCTCCTGATAATCAATCGGGCCATGGCCCAAAGCGGCCCAGTCTGGTTCTTCCATCTGCAGCCACTGGGCATAAGCCTTGAGCCGGAATTTCAGAAGAAAGTCAGGCTCCTGCTTTTTGGCTGAAATCAGACGCACCACGCCTTCATCGAGGCCCTTGGCGATCTTTTCAGTCTCTATATCGGTGACAAAGCCGTAGCGATACGGCTGACTCACCAAATCTCCAACAGAAGCGGTGCTGGTCATGGTGGTGGGGGGTCAACCGCTGGTCAGAGCCTTGACCTCAGCAAGGCTGATGGTCTGCTGATCACCGCGGAAAGGATTGTCTTCGGTGAGAAAAAGCATGCAATGGCATTCTTTGCGCTCACGCATGGGCACGCATGGGCAGTTCCAAAAGGCCTGGGCCACCTCGGCCTTTTTGTCCTCATAATGGCGACAGGGACACAGCGCACCGCCCAGCTCATCTTTGTTTCGGGCCAATCCCTCAAGCACGACAGCGGTGACGCCTGGATCACTGCAGAAAAAGGTGCCGGTGCGCTGGGCATAGGTTTCGGCAAAACGACGGATAACCTCCAAACTGTTATCGGTTCCACCCGTGCCTGTGGTGCTGCTGGGGTCCGTGGGAACAGAAGCGTTGGAAGCAGACACGGCAAGCAAGAGCAAGGACAGGGATGGGGCTGAAGGAACGGCAGAAATCAGCCGTTATGACTTGCGAAACCCCATAGTTTCGTAAGTTCAAAGCTTAGGTCACAGGGGCGAGGGGCTGGGACGTTCGCTTCATTAAGATCCATTGTGCTCCCTGGGGGAGGGGATCGGGGCCTAGGTGGCCTCCAACGAAGCGTCAAAATGCGTGGCATGGTGGTTAGGCAATGTGCCAGCCATGGAGCTCCAACCCCGCAACCGTTCCAGCGTCACCGCCGAGGCACCTCCCACCCGGGAGGCCGTCTTGGCTCTGCTGATGCGCCAAGGGGAGTGCACCGCCGCTGAACTCGCCGAGCAGCTTGCGGTTTCCGTGCAGGTAATGCGGCGCCACCTGCGTGGCCTTGAGGAAGATCAACTGGTCGAAGCCAGTAGCTCCCAAGTTGGTCCGGGCCGTCCGAGCAATCGCTGGAGGCTCACGGTGGCCGGGCATGGCCGCTTCCCCGATGGCAATGAGGCCTTTGCCTTGGGCCTGCTCACGTCCATGGCGGCCACCTTGCCCCCCGAAACCCAGGCAGTGCTGCTGCAGCAGCAGGCCGTTGTCAAGGCGGCGACCTATCGCCACCGGATCGGTGAGGGGCCCCTGCAGCAGCGACTGCAGCGCCTGGCAGAACTGCGCTGCAGCGAGGGCTATGTCACCGATTTCCACCGCGAGCCTTCTGACACCTTCCCCCCCGATAGCCCTAACCAAGCATGGCTGATCAGCGAGCACCACTGCTCTGTGATGCGCATCGCGGAAGCATTCCCGGTGATCTGTGATCAGGAACTTTTGCTGATTCGTCAGACCTTTCCCGATTGTGAAGTCGAAAGGATCCACTGGCGACTGGAAGCTGGCCACGCCTGTGGCTTCCGGCTGATGCCCTTGGCCGACACCCCTGCGGCAGCAACGAACTACTCGCAACCATAGTGCTAAGCATCGACGAACAGCACTGGATCGAAGGTCTCTCCCTGGCCCCCAAGGAGGACCATCAGCTACGACTGCTGGCCCACGGATTGCGAACTCTGCAGACCATCGCCTCTCGCCGTCATGGCGAATCACCGTCCAGCGCCACCATCGAATCCTGGGTCCTGGGACAGCCCCAGATCGCCGAAGATCCTGGTTTTACCCAAGCCTTTGTTCAAGAACTGGTCGGGCTTGGCGCCCTGTTAGATCGGCTCGCAACTAACCGATCCATAACGCCTCTGAGCCTCGAATTGGCCGATCTGCTGGTCTGGATCGAAGCGCACCGATCCCCTCGTCCAAACCTCGCTGAACCAGACCCTGGCTGCGATCATCGTGTTCGAATCTCCTCGCCATCCCCGTGACCGATTCACCAACTGATGCCCTGGCCTTCTTCCTGCAGAGCTGTGGGCGCTGGCGATCCCGCCGCAGCAGCCATCATCTGCTGCATCGCCGGGCCGAGTCGGGGAATTCGTTCATTGAAGTGCTGGCCCTTGAGCCGGAAGACCCCCGTCTAATCGCTATCGCCACCCTGCACGGTCAAGATCCAACCGGGCTGGTCGGTGGCTGCCAGGTGCGTTGGAGCGGCTCAATGGCCTGGGACAAAGCCGGCGAAGCACACGAAGGCGAAAGCTTATTTGGATTGATACCCACCGATGACCTGGGTCGCGAAGGGCTATTGCTGAGGGATCGGGGCTACGCGGAAACGGCACCCGTCGCCGGGCGCTTTGCCATGGACGCCAACGACGAGCTGCTGCTGACTACGGACTACGAAACGATGAGCAGCGTCGAGCGCTTCAGCTTTCTTGGCCCCAACGTGCGACTGCGGAGCAGCACCGTCGAAGGGCTTTCCAACACCGCCTCCTTCTGCATCGAAACCCGCCTGGTCGGGGGCGAAGCCGGAGAGAGCCCCCTGGCCAGCTCCGACCCGGGGACAGCCGGAGCGGTTACAGGTGCCACGACGGCCCCATGCAAATCGAAGCGACCCCTCTCACCCCTGGGTTGGTGATCGCGGCCAAAGCCCCTAACCTCCAACGTTACGGTCTGTTAGTCATGCGGTCCCTAGCCGAGACAAGTGGGGGGGATGCACTTCTATTATCCTTGTCACGGATGCCTGACCCCGCGTGGCTCTTCCCCTCCTCAACTACGCCCCCACCACCAAAAACTCCAGGGTGACTGCCTTTCGGGTGGGCTCTGACGAGGATCCCAAGGCAGCGTCCTTGGATAAATCCCTGGACCGGGAAGATCAGAATTTCGTGATCGAGTCGGCCTATCGCCAAATCTTCTTTCACGCCTTCAAGGTGGATCGGGATCGCACCCTGGAAAGCCAGCTGCGTGATGGCCAGATTACCGTCCGTGATTTCATCCGATCCCTTTGCCTTTCAGATACTTTCAACCGTAGTTTCTACAACCTCAACAGCAATTACAAGGTCGCCCGTCACCTTGTCGAAAAGCTGCTAGGACGCACCGTGCATGGCAAGTCCGAAGAAATTGCTTGGTCCGCCGTACTAATGACTCGGGGCGTCAGGGGCATGGTTGATGACATTCTCAATTCAGAAGAATATCTTGATAGTTTTGGCTATGACACTGTTCCTTATCACCGCAATCGAGTCGTAGGCTCTCGCCCGATCGGGGAAACTCCTTTCAACATAACCTCACCCCGTTACGATTCTTACCATCGAGGAGTACTTGGTTTCCCCCAGATCGTCTATACCGGAACGGCCAAGGCCTATCCACCTCGCGCACAGCAACGGCGAGGCGGCTATCCAGAGGATTACCTCACCTGGGTGCGTTCCCTGCCAGCAATGCGTGGCGTAGGAGCTCCTGCGGGCAACACATCTATGGATTACCTCTCCAAAGTCCCTTATCGCAGCATCGGCCGCTGACACGCCAATTTCAAACCTTCCCAAACGCCACGGAAGTTTTCGTGGCGTTTTTTTTGCGTCCCAGTCGCCCGACGGGCCCGGGGCGAGGGTCAGTGGATGCTGACGGCCAAACCCCTCAGTCAGCAGAAGGGCAGCGATCAGTCCAGACTGGGATTCAGCCAATCTCATTGCTGTGAACGAACTCTCCTCTTTGGCCATGCTGACGCTGCACCAGTTGCGTCTAATCGCCAAAGAGGTTGGGGTGAACCTCCACAGCCTTAAATCCAAGCAAGAGCTGCTGGAGTCCATTGTCTCCACTCCTGACCTGCCTGACCTGGGACCCATCATCACGGCCGCCATGGCCTTGGAGGCCCAGCTAGAAGACCCCGCCCTGCCTGAGCCGGAAACCCGCGTCGTCTTCCTCCCCCGCGATCCCCAGT
>Ga0207941_1000414_pt1 | contig 12719 bp, 13 predicted proteins | sample LakMenEpi13Sep12_FD_150695 | JGI IMG/M metagenome (GOLD analysis project Ga0207941, IMG submission 150695) | Freshwater microbial communities from Lake Mendota, WI - 13SEP2012 deep hole epilimnion (SPAdes) | ecosystem: Environmental > Aquatic > Freshwater > Lake > Epilimnion/Euphotic zone ...
TCTCTTGTCACCGCATGACCGAGTTTACGAGCTGCCTGTCCTCCTTGGTCTTTGGCCGCACTCGAGCAGGCCCCTGTTTTCTTTTTCAGGAGTCCCTAAGTCATGTTCGTCTTGCACCAGACAGTTGCTCTCACCCACGACATACCTGATGCTGGCCTCCAGTTGGGGGATCTCGGTGCTGTCGTGGCTATTCACGATCCTGCAAATGTCGAGGTTGAGTTTGTCGCCGCATCTGGACGCACCCAATCGCTGTTGACGCTTTCAAGGAGCAGCCTCCGAGAGATTGGTGATCAGGATCTGATCGCGGTTCGTTCGCTGGCTACGGCCAATCCCTGAGATTCGACATCGTTCAGCTCCTCGCTTCCCAGGATCTGCCGGGCCACGTCCTGCGCGGGGGCGGGGCTGCGGCGTCCGAGGAGCTCCTTGAGCATCAGGGTTTGGTCGATGGGGCTCATGCGCATCCGCTCGGCGATGAACGCGCGCAGGCGAAGGAAGGCAGCAGAGGGGCTGGTGGCCATGGAGAGCTGGCCACGCAAGCAATTTCGACCAAGCCGCTGGCTCCTCTGGTGATCTGCTCGACATCGTTGAGCATCCGAACCAGGCCCGCTACCCAGGCCAGCGCATTCTTGTCGTTCTGATCTCCGGCTATGCCCATCTGGTGCCTTCTATCGAGGCCGACGATCACCTCTTTCTCAAAACCATCATTCCCAGCCGCAAAGCCACCATCGCCTACCGCCCAGGAGACGCACCATGAACCCCCTTGATCACGAAGAGCAGGAGATCCTGGAAGCCTTCGAAGCGGGCACGCTCCGTTCGGTGGCTACGGCTGCAGAGCGCTCCCGCCTGGAAGCCTCCGCAAGGTCAACGGCCACCAAGGATCAGCGCATCAACATTCGCCTCACCAGTGAGGATCTAGGCGCCTTGCGTGCCCGTGCCCTGCAGGAGGGCATTCCCTCCCAGACCCTGATCAGCAGTGTCCTTCACAAGTACGTGTGCGGCAGGCTTCTCGATCGCCGCTGAGCGTGTGGAGCTGCGTGGTTTTGGGCGGCCCGCCAGGCAGCAGCCCCTGCTGGGATTCCTTCTGGCTTGGGCGTGCAGTGGCTGCAGCCAACCTGGCTTCGGGTGTGGCTGTGCCGCCCCAGTCCCCTTCATCCGCACGACCGAAGGGCAGGCCACCGCTCAGTCGTGCTGTTTGCGCTTGATAACCCCCTAACGCCTCAGCGGGGGGACTTGTCATCACCTGATCGCCGGGGGATCAGATGCCAGTGCGCATGAAACCCTGTTCACATGAAACACCAACTGACCGCCCGCTCACACCGCTCCAGCTCAGACTCCAGCAGCGCCAGGAGTTCTTCCCGCGAAGCCGGCAGCGGAAATGACTCCTCCTCGTAGCGGGCCTCCACGGCAAACACCTGCAGCCAACACCTTTCCCTCGCGGGCAACATCGCCGAACACATGCCAGCGCGAACCGCTCAGCCATGCGGCGTCGGCGCAGCCGGCCACCACCAGATCCACCCCGACCCCCAAGGAGCCCAGGACCAGAGAAAAGCGCTGCCAGCAAACCAGTTTTTCAGCTCCCGAGAGTTGCGGCTGGCGCACGATCACCGCAAGATCCAGATCGGAATCCGCTCGCGCCTCCCCCCGCGCGCGCGAGCCGAAGGCCACCACAGCCTGCACCTCAGGGTCGGCGCACAGCCGCACCAAGGCCTTTGCACACCGCTGGGAGTCGAGCCCTGGCCCGAGATCCAGCTCCGGCCCCAGTGGCTTTGGCGTGAGCCAGGGGATGGCCGGCGCCACGCTGCGATGCCGGGTTTACCGATGACTCTGCCGCGATCGGATCGTTTTCTCCTCAGCCTCATCCCGCCGCGATCGGGAACCGCCAGCCGCTGCCGAAGGCGCGGCCGCTCACCTTCAGGGCCGGCGGCGCCTGGCGGCGCTTGAACTCAGCGCGCCGCAGCAAGGAGGCCACCCGCGCCACCAGGGCCGCATCGGCGCCGGCGGCCACCAGCTGCTCGGGGCTGGCCAGCTCCTCCACCAGCGCCTTGAGGATCGGATCGAGCACGGCGTAGTCGGGCAGCGAGTCGCTGTCGCGCTGGTCGGGGCGGAGCTCGGCGCTGGGGGGCTTGGTGCGGATCGCGGCGCCGATCAGCTCCCCTGCGGCGGGCAGGCCCAGGGCAGCGCGGCAGGCGGCAGACTCCGGCGCATCGAGCCAGGTGCAGAGCCGGAACACGGTGGTCTTGTAGAGGTCGCCGATCACGGCCAGGCCGCCGTTCATGTCGCCGTAGAGGGTGCAGTAGCCCACCGCCAGCTCCGACTTGTTGCCGGTGGAGAGCAGCAGCTGGCCCTCCTGGTTGGCCACCGCCATCAGCAGGGTGCCCCGCAGCCGCGACTGCAGGTTCTCGGCGGTGAGGCCGGCCGGGGGGCCGCCGAGCGTCGGGGTGAGAGCCCCCTCCATCGCCTCCATCAGCGGCGCGATCGGCAGCGTGCTCACCGCCAGACCCAGCCGCGCCGCCAGATCGGCTGCATCGGTGAGGGAGCCCTCCGAGCTCCAGGGCGACGGCATCCGCAGCGCCCGCACCCGCTCAGCGCCGAGGGCGGCGCAGGCGATCACCGCCACCAGGGCCGAATCAATGCCGCCGCTCAGGCCCAGCAGGGCGCCGCGGAAGCCGCACTTGCGGGCGTAGTCGCGCACGCCGAGCACAAGGGCCCGCAGCAGCTGCTCGGCTGCCTCCGGTTCGGCCCGGGAGAAAAGCGACCAGCCGGGTGCCGGCGGAATGGTGGGGGAGCCCTGCGGAATGGTGGGGGAGACCTGCGGCGCCAGGGTGGCGGCAGATTCCGCCGGAATCGAACGATCTGCGCTGCCCTGCGCGGCGGCCGGATCCCACACGCTCAGATCCTCCGCCGACCAGGCCTGCTGCAGCACCACCGCCCCGGCCGCATCCACCACGAAGCCGGCGCCGTCGAACACCAGCTCGTCGTTGCCGCCCACCTGGTTCACGTACACCACCGGCACCCCCAACCGGGTGGCAGCCCGCGCCGCCAGGCGGCGGCGCAGGGCGGCCTTGCCCTGGCCGAAGGGGGAGGCCGAAAGGTTGAGCAGCAGATCCAGGCGTTGCGCCTGCAGATCGGCGATCGGATCGGCGCCCGCCAGGCGATGGCCCTGCAGCTCCTCCTCCACCCAGAGGTCCTCGCAGATCGTGAGGCCCAGCCGCCAGGTGCGGCCGTCGCTGCCCAGCTCCAGCACCGACGGCGCCTCGGCGGGGCGGAAGTAGCGGCGCTCATCGAACACGTCGTAGCTGGGCAGCAGCCGCTTGCGGCCCACCACCCGCCAGCCGCCGGCCTCCACCAGGGCCAACGCGTTGTAGAGAGCTGGCCGCTCGGAACCGGGGATCGGATCGGCCATCCCCACCAGCACGCCAGTCCCCGCCGGCATCGCCGCCGCCAGGCTCTCCAGGGCCCGGCTCTGGGCCTCGAGCAGGGAGGGACGCAGCAGCAGGTCGCGGGGGGGGTAGCCCCAAAGCGAGAGCTCCGGGGTGAGCACCAGCCGGGCCCCGACCTCGGCGGCCCGGCGGCAGGCGTTCAGGATCCGCTCGCCATTCCCCACCAGATCCCCCACCAAGGCATCGAGCTGGGCGAGGGCCAGGCGCATCAGGAGCGGTCGGGTGAGGGGAGCGGCCCTTGCAGACCGTAGAGATTGTGCTCCAGCAGCACCGGCCGCAGAGCCGGCGGCACCTCCTGCAGGGGATCACCCTGCTCCTGGCCCCACGGCCGCGGATCGTCGTGGAGGGCTGCCGGAGCAGCGCCCGCTTCATCCGCAGGCGGATCAACGCCGGGAGGCTGCGCCGCGGAAGGCTGGGGGGATGCGGATGCGGCCGCATGGGGCTCGGGGCTGGTCCGGGGCGCGCTGGCGGCCTGCTGGCGCACCCGGCTACTGGCGGTGGCCGGCACCTGCAGATCGAGCACCTCAAGACGGGCGCCGAGCCGCCGCAGGGCGTCGAGATCCGCGCTGCACACGGGCCAGCCGCCCCGGGGGGCGATCGCCAGCCGGCAGCCTGCGAGCAGCCGGGAGGCCTGGCGCCAGCGGGGAATCTGGGCCACCAGGTCACTGCCCACCACGAACACCAGCGGCTCGCCGGGCCAGCGCCGCGCCGCCCGCTCCAGGGTCTCGATCGCCCAGGGGCTGCTGAGCTCCTGCTCCAGGCTGAGGCGAGGGTCATGGAGCGCCGCTACCAGAGCCCCCAGCAACTCGGCACGCAAGGCCAGGGGGGCGCCATGGTGCTTCTGGGGGTTGTCGCTGGCCCAGGTAGCCACGCGGGGATAGAGGCTGAGCAGCCCCTGCAGCAGCACGCGATGGCCTTCGGTGGGGGGATCGGCGCTGGTGCCGAACAGGGCGATCGCCACTGGGTTCAGGGCAGCAGGGGCGCGATCGGGCCATCGCCCGGCCCCGCCGCCTGCCAGGCCCGCAACCAATGGCGGGTGTCGGGGTCCTGGGCCAGCAGGCGCCGCAGCAGGGCACCCGGCTGGCCCGCGGCGGTGGCGGAGCGCAACAGTTCGGCCGCCGCCAGGCGCCCCGTGCGCCGGGTGGTGTGCACCGCCAGGGCCGCCTGGGCCAGGGCCACCGGTGCCGCCGGCGCCAGGCTCAGACCGCCGCTGAGCGGCGCCGCCAGCACCAGCAGCTGGCGCAGGCCACCCAGCACCAGCTGCAGACCGAGCTGGGCTCCCCCCAGCAGGGCGTTGTGGCCGGAGAGACGCGCCAGCAGCGCTCGGGCGCCGCGGCGGCCCATCGGCAGGCCGTAGAGCTGGCAGAGCTGCAGCACCAGGGCGCTGTCGCAGGCGATGCCACCGGCCAGATCCAGCAGCACCAGAGGATTCACCGCCACGCCGGCGGCCTTGGCCACGGCGAAGCGACCGATCAGTTCCTGGGCCTGGCGGCGCCCGTGCTGGAGCCGGGCACGGTGCAGGGCCTGGCTGAAGCGATCGGCGGCCCGCAGCGCATTGAGAGCGAGCAGCAGGGGACCGTGCCGCTCCAGCAGATCAAGCAGAGCCGCCTCCAGCGGGGCGATCCGGGGGGCAACCGCCACGCTGCGCACCCGGCCGTCGGCCAGCAGCTGCGGCTGCCGCGGCGCCGCCGCCACCACGATCGGTTCGAGATGGGCCGCAGCGGCAGGCAGGCGGCGGCGGATGCTGGCCTGCAGGGCCGGCAGCTCGTCGGTGGGCCAGCAGTCGCTGCGGTTGAGCACAAGCAGCAGCGGCTTGCCGCTGGCGAGCAGCGTTTCGAGGGCCTCGATCTCCACCCGGCCCAGGTCGGCATCGAGCACCAGCAGCACCAGATCGGATCCCAGGGCCACCCGCGCCGCCAGCCGCGCCCTGGCGGCGGCGGCGATTTCATCGATGCCCGGCGTGTCCACCAGCTCCACACCCGCCAGGCCCGGTACCGCCCGCTGCCAGGGGCGGGCCTGCTGGTGGCGGGTGCAGCCGTGGGCCACGTCGGTGACGAAGCTGGCTTCCCCCAACAGGGCATTGAGCAGGCTCGACTTGCCCACCCCCACGCGGCCGAACACCGCCACCCGCGGCCGCCGCTGCTCCAGCCGGGCCAGCTGGCGGTCGAGGCCCACCAGCTCGGGGGCCAACTGGCTGCCCTCCCGCGGGCTGAGGTCGAGGTCGGCGCGCCAGCGCTGCAGGAGCAGGCGACAGCGCTCCGGGGTGGGGGGAGCGACGGGCGACGGATCCTGGGCTGGGGCCTGCCGCTCAGCGGCGGGGGCCCGAGAGCCTGCAGCGGCGGCGACCTTCGGGGGGCGCATCTGGCTCATGGGACCAGCTCCGGGCCGCCAAGGGGACGGCGCCGCCAGCCGGCCAGCATGGCGAGCACAGCCTCCGGACCGATCACACCCACGAAACCGCCGAATTCATCCACCACCACCTTCACCCCGGAGCTGTTGCGACGGAAGCTGGTGAGCAGGCGGTCGGCGCGGATCATCTCGGGCACAAATTCCACCGGATCCACCAGGTCGGCCACGCGGGCCTCCCCCTGGCCCTCCAGCAGCAGGGTGAGAAAGCGCTCCCGGCTCGCCACGCCCAGCACCTCATCCACCTCCTCACCCAGCACCACCCACCAGGCGGCCGGCTGGCCCAGCAGCAACGGCCGCTGCTCGGCCAGGGTGGCGAGGCCATCGAGGGTGGGGGCGGCCACCCGGGGCACCATCAGGTCGCGGGCGGTCAGGTCGTTGAGCTGGAACACCTTGGCGATCATCGCCGCCTCGTCGGCCTCGATATGCCCCTTCTGGGAGCCGAGCCGGGCCAACTGGCGAATCTCCTCCTCATCGGTGCTGATCTCATTCTCGGCGGTGATCGAGGGCAGCACCCGCTCGAGCAACAGCACCACCGGCCCCATCAGCCACACCACCAACCCCAAGGCCGGTGCGGTGCTGAGGGCCACAGGCAGGGCTAAACGGCTGCCGATCGACTTGGGCAGGATCTCGCCCAACAGGATCAGCAGCACTGTCAGACCCACCGAGAAGAGCGGCAGGGCGGGGCCACTGATGCCGCGTTGGCTGAATACCGAGGCGGCGAAACCGCCCACCATGATGCTGCCGAAGATATTGAAGATGTTGTTGGCGATCACCAGCACCGCCAGGGTTCGCCCGAGCCGCTGACGGAGTCGCTCAAGCTCACGTGCCCCCGCCACGGCCCGCTCGCGCCGTGCCAGCTCATGCACCTTCACCGGGTTCACAGTGAGTAGGGCCGCCTCCACACCGGAGCAGAAGAAGGAGCCCACCAACATCAGTGCCACCACCAAGGCCAGCAGCAGCAGGTCGTTCATCGGGCGGCCGGCGCTGCGGCCTGCTCAACGATCGGCACGGGGGTGGGGATCAAAGCGGTATCTGTATTTAATCGCTTATGCCCACCCTGCGCCGTAGGGATGGCCGGACCGGCGCATGGCTGGACCGGCGCATGGCTGGTATCGATCACGGCCCCGCGCCCATCCGGGTCAGGCCATAGGGTTGCGGCATCGCCACCCGGGGTTCCCGGGCCGCCCAGGCCTGCGCGCATCCCGTTCCATCCGCTGCCCGTGCCCCAAGCCACCGCCACCAGCTCCGATCCGGCCCTGTTCGCCGACCGGCGAGACCGCTTCCTGCATCGGCTCGGTGGCGCCGCCGCGGTGATTCCGGCCGCCCCCCTGGTGACCCACCACGCCGATGTGGAGCACCCCTTCCGCCAGAACAGCGACTTCTGGTATCTCACCGGTTTCGATGAACCCGGGGCCGTGGCCCTGTTCCTCCCCCACAAACCAGAAAACCCCTTTGTGCTTTTCGTGGCACCCAAGGAAGCCAGCGCCGAGGTCTGGAACGGGTTCCGCTGGGGTTGCGAAGGAGCGGTGGAACGCTTTGGTGCCGATCTGGCCCACCCGATCGCCGAGCTGGCGGAGCTGCTCCCGGGCTATCTGGACGGGGCCGAAGGCATCGCCTTCCGGGTGGGTCGCCACCCGGCCGTGGAGCCCCTGGTGCTGAAGGCCTGGGGCAGCCAGCTGGACCGGGCCCCCCGCAGCGGCCGCGCCGCCCTGGGGCTGGTGGCCCCCTGTCCGCTGCTGCACGAGCTGCGGCTGCGCAAATCGCCCGAGGAGCTGGCTCGGATGCGGGAGGCGGCCCGGATCTCGGCCGAGGCCCACGAACTGGCCCGCCAGGTGGCGCGGCCCGGACTCAACGAACGGCAGGTGCAGGCCGTGATCGAACAACACTTCCTCGAGCAGGGCGCCCGCGGTACCGCCTACGGCTCGATCGTGGCCGGCGGCGACAACGCCTGCGTGCTGCACTACACCAGCAACAATGCCCCCCTGCAGGATGGCGACCTGCTGCTGATCGACGCCGGTTGTTCCCTCAACGACTACTACAACGGCGACATCACCCGCACCTTCCCGATCAACGGCCGCTTCAGCGGCGAGCAGCGGGCCCTCTACGAGCTGGTACTGGCGGCCCAGGAGGCGGCCGTGGCGGCCGTGGCGCCTGGGCAGACGGCCGAGGGGGTGCACGACACCGCCGTGCGGGTGCTGGTGGCCGGGCTGGTGGATCTGGGCCTGCTGGCGGGCGCGGTGGACGGGATCATCGAACAGGGCGCCTATCGTCACCTCTACATGCACCGCACCGGCCACTGGCTCGGCCTTGATGTGCACGATGTTGGGGCCTACCGGCTGGGAGAGCACCACGTGGAGCTGGAGGAGGGCATGGTGCTCACGGTGGAGCCGGGCCTCTATGTGAGCGACCGGCTGCCGGTGCCGGAGGGCCAGCCCGCCATCGAGGAGCGCTGGAAGGGCATCGGCATCCGCATCGAAGACGATGTGGCCGTGACCGATCGGGGCCACGAGAACCTCACGGCATCGGCCCTCAAGGCGCCGGCGGCGATGGAGCGCTGAGGCCCGCCGGGCACCTTCAGGCCTGCGTCAGCAGGGCTTCGAGGTTGGCGAGCACCGCGACGGTGGCCGGCAGGATTCGGTCTGCTCCGGCCTGGCGCAGCCGCTGCTCATAGGCGTGGCGGGCCTCCAGCTGCTCCCGGCCCTGCAGGTGGGGCGGCGCCACCGCCAGGCTGAGGAAGCGCTGCTCAGGGCAGACCTGCCGGGCCCGCTCCACGGTCAGCACATCGGCCACCGTGTCCCCCAGGTAGGCCACCGGCGGTGCGGCCGCCCCCAGGCCGCTGCCGCCGCCCTCGGCCAGCAGCCTCTCCGCCAGCCGAAGAAAGCCGGTGGGGTCAGGCTTGTCGGGGGCATCCCCCATGGCGATTCGCGGCGGATCCAGCAACCCCAGCCGCTGCTGCAGCACATAGCGCACCGAAGGGGGCTCGGCGCCGCTCACGAAGCCCCAGGCGATGCCGGCCGCGTTGAGTTCGGTGAAGAAGGAAGGCTCCACCAGCAAGGGCTCGCTGCCGATGAAGCCGCGCCAGAGGGAAGGGTCGCCATCGGGGTCGCCACCGAAATAAAAGCCGCCAAACACCTCCACCAGCTCCGCCAGGGAGGGCAGAGGCGATGGCACTGGCAGTGGCGATGGCGAAAAAGATGGCGACGTGGTCCCAGGGGTTGCCACGGTTCGTGCCGGGAAGAGCGTTCCAGCAGACCGCGCTGAGGACTCCAGTCCGGCCGATCGTGTCGATGGATCACCGAATTGGGGATCACCGAATTGGGCGGCGTCGGTGCCTGTGCCGCGATACCGCCGCAGCAGCTCGAGAGAGGCCTCCCAGTCGTTGTTCCAGCAGCCCTCCGCCTTGAGAGCGTCAATCACCGCCGGATCGGGGCGCCAGCCGCTGTAATGGTGCACCGTTTCCACGATGGCGCGGCGGTAACTGCCGCCTACATCCCGGATCACGCCATCGATATCGAACAGCAGAACGGCGCGGGGAATCAGGATGACCATCCGAATCGGCTGGTAGGCTAATTCTTTGCTTGCGCGCCCCTTGAGCCCCGAGACGATGACAGCATCCGAGAGCGCCGTTGATGCGGCTGAACTGAGCGTTGCTGCCGGGGCCGAGCTGGGAGCTCCGGTGGCCACCACCGAAGGAAGGCCGGTGATGCGCGGTGGCACCGCCGCCTTGGCCACCGCCACCATCGACGAAGACGGCGTTCCCTCCGGCTACACCCCCAAGGCGGATGAAGGCCGCTTCCTGCTCAAGATTCTCTGGCTGCCCGACAACGTGGCCCTGGCGGTGGATCAGATCGTGGGCGGCGGCCCCAGCCCTCTCACCGCCTATTTCTTCTGGCCCCGCGAAGATGCCTGGGAAACCCTCAAGGGCGAACTGGAAGGCAAGAGCTGGATCACCGACAACGAGCGAGTCGAGATCCTCAACAAGGCCACCGAGGTGATCAACTACTGGCAGGAAGAAGGCCGCGGCAAATCCCTCGAGGAAGCCAAGCTCAAGTTCCCCGATATCACCTTCTGCGGTACCGCCTGAGCCGCGGCAGATTCCGATCTCCTGGAGGCGGTCCCTAGGGCCGCCTTTTTTTGATGGTCGGCCGGCTCAGGGGTTGGGGCTGCGCGGACGCACCACCATGCCGAAGGCGCTGGCCACCACCCGGGGAGGGTCGCTGTTGGTGTCGAGGGTGAAGGTGCGGGCCTCCTTCTGGAGGGAACCATCGGGGTAGAAGAAGCTCACCACCCCGTCGAGGGTGACCGAGCCGGCCGATCGGGAGCTGGGCTGGAGATCGACCACCTCCACCCGGGTGAACTGACGGAAGAAGGCCGGGTCGAACTGGTTAGCAGCCTCGCCACTGAACAGAGCCCGGGCGGCGCTGAAATCCTGGCGGGAGAGGGCCTGGTACAGCGACTCCACCGTGCGCACGGCCGCCGCCGCCGCCGCCGCGGCCGCCTGGCCATCGGCCCCTTGCTCGGTGCTGCCGGGCCCCTCGGGCAGGACAGGCGCCGGTGGGGTCTCCACCGGGCCGGAGCGGGCGCTGGCAGCGGCCGCCGGATCGCTCCCCACCGCAACCGGTGGGGTGAGCCCGCCAGCGGCACCCGAGAGGCCCTCGATCTGCGGCGATGCCTCCGGCTCAGTCCCTTCGTTCCGCCCAAGCCCGATCGCCCCGCCCGCGCCACGGCTGGGAAGCGATGGAGTCGCGCCCTGGAGGGCCGGACTGTTGCGTTCGGCCAACCAGAACAGCACCCCCGCCACGGCGAGCAGCAGCGCCCCCCCGAGGAAGCCGGCCAGGGCGATCGGCCAGGCCTTCAGCGCCGCTGGCCTGGCCCCTTCGCCGCGCTGTGGCGGCGGCACTGGAATCGCCGAGACCGGCGTGGCTGGGGTCGGATCGGTGAGGGCACTCCCATCCGTTCGGCCGTTGGCAGGGAGACCCAGCAGACCATCGACCACGGCCTCCATGCGCTCGCACAGGGGCGTGGCGAACACCTCCCGCAGCTCCTGCAGGAACCGAAGCCGGCTGCGGGGTTCGCAGAGGGGCGGGGTCCGGCCCAGCTCACTCAAGAAGGCGGGCGAGAGCAGCAGGTGGCGCAGGGGCGGCACCAGGGCCAGCTGCTCGTGCTCGCAGAGGTCCCCCACCAACGCCTGCAGGCGGCGGGCCTCCAGGGGCAGGACCCGGGCCCGCTCCTGCAGCAGGATCTCCCGCAGCCGCAGCCCAAGCTCGTGGTCGGACATCAAGGGGAAGGGCGGCTGGAGGTGGGAGCCATGGCGGGGTGGATCGCTGGGGGAGTGGCAGGAAGCCAGAGGCTCCCCAGGGCCGACCGCAGGCCAGGACACAGCCCGAAGGACAAGAGCTCATTCTGAAGCCCGTTCAGACGGCCCGCTTCGCCCTGGTGCTCCAGGAAGCTGGCCGCGATCAGGGCGCCGAGGGGATCGCGGGCGCTGTCGATCAGGAGGTTCTCCGGCCGGAGCGTGCCGCGGCGCAGCCCCTGCACCTGGCTGTGGCGGGTGTGCAGGCTGGGAACCAGCAGAGCCGGGTCGCCGCAGAGGCGCCCCACCTCGCGGCGCAGCGGCTCGCGGCCGGCCGGCGGCAATCCAGGCCGCGGCGGCAATCCAAGCCGCGGCGGTGAAGCGGCCGGGGCTGGGGCCGAAGCGAGCGGAAGCCACTGCCCCAGGGCAAGGCCGATCAGCAGGGCCAGGCCGCCGCTGAGCAGGAGCGGAACCGCAGCGAGAGGGGGCTCCTGGAGAGGCAGCCGGGGATCCGGCGCCGGCACCGTCGCCGCCCCGGCCTGCCAGCGCCCGATCGCCACACTCACATCATCGCCGCAGCCCTCGGCACTGATCCGATCGAGGCCCTCCGCCAGGAAGGCGTCGACCCCTACACCCCCTTCGCCGGTATCGGAGCCGCCGATGGTGGGATGGGCGGTAACCGGGTGCGGAGCACCGGGATACGCGGCACCGGGATACGCAGCACCGGGATGCGCGGCACCGGGATCCGGGCCTGCCGCCAGCCACGCGGCCAGGGCCAGGAAATCGGCGTCGCTCGCACAGGATTTGCGGATGCCATCGGTGCAGAGCACCAGGGAAAACGGGAGCACCTGGTCCTCGAGGGGCCACACCCTGGAACGAAACCAGCCGCCCTGCGCCGCCCCCTCCTGGCAGAGGCTGGCGGTGGCCTCCCCCGCCCCGGGGGAGGCCCCCTCCTGGCTGAGCAGTTCAGCCGCCCCCGCCGGATCCACCCGCACCAGATCCCAGTCACCCAGACCGGTCAGGGCCCACCAGCGCGGCGTCAGCAGCAGCAGTCCCAGGGTGGAGCCATAGGGAACCGGCGAGAAGGGGACGCCGCCCTCCCCCCCGCCGGAGCCCGCCAGCCAGTGCTGCCGCACCGCCGTCAGCCAGCGCTGTTGCAGGGCGATGGGGAGGTCCTCGGCCAGCCAGCGCCGCAGGGCCATCAGATCCGCGCCCGCCGGCGGGGCCGTTCCGGCCGGCAGACGGGCCAGAGCGGCCGCCACCACCTCGGCGGCGACCTCACAGGCCAGGGCACTGCCCACATCACTGTGGTGGTAGGCCTGGCCCCCATGGCCATCCGCCACCGCCAGCAGGGTGAGGGGCAGGCCGCCCGGGAGGGTGAAGGCCCGCTGCAGCGAGGCGTCCTGGCAGGGCTGACCGCGCCGCCGATGGGCGGAGCCCCGGCGGGAGCACACCCCGGCAACCAGCCAGCGCCTCAGCATGGCCGGCTCACCACTTGAGGGGGTCGGGTTCATCGAGCGGGTCGAGCTCGGTGGGGGGGAGATCCGGCAGGGGAACGGCCTCCTGGCTGGCGGCGG
>Ga0207941_1000419_pt1 | contig 12626 bp, 21 predicted proteins | sample LakMenEpi13Sep12_FD_150695 | JGI IMG/M metagenome (GOLD analysis project Ga0207941, IMG submission 150695) | Freshwater microbial communities from Lake Mendota, WI - 13SEP2012 deep hole epilimnion (SPAdes) | ecosystem: Environmental > Aquatic > Freshwater > Lake > Epilimnion/Euphotic zone ...
AACTTACTATCTCTTTTTTTTTACAGTTGCGGAGGCGGGAACTTCTAAGTCACTTGGCATTAAATCAGAATTAATCCAATCAATAACTTTTACAACAGTTGTTTGAACTAACCACTTAGTAGCAACCATTCTTGCACCCTTTTGCTTTTCAATTAAGTTCTCAGCTATCTCATCCTCACCATTGCAAAACAAATAATAAATGTGTCCGCTAAGCATCATATCTCTTGTGATATTAATTAACTTGTTGTGGTCATTCTCAAACTCTTTCATGTTAATTAGGTCATTAAAGTCACCACCTAATTCTTTTACATAAACATCGTTTATGCAACCAAGTGAAAAGTCAAAGTTAATTTTCTTTCCTTCAAATGTTATTGTTCTCATTGTTTTTGTGTTTGTGTTTAAAGCAAAAAGGGCAGGAATAAATTCCCACCCCAAATGTAATCAAAAATTACGATTATTATACACTCGGTACAACACCCTTAGATAATTGACCTGTTCCAACTAATTTGATGTCACAAGTAGCAATTGTTTGGTCTGCTGACTTAACAGGCTCAGACTCAATGTATGCTTGTCCGTACAAAGTAGTATCAGTTGCAGTAGCAGTTTTAAATGTAACGTGCAATTCAGTTTGACCCAACCAAGCATCTAATAAAGCCTCATAAGTATATGAAGTTGTAGGGTCTGCGTAGTCTAATTGTACAGTTGCAGACAAGCCCCATGACTTTCTTCCTGGAATTTGTGTCTTCCAAGCACCACTATCTTTGCTTGAAGTTTCAATCATTGTAGTTGAAAGTTCAATGTCGCAAGAAGTTTCGTTTGTTAATAATTTACCGCCTGCACCCGCAGAACCACCGATATAGATTCTTAAATCTGTTCCTTTTACTAATGCCATTTTATTTTTAATTTAATTGATTTAATAATTGACTAAATATTATGCTTTCTTCAACTTGCCATCCTGTTGGCAATTGTAATATTAATGAATTTGTTTGATATTCACAATTGATGACTTGCCAAGTCGTAAGGTATTGACTAAAGCCGTAAGTATTGTTTGATGTAATAATTCTACCAATGATTATGTTAGCAATATCATTAACCTCTTTTTTACCTCCTTCATCGGATGTATAAGTTTGAATAATGCTTATTTCAATATTTGCATCTCTTAAAAAAGTATCTTTTGACCTTTCGCCTCTTGACATTTGGTTTCCTAAAACAATAACAGGATATAACGCACCCGAAGGAACAATCTCATCATAAACACCAACTGCTTGACCATTATAAGTAATGCCACTTAATGTTTGAAAATAAGCCTTTCTTAAATCGTAATCACAATTCCTATTTATCATTTTATTAGATTTTTAACCGCAGTAATACTTTTTTTATTTGCTGCCCTTCTTGATAATATAAATGCACTTAAAAGGTATTTCTTTTGGCGAGTATAATTTTCGGGAAAATTAGTAGTTTTAAAATTCATTGCATAGCCATCAAATTCAGCATATTCGCCGTTAATGTTTAATCCCATTCCCGTACCAAATTCTTTGTATGCTGCGTGTTTTGCTTTAAATCCTAATCTATAACCCCTTTTTAATCCCGAACCAATATTATCTTTAAAAAAGGTATTTTTTAATTTAGGCTCACCTTGTTTTCTATTTTTATCTTTTCCAACAGGTACATCTCTCATTGCTCTTTTCTCAATCATTTCAGCCTCAACATTAATAATTGACATAATGTTATCCACACCTTTATCAGAAGCCCTTTGAAACTTATTGCCTAATACCTTAAGACCTTCAAATTTAAACTTAATCACGTCTTCTTGCAGCTTTAAAAGTTAAATATTGCTTAGTGAAGTCTGCATCCATAATATTGGATATAGCATACTCAATACCATTTACTTCGAGAATGTCGGTTGTTTTAGGTATAAACTCATTGCGGTATCTCATCTTTCCTTCAAAGGATTGATTTGTAGCAAAGTTGCCACTCTCAATGTTTCTAATACCTCCGTAGTTACCATAAAACGAACTTGTTTCTGCGAAGTAAATACTTGTTGTATAACTTGAATAAGTTACACCATTCAAACCTCCTGCACCATCAGATGTTGCACTAAGTTTGCGTTTAAATGTTCCCTTAATTCTATTTAACTTATTATACATACATTGGTCGATAATGTCTGATTCTATCTTTTACCTCTTTAAGTGCTAACCGCTTGTCGGTAACTGTGTCATCAAAGTCAACTGCTACAATATCCAAAATTGCATTCTTTATGTCAGCAGGTAAGGAAGTAAATCCAGCAGTATATGTGATAACAATGCCTGATGCCGAATAAGCACTAATCTTAGTATTATCAAAACTTTTTGTATAATCCGTGAAAGCGACTAAATCAGAATCAGTTACCGAAATGATGGATTGAATAGGAGAAAAAGCTAATTCAATTGTACCATTAATCTCTACATAAGATTGGCGAACTGTCTTAGTTTTTAAAGCCTTTTGTATAAACAACTCAACCTCTCTAAACGCACTTTTAAGTAACTCAGTAATCTTAGCATCACTATCACTAAAATCTACGTTAATATGAGCCTTAACTTCGGATAATGGAATTATCGTAGTTACCGCAATACTATCTGTTACCACAGTTAAATCCATTCCTTGGGTTCTAACTGATTCTAATTCATAAGTCATTATTTCTTCTTATAAGTTGGTTTAACCGCTTTATTTTCCTCAGGTTGAACTACTTCATCATTTGCAATGATTTGAACGAAATTACGAGAGTTTAAGAGGTCACCTCTTTCTTTCTCACACTTCCACTCATCACCTGGATTTCTCATAATATTTTCAGCAATATCATGAAACAATGTAATACATTTTACCGTTACCATCGTGTTTTAGTTTAGATTTTTAAAAAATAAGCCTACTGTTCTCATGGGAAGTAGGCTCATTATACAATACATTAAATTATAACTATGAAGTTGCGAAAGAACCTTTCAACATTGCGTTAGCAAAGTAGATTGGTAATGCGATAGACTCCTCAACACGAACAGTTACCAAGTTCTTAGTGAAGTTATCACCATCTTCGTAAGCAAATTCAGTCATGATGTTATCTTCGAACAACAACTCAGCAGCCTTATTGAAATCTCCAACCATAAATGTGTTAGCAGTTACAATGTCAGAAGAAATGATAGGCACACCTGCGATAGTCATACGTTGACCAGTCAACAATGATGGGTGAGAATAACCTGCACCTGATTCTTTGTTGATTAACAATTCCATCTCATCAATAGGGTTAACCATGATAGCAGATGGAGTGTAACGCAATGCTTTCAATTGAGCAATTGAGTTAGCTAATTTATCCCAACGATTAGAAGCGATAGTTACAGTTCCTGATGGAGTGTAAGTAGAAGCTGACTCATAAAGACCTGCGAAAGGAGAAGTTCCTGCGTAGTCATACAAGTTAGTATCTTCCACGTTTAACAAATCGTTAACCATTTGTGTAGAAACAAATGATTGCAACCATACCAAACGAGATAACATTTGCTTAGAAATCTTTGCGTAAGCAGCGATAGTCTTAGGAGTTACCTCAGAGATAGTGAAGTCATAATCAACTTGTGCCTTAGATGAACCTTCAGTTTGGATAGCAGGGCCACCTTCTGAACCAGTCTTCTTAGCAAACTTGAATACACCATTCTGCTCGATAGTAGATGTACGCAAGATGTCACGCAAGTGAATAGTACGGAAAGGGTCAGTCAAGATTACGTTAGATAATCCTGCGATTTTAGAAGCCCAATCAGAACCGATGTTAGCAGTAAGGTTCATATCACCTACGGCTTTCAAGTTCATTCCGAATGCTGCATCTCTACGTTGTCCCAAAGCCTTGAATTTATCAGCATTAGCTTCGAAAGCCTTAGCCAACATATCCTCTTTCTTAGCAGGGTTGTTGTTCTTAGCATCTAAGATAAAGTCAGTCATTGACTTCTCAACAGTTCCTAATTTCTCCTCGAAAGAAGCTAAACGAGAACCTGCGTTCTTAGTCTCATTGATTAAGTCTTCAAGACCTAATCCTTCCATCTCACGACCAACACCTTTTTGAATCATTTCGTTGATATCGGATTTTACCTCCTCAACAATTTTTTTAATATCCTCCATTATTTAAACGAGTTTTTAAGTTGTAATAAAAATTCTATTTGGTTTTTGCGTTCAATCTCTGCTGGGTCGATAATCTCAGGAGTGGGTTCATTCGACTCCCTCTTTTCATCGACTAACTTCAACATTTCCGACTTTATAAAGTTATACTCTATTTCTAACAATTCATAAGTTTCATCCTTCAAATTTCCTTTGCGGAGATTCTTATAAAGTTTATCGTATCTATCTAACAATAAGTTCTTGTCTAATGACTTTAAACCTAAGAATGGTGTGTCAGGATTTGCTGCCCACAACACCGAAGAAATTTCAAATAATTTTACTTCTTGAATTTCGTAGTAAGTTTTCTTACCTTTTTCTTCAACCTTACTTTCTTTGATTGTAGAGAAACCAATTGAGTGCTGATTGATTAAACCTTCTTCATAAAGTTTTAATGTATCCTCACCTGCCTCAGTATCTACAATTCGTGCTTCAAAGTACAATCCATTACCATCCTCTTTTAACAAGGTAGGTTTACCATTGACTTTAGATGTATCGTGGTCGTGTAAGAACCAAATCTCGTTCTTTCCTTCTGGGCCACGTTCCTTAATGGTTTTAGTAAATGCACCAGGCATTATCATATCACCATGTAGGTCGATATTACCAAACTTAGCAGCATAACCCATTACAGTTCTGCGTTCTAAGTCTAAATCGGTAATCTCTGCAAATGATTTTATTTTATAATCTCTCATATCGTATTCAATCTGTGCAAATATAATAAAAATTAATAACTACCAAATATTTCTAAATATACATCAAGCCACAACGGCAATTAACAACCTCTTGTGCAGGGGCATTACCATCACCAGGCCCACTCATTAAACTACCACCAACTGAAAATAATTCTTTTATTCCAATTGCAGGATAGCTTGCCATTGCATTATGAGATGGTCTCTCTTTACCATCCAAAGTAACTATCCACTTTTTCTTTAGTTCCTTACCTTGCGTGTTAGCCCACACTTGACTTGATAAATTCATTATCCGTGTCATTTCAGTTCTTGCAATGGTTTGACTTCTAATAATATTCTTTTGTGTCAAATACAATGCCAATAATGTGATAACTGCGGAGGCAGGAATACCTTGAGAAACTTTATCCTCAACAAATCGTTTAATGTCATTCTTAATTGTTCCAATAATACCAAGCACAATAAAGAACTCGGTAATATTGGCAAAGAATCCTAAAAGAAATAATAACCATGCCTCATCAAACAAATCCCCTTCAGCTTTCTTTTGGAACGAGTCTAAAAACGTACCTTGCTTTAAGCCAAACTTCTTATACACATCTTTTAAGATACTTAGCATCCACCTTTCACTAAAGTGATTAGTAATGTGGAAAGTTTGTGGACTTCTTCCATCTAAACTTTTAATGTAAGCCTTTGTTTCAATGTTAAGTTTGGTTTGGATATAGGCATACATTCCTCTTTCGTTAATGTCATGCCTTCTTCTCCAAGCAACTCGGTACATTTCCTCGTTTACCATTTCTTTTGTTTGAATATCCTTTCAATCTTCCTTTTGTCAGAATCTTTTTTCTTATCGACATAATAAGAGAATACTCCAAGCCAAAAGATGCTTGTAAGGGATGTGGTTGTGATTATGATTTCAAATATTCCCATATCTACTCATCTTCATCCATCACCATTGAGCCAATCTCGGTAGGGTCTACATTAAGGCTACCTAAAGGCACTTGATTAGAACGAATATAAACTTGTTGCATAATCGGGTCATTAGTTGGCTCAAAGTCCATAAACACACGTTTCTCATCTTGTGTAAGGACACCATCTAATTTCTCAAGAATGGTTGCGGCATCTAAGAAGTTTTGCTTCATCTCAGGATACGCATCCACATCAAACCGCAATACATATTGTGCAGGATTAATATTTAATGGTTCAGCAAGCCAAGACAACATCTTCTCACAAATCTTAGATTGTAATGGCACAACGCAGTTAATAATCATTCTGCGGATAAATTGTGCCAAGTTACTCTCGGTTAAGTTATCAGCATTTAAAAGCACATAAGGATAGTGCCATAAACGACACAACTGCTCAGTAGATAACTTAGAGATTGCTCTAAGGTCTAATTCCAAGTTGTTAGTAGATAACTTCAAATAACCCATCTTAGAGTTACTAAATGCAATACGACCTTTTTGAGATGAATCGTAAATCTTACCATACACCTTGTCTTGGTAATCTTGTTGTTGCACCGCATCTAAGTCTTCAACATTGTTGTCATCTTTGTACAATACCCCTACCGCACCACGAGTCTCAAAGTTCTCAATTGCTACTTCCTCACCACTATTTGCTTTTTGCAATACTCTTGAACCCGCAGTTAAAGGTGATAATCCACGAGCAATTGTAGTTTGGTTGTTGTAAGAAGGATTAAAGGTTCTAAACGACAAAAAGAACTTAGGGTCGATTGTATCTGAACCCGTAGAAATCATTTTATAGCCTACAATCTTTCTAAAGCCATCAGTAATGATTGTATAATCAAAAGGTGGCACAACGTGGAGGCGAGCAATCTTTCCTGGATACAATGGGTCTTCCTCAGCCCAAATTCCTACATCACCAACAAGTAAATACCAAGAAAAGATAGATTCGAAAAACTCTTTAGTAGTTTGGTATTTATTAGGCTCACGAAGTAATTTAAGAACAGGATGTTCTTCTAACTCCTTAAACTCAGACTTTTTCTTAATTGATTTAGCCTCCATGATACTTCTATCAGTAGGGCGGTTCATTAAAGCCTTATAACGATTAACGGCACTAATTTGCATCTTTTGTGCTTGATACATCTCCAAAGGCACTTCCGTTGCACGAGAGGCAATATCACTCACAATTGCATATACATCTACGTTCTTTTCGTAACCATCGTTGATTGCGGTTCTAAAATCACCATTGTATAGTGAGTAGGTTTGTCCACCCATGAACATCCATTGCTTTACCGATTGTATTGCAAGTGCAGCCTTTTTGCTACCAAAAAAATCAAATACTCCCATGTTTAAAATATTAATAGTTTTTTCTTTGAATACTTCGTGTACACCGCATACCTAATCGAATCTAAAGAGTGATTCCAGTCATCAATCGGTTTGTTGATAGGTTTACCTCCAACAGTCAACCATTGGTAATTGTCAATCTCTTTTTTAATGTTTTTCGACCTTCGTGTATAATACACCTCGTATTCTCTTAATTTACTAATACCAGCATTAACGGAGTCATTACCTTTAACCGCTTTCACGACTTTAAGCCCCTCTCTCCTTAATTCTTCAATTGACTTAGGGTCTGCTGAATCACAATAAATCTCATTCAATTTATCGGGATAGAGTTTAATCTTTTTAGCCAAATCAGAATTTGTTAATCCCTTTTCGTAAATAACTTCGTCAAGATATAACTTATTTCCTAATTTAGCAATTCGCACCAATGCGGTAGGGTCATTAGAGAACCCAAAGTCAAGTCCACTAAAGATAACATCGGCATCTTTTGGAAAGAACTCACAAGGTTGCCAATCATGATAAATAAGTGACTCATAACTTGGTTTAGGGTTTTGCTGATAAAGTGATTCAAAGGTAAATGGTTGGTCTTTCTTAATCTTTAAGAGTTTCTCTAAAGAGTGCTTCTCAGGCCATAATGCCTCACCAACCTTACGTTTATCGTAACTATTCTCCGCAGCTTCCCTTATCGCAGGAAAATCAATAATTGTCCAATCATCATCACGTTCAAGTAACCTACCTGCTAAATCATCATCATACCACCTTGTTTGAATAAGCACTTGTTTAGAATCATTATGAAGTCGTGTCTCAAATACATCGGTGTACCAATTCCACAATTGTTCTTTAATGATATTACTTTGTGCCTCTTGTCTGTCTTTTAAGGGGTCATCTATGATTCCAATGTCAACCGCAGTACCAGTCAATGAGCCTCCACGACCAACTGCTTTTAAGTAACCACCATGACCAACAGTTTGGAAAAACTCAGCAGTACGAATAGCTTCACCTTTACGTTCACTAACACGAGAATCAGGGAATAAAGCCTTAAACTCATCACTAACTATTCTACGTTGTATCTCACCACTAAATTGTTCAGCTAAGGTGGCATTATAACTCGCTAAAGCTAACTTTAACTTAGGATTCTTGCCTAAGAGGTATGCAGGAAAACTTCTTGTCGATAATTCAGACTTCCCGTGTTGCGGAGGCACAAATATCATCAACTTCTTGATTTTACCCTCATAAACTTTATCTAAGTGTTCCGCAATCACCTTGTGAAACCACTTCATGTCATAATCGGGTTTGATGTACTTGACAAAGTCTTTAAATGACCTCCTCGAAAGTTCCCTCATCAATATCTCGTTCTCTAATTCTTGAAAGTCTTTGTCTGATTTCTTCATCACTTAATAATCTTGGGTCTAAGGTTTCTTCTCTAATCGTTACTTCGGTAGTTACCGCCTGATTGGCTTTGCCATGTTGAAACTCCAATAAGAATTGGGTATTCTTCATCTCACCATTTTTAATGTCACCTAAGATGGCATTGGCTATTACGGCAATAAAACCAGGAGTCTGAATATCCATCGCAATCCTTTTAATCTCAGCAACACTCATTGAGTTAATTGAAGCTGCAACCGTGACAACATCACTCTTAGTCAACTTAACATTAAACGCATCACCTACCTCATCAATCACCTTCTTAATCATTCCCTTTGGTCTCCCATTGGGATTACCACTAACACCCTTCTCAAACTTCTTCAAGTTCTTTAAGGTGTTAGGGTGTACTTTACGTTTTTCCATAATTGTAGTTGTTTAATGGTTTGGAAAAAATTCTAAATTTTTTTAATGTGGTTTTTAAAATCAAATCGTTTTTCAAATTGGGTCATCTTATTTTTCAGCTATGGTGACACTATGTATAATACTAAGTATAATATAATAATATATCTATATGTTTTCTTATTTAGAATTAATCTAAACAACCTTAACTTATTGAACCTCAACCTTTTACCCAAAGTGTTCCGCCAGAAACACCCTTATTTAGATTAGGTCTAAATAGATGTTTACTCCGCAAACTTAGTCAAACTTTGTAAATAACCATATCTTTTGTTGTTTTTGATTGTTGGTTTTCGATAGATGTACACAAGAATTAGTCAAAAAAGTTTGCGATTTTATTTATTCCTTCCCCACACCCAAACCACCCTCCCCCTGTTTGCTCTACGACTTTTTGGTTACAAAACGTAGTTTTGAATAAAAAACGTATCCAAAATGACATATCATCGGGTAAATCTGAATACAAAACGTATTCAAAAGGCATAACATTATGTTAAATAGAAGATAGTCGGTGGGTAGCCAAAAGGGTATTTTGTTTGTTTCCTCTCTTTATTAGGGGTTTTATACCTTAATTGATTAGCTTAATTAGATTCAATCTAAATAGCTTCATTATTGTTATTGGATAAGAACAAAGAAACAAAGGTATAAAGGTAGACTAATGCAATACTTTGATTTTAAGAGACTCAAATAGGTTCAAATAGGGAAACATACTACCCATACTATGAACGTGTCTTATATCGAAGATATGGTGGCAAAAAAGCGGAACCTACGTTCTTTCTTTTTTTTTCTTTTAAGGATATGGTATTAATTACCTTTCTTTTAAATAGGTATTCCCTTCTCCTGTCAAATAAGATAAACGAATACAGTTATTACTCAATATTGTGTACAAAAGGAATAGTTTCTAAATAAGAAAAAGAAAGTAGGCAAAGAAAAAGAATTATACTTCCTTATGAGATATATTTTAAACTTATAATATACTTAATGAAATTAATATACTAATGTAATTAGGGTATTATAAGGGTATTAATATAGTATACTATAAGGGTAAAAATTGTAATTGGAAAAAAAAGGAAAAAATCGAAACAAAAAAACATTTTCGAAATTATTTTTAAAATATTTTTCTTAATCTATTGTATTTATGTTTACAAGTATTATATTTGTGCAACAAACAACAAAACAAAAAACAAAATGGAAAATTTAACAACAACAGAAAAACGTAATTTATTGGCTGATTTAATCGTTTTAAAGAGTTCATGCGGTTACGATATTTCGGGTTTTATGGGTAAACCTTTAAGTTATTACAATTTCGAGAAAGTACAAAACGGCATCAATGAATTAGCTAATGAGTATTTTGAAATTAACGGAAGCGAATTTTGCTTTACTTATTCTAGCCGAAATATTTAATTTTTAACCCTTAAAAATCCACATTATGAAAAACACAAAAAAAACCGAAATTTTACAAGCCCTTGCAATAGGCTTATTTATTTACCTTTTATTTTTTCACATTGCCCCTTTTTTACAAAACTTATAATTTTAACTAATTTTTTAACCTTAAATAAAACAAACACAATGAAAACAAATAGCGAAATTGCCCACATATGGGCTAATGAATTAGAATACAAAGGACAACAAGGAAACCTTTTTTATTCAGGAAAAACCGTTTATTCATACGGTTATCATTTTCCAATTGCAAAGCACTTAGATTATAAAACCGTACTATTTACAAAACGGGGCTATTCAAATAGTACCTCAAAACATATTCGTTTAGTAATGCAAGCAATTAGCCACAAAGATTTGATTTTTTGCAATAATCCAACCGCATCACATGAAGACAATATTAATGCCTTTATTCGTGAAATATTAATTGAGGGTGATTGTTTGATAAATTCAAGAAAACCCGAAAAATATTTAATAGCTATTTCGTTCATTAAAAATCAATTAAAAAAATATTTAGAATATTTTAATTTAAAATTATCTAAGCAACAAGCCGAAAAAATAAATATTAATACTAAAGAAGATTATTTGGAAAGAGTAAAAAGCGAAAAAGAAAAAAGAGAAAAAGAAGAAAAAAAACAAATTGCAAAAGGCAAAAAGTTATATCCGTTATATGTTCACAATTTTAAAAACGGATTAAAGCAAGATTTTACTAATGAAGAAAAAAAATGTATTGACAATTATAATATTTCAATAGGTTGTCCTGTATTATTTAAAATAAAAGAAAACGAAATAGAAAGTAGCAAAGGAGTAAAAATACCTTTTGAAATTGCTAAAAGATATTTAAACAAGTTTTATAATAACGAAATAAAGCCACTTGATAAAATTTTAAATTATCAGGTTGCAAGAGTTGAAAAAAATCTACTAGTTATCGGTTGTCATAATATTTACAAAACTGAAATAGATTATTTAAAAACTCAATTAAACTAAATATTTAATCCAATGAAAACCCGCAAAACAATTGAAATACAATTTGTAAAGGATGAAATAAATAAAGCCCTTGCAAGTACATTAAATACAGACCACAAAGAAGCTCTTTGTACCTTGATTGAAATAATTTTATTAAAAAAGGGAATTTATAACGGCTTTATGTTTCTTGACAATGAAAAAACCGAAATTTTAACAAACGGGTATTTTTCCCGCAAATATTTTTAACCTTAAAAAAAACACAAAATGAATTATTCAGTAAAAACAATTTTTAAAGAAAACAAAGTTTTGTTTTCAAATGATATATGGGAAATTTCAATATTTCCAACTTTGCACGAAATAGTAATTTCAAACAATAATTTGATTTTTTACGGATATCCCACAAAGTGCAAAACAAAAATTTTTTGGGATAATACTAATTTCCCTAAATATTTAGGCACAAAGGCTATAAAATCAATTCAAAAAATTAATATAAATTCTATTTATCAATAACATTATGAAACGTTTTCGAATAAAGCAAGCCGATAATATTAAAATAGATATACGGCACAAAGGGCAAATTATAACACAAAGCGTAAATTTTTCGGGTTTTTCCTCAATTAATGAAGCGTGTAATTTTGTCAAAAATAACCTACCGTGGAATTTTAAAGGATACGGTAGGAAAATCGAAATAGCTATCCACAACATGGACACGGGACAAAGTAAATATTTAGACACATACAGTTAACAAAATAAGCCCTTCGGGGCTTTTTTGCATTTTATCCAATTAATTAAATTAATAAGCCCTTCGGGGCTTTTTTACGTTTATAACCACTAAAAAAAACATTAATTAAATAGAATTATCAAATACTTTGATTTTAAGCCACTATTTTAGGCTTAGATAGGGAAACGTATTACCCTACCTACAAAAGTCTCTTAAACGCTAAATATAGTACCTAAAAAACAATTTAAACTAAAAGATTATGAACAAAAAACTAGTTAAAGCCAAAAAGTACCTTTATTCATTGCCAATTAACTCAAGTACCTATTTTGGTACTTTTAAAAGTAATTCCCCTCAACTTTCTCCTCAGGGGCATATCCCACGGAAAAAGCTGATAGTCCCCCAAAATTTTGGGAACAATAGTCCCCAAACTTTTTTGGTAAAATTATTTTATTGCTTGTCAGTTTATTTTTGGGGCTAATATTTTTTACAATATTTTTTGCAGTATTATTTAGAACAATTCTAAACTAATGTTTG
>Ga0207941_1000430_pt1 | contig 12456 bp, 9 predicted proteins | sample LakMenEpi13Sep12_FD_150695 | JGI IMG/M metagenome (GOLD analysis project Ga0207941, IMG submission 150695) | Freshwater microbial communities from Lake Mendota, WI - 13SEP2012 deep hole epilimnion (SPAdes) | ecosystem: Environmental > Aquatic > Freshwater > Lake > Epilimnion/Euphotic zone ...
GCCGGAATCGTGAACACATCGAAATTCCCATATCGGTCACTCGCAAACGCGATGGTTTTGCCATCCCTGCTCCAGACCGGCATAAAATCATGTGCCTCATGAAGGGTCAGCATGGTTGCCGTGCCGCCGGAACTGGGAACGGTATACAAATCCCCCTTGGAGGTGAATACGATGGTTTTGCCATCGGGAGAAATAGCAGGATATCTTAGCCAATTGGGTTCTGTCTGGGCACAAAGAAGGGTAGGCACCAGCATCCCTAAAAGAATGAAACTCAATAACCTCATATATTAAACAGTTAGGTCATAAATGTACATGTAGCAAGCCGCATTCAACGGAATACAAGGGCTCTTTTTTATGATCGATTGATTCTCAAATCTTTGTTAATCATGCCTGGTGATGTTTTCCGGGCATCAGATTACAATAATTTTGTTCCTGTTACGTTTATCCAATAATCCTAATCCGCCTGTAAGGTTATGCTGAGAAAAACCCTATCCGCCGTACCGTTGCTTCTCGTGATCGCTATGCTCTCTATGGGCTTCAAGAAACATCCTTCCAAAAAAGGAAGGCCTCGCAGCAATCGCGTATACGTAAGTTGCCATCAATGTTCCTATAAGTTTGACGACGGTGTAGAGAAACACCGCGAGGTGACGCGCTACAGCAGCTTGAAAGCTCCTGCCCGAAACCTCACACAGATAAAAAAATTTGTGGCCGATGGTCAGTTGGCATCGCTGGGTAACGGTGATGGATACATGCTGGCTAAAATGAGCTATTCATATCCCTATCTTACGGTAAAGTCTGTTGATTTTGTGGACGAGCTTGGCGCAGCATATCGTGACGCCTGTAAAAAGAAAGGCGTTACATACAGACCCTTCATCATCACTAGTGCGTTGAGAACACATGAAACGGTGGCCCGACTCACCCGCGTGAACCGCAACGCCATTAAAGAAAGTGCACACTTATACGGTACCACTTTTGATATCTCCTGGAGAGGTTTTGGTCCGGGTAAAACGCCGAGCCAGAAAAACCTGAATATCCTGATTGAGGTATTGGAAGACTTCCGCGAAGCTGGTGCCTGTTATATCAAATATGAACGTCAGCAGGCTTGTTTTCACATCACGGTTAATGAGCCGGTAGCGGAGAGTGCTATTGCCAGCAATTGAAATGCTATTAGCTAGTAGCTATTAGCTATTGGCGAATAGCATAATCAGTAATTGCGCGGCAACAATCCGCAGGATCATAGCGAGGGGATAGACTGTAGCGTATGTTGCAGTGGGTACATCACTGCCGGCAGTTTTAATCGCAAAGGCTAAAGCGGGAGGATCTGTTGACGCACCTGCCAACAAGCCACATACTTCAAAAAATGTTCTCCTGAATTTTTTATGGGCGATGTAGCCTACGATGAGTAGCGGCACCAAGGTAATCACGGCGCCCATCGCCATCCAATACCAACCGTCTCCGGTGGCAAAGGCATTGCCGAGATTATGCCCACTGCTCAATCCCACCGATGCGAGGAAAAAACTAATGCCCAGTTCGCGCAACATGAGATTTGCACTCCTGGTTGTATAGTTGTTTAGGTAAATAGCACCGCCGAACCTGCTGAGCAACAACGCCGCAATCAACGGACCGCCTGCAAGGCCAATCTTCACCGGCACAGGCACATTGCTGAAATACATCGGTATGCTACCAATGAGCACGCCGAAAACGATGCCGAGAAAAATCGGAGCCAGGTCAGGTAATTCAAGTTTTTTCAGGGAGTCGCCCAATGCTTTCGTCACTTCGGCCACCCCTTCTTCTGTTCCCACTGCTTTTACGATGTCTCCCAACTGCAGGTATAGGTTACCGTGAGGTACCATCTCCACGCCCGCGCGGTTCAGCCTCGTCAACGTAAACTCATGTTGATGCAAAGCGGGAATATCTCCCAGCCGGTGGTGTGTAACTTCTGCATTTGTGACAATGATCTCCCGGGAAATGAGCGCACTGTTCTTCACAGATTTCAAATTCATATCACTTTGCCCACCCACCAGGATCTTCAACTCTTTATTGATCATATACCTGGGCGCAACAACCAGCAGCACATCATTTGCTGCGAGCTTTGTATCCGGTGTTGGGGTGATCACTTCTCCATGATGATACATCCTAGACACTACGATCGGTTCCTTAAGCAGCGTAAACAACGTACGCAAAGGTTGTCCGTCCAACTGCGGATTGTCTACCCGCAGATGCACAGAAATCGGTCTGCCCTGCTGAAACACCGCCAGTTTGCGATGCAGCTCCCGTTGCTCATCAATAGACACACCAAACATGCGCTTCAGGATCAGCATGGCAAGGATAATTCCCACCACACCAAAAGGATAAGCAACCGCATACGCGAGTGCCATCAATGAACCATCGGTCACGGGTAAGTGAAGATCATTCATGGCAGCCTGCGCAGCGCCCAATCCGGGCGTGTTGGTGACCGCGCCACTCATTACTCCGGTTAACACGGTAATTGAACTATGTCCGAAAATGAAAAAGAGGATGGTGATCATCACACCCAACAAAACAATGGCAGCGGCCAGCGCATTGCCGACCAGGGCGTTCTTTTTAAGCGATGCAAAAAAGCCAGGACCTACCTGTAGGCCAATGGAATAAACGAAAAGGATCAGCCCGAAATCCCGGAGGAAATGCATGCTGTCCTTTTCTACAGATACGCCAAAATATGCTGCAACGATGCTGGTGAATAAGATCCAGGTTACACCGAGAGAGATCCCAAAGATGCGGATCTTCCCCAGCAAGATTCCGATAGCAATCAGGAGCCCATAGATAATAATGGTTTGGGCAATACTATGTTCCTTCAACAGCTGGATGATCCAATTCATAACTGATAAGTGATGCTATTAGCTAATCGCTAATAGCTAGTTTTCCGGCTGTTGACCCCAATGTTCCGGAGAGCGCCATAGACTGGATAGCAGCAGTTCTTTCATCAGGAAGAATTCTTTCGGCAGTTTATCATACATCGCCTCAAACAATTCTTCGTGGCTAAGCAATTCTTTCTTCCAGGCTTCCCTTTCTACATCCATCACTTTGGCAAACTTCTCCTTGTCAAAGGATTCAAGACCTGTCCAGTCCATGTCTTCATATCTCGGCATCCATCCGATCGGGCATTCCACAGCAGAGATCGATCCACGAAGGCGTTTAATGATCCATTGCAGCACCCTCATGTTTTCTCCAAATCCTGGCCAGAGAAATTTTCCGTTCTCATCTTTGCGGAACCAGTTCACGCTGAAGATCCTTGGTGCATTGGGCAAAGACCTGCCAAACTGCAGCCAATGGTTCACGTAATCACCCATGTGATATCCCATGAAGGGCAGCATCGCATAAGGGTCACGCCTTACCTTACCAATTTCTCCGAACGCAGCAGCAGTCATCTCACTGCCCATGGTTGTTGCGGTATACACACCGAAATTCCAGTTGAAGCTTTGGTAAACGAGCGGTACTGTTGTGCTTCTTCTTCCGCCGAAAATGAAGCCGCTGATGGGCACACCGGCAGGATCATTCCATTTATCATCGATGGCCGGATTCTGTTCCGCCGGCGCGGTGAATCTTGAGTTTGGATGCGCTGCAGGCTTTCCACCATTGGGATCCCAGGGCTTGCCGTGCCAGTCGGTAAGATCAGCAGGCGGCTCTTTGGTTAGTCCTTCCCACCATACGTCTTTATCTTTTGTGATCGCCACATTAGTAAAGATGGTATTGGCGCAGATGCTCTCCATCGCATTGGGATTGGTTTCCATATTGGTTCCCGGCGCTACACCAAAATAACCTGCTTCCGGATTGATGGCAAACAATGCACCATCGGGCGCCTTATGTATCCATGCAATGTCGTCACCAATCGTACTTACTTTCCAGCCTTCAAATTCCTTTGGCGGGATCAGCATTGCAAAATTTGTTTTACCACAGGCACTCGGAAACGCCGCGGCTACATAGTTCTTCTCGCCATCGGGAGATTGAACACCCATCAACAACATATGCTCAGCGAGCCAGCCTTCTTCACGACCCATTGTTGATGCAATGCGTAACGCAAAACATTTCTTACCCAACAGTGCATTACCTCCATAACCACTGCCATAAGAAATGATCAGTCGCTCTTCCGGAAAATGAGAAATATATTTCACTTCAGGATTGCAGGGCCATGAAACATCTTTCTTGCCACCGGCCAGTGGCGCTCCAACGGTATGGATACACTGCACCCAATTGTTCTTCTTGATATAAGGCAACACATCTTCACCCATACGTGTCATGATGCGCATATTCACCACCACATACTCCGAGTCTGTGATCTGCACCCCGTAGCGGGAATATGGGGAGCCGATGGGACCCATACAAAATGGGATCACATATAGCGTTCTGCCATTCATGCAGCCCTCCATCAAACCATACAATGTTTTCTTCATCTTGTCAGGAGCCATCCAGTTGTTGGTGGGTCCCGCATCTTCCCTTCTCCTGCTGGAGATAAAAGTCTTATCCTCTACCCGCGCCACATCACTGGGGTCACTGAAACAGGCATAACTATTGGGTCTTTTCTCCGGATTGAGTTCGATGAAGGTTCCCTTACGGACCAGCATCTTGCATAGTCCGTCATACTCTTCTTTTGAACCATCACACCAGTGTACAGAGGAAGGACCTGTTAAAGCAGCAATGCCATTTACCCAGCTCTGCAATTCTGCACGTGCAGGCGCTGTCTCGTAAACAGAAAAATTGGTTTGAGTGATCATACGTAATAAGTTTCAGTGTTTGAAAGATTGATTTTATATGGGCAGCCTACTGAGGCCTTTTATTGTGTAAAGATTACGCATTGTGCGGTGTTTTAGCCTGTCTTAGGTCATGAAATATAATGATATAAGTAAGCAGTAGGAAAGGTTACCGTAAGTTTATACACAGGAAAAATGAAAACATCATGATTCGCAAAATTTTGGTTCAGGCTTTTGGCTTACTGCTGATCCTTAATGCCGCACGTGCGCAACAGGAAGTGAGGATCACCGGCATTCCCTTCCCGCTGTATTGGGACAACCCACCCAAAAACCATTTAGTCAAAGGCAGCACACTCACCATAGAAGCGGGAGAAAAAACGGATATGTTCCGGGACCCTAATGTTACTTACAATACAGACAATGCGCCGAAATTGCTGTTCAGGCCCGATGAAAATTTTGTGCTGACAGCCATCGTTGAACATCCATTCACCAACAAATGGGATGGTGGTGCCATTGTGGTGAAGGCCGATAGTCTTCATTGGATCAAGTTCTGTTTTGAGAAAGACTATACCGGTGCAAAAAGAATGGTCAGTGTGGTGACCAGGGATGTGTCAGACGATTGCAACTCCATCGCCATCACGTCCAACAAAGTACACATGAAAATAGCGAAGGCGGTCAATGTATTCACCCTCTATGCTTCGCAGGATGGAAAAAACTGGCTGCTGCTGCGTCACCTGCAATTCAATATGGACGCTGGTTTCCGGGTTGGCTTCCTCGCGCAATCACCCACCGGCACATCAAATCGGGTGGTGTTTTCTAATATAAAATATGAAGCGAAGAAGATTAAGGATCCTTATGTTGGGGAATGATTTTTAGGGTGAGTGTTTAGGGGAAGGCCTTAGCCCTAGTCTAAACCCTTCCCCTAAACCCTCACCCTACACACTTCCCCTATATCTTCCAGATCCCTTTCATCTCAGGATACGCCAAAGCATTCGCTTCATCATCATTAATGAATCGTTGTGTCTTAGGGTTAAAGCTGAGATTTCTGTTTAATTGCATCGCGATCTTACCCATATTCACAATCGTACAGCTGCGGTGCCCATTGACCTCATTCAACGCAAAAGTTTTGCGCTCTTTTACGGCAGTAATAAAATCCGTCACCTGTGGTGCCGGGTCCGGAAACTCCTGCAATTTTTTCTCGAGGTTGGGGATGTCTGACTTAAATTCCGGATACAGTTTTCCTTTTGGTCCTTCGATATATGCCGCACCAACATCTCTTCCGTCTCCGTCAAGGATGATCTTACAGCCGTCTTCATAGGTATATACGATCCTGCGGAAGGTTCCTACCGCATCTTTATCCTGCCTGTCTGCTTCAACTTCCACCAACACAGGCGAGGTATCGTCTTTGCCAAGGAAATATTGAACCGGATCGATGTAATGCTGACCCATATCGCCCAGTCCGCCGCCGTCATAATCCCAATAGCCCCGGAACGTGGGTTCTACCCTGTGCATATGGAATGGCTTATGCGGAGCAGGTCCCAGCCAGAAATCATAATCAATATAATCCGGCACCTGCTGCGGCTCAAGATCGGTCCTTCCGATCCAATAGAATTTCCAATCAAACCCCGTGTGTTTGCTGATGGTAACCTTTAAAGGCCAGCCCAACAGTCCGCTTTGCACGAGTTTCTTAATCGGCTTTACCGTGGTCTTCATGCCATAGAAGTCTTCTTCAAACCGGAACCAGGTATTGAGCCGAAAAATCCGGCCATATTTCTTTACCGCTTCCTGCACTTTCCGTCCCTCGCCAATAGTTCTTGTCATCGGTTTTTCACACCAGATATCCTTGCCTGCTTTGGCGGCTTCCACGGCCATGATACCGTGCCAATGGGGTGGCGTGGCAATGTGTACAATGTCAACATCTTTCATAGCCAGTACCTCGCGAAAATCCTTGGTAGCTTTCACGCCGTTACCGATTTTTTCCACGGCTGCATCGAGGTGTTTTTTGTTAACATCGCAAACTGCAATGACGGGCGTATCACCATACGGCACATGGTTCATTCCCATGCCGCCCACGCCAATGATGGCCTTGGTGAGCTTGTCGCTTGGTGGCACGTAACCCTTGCCCAGTACATGTCTTGGTAAAATGATGAAGCCGCCGAGTGTGGTGGCGGTGTCTCTGATGAAGGTCCGCCTGCTGATGGATTTCCGGGAGCGCATAAATGTCAATTTTAGTACCTAAAGAGGATTAATTTACAGTAAAAAAAATTAATGCCTTTCTTAACTCGAAGATTTACAGCAACTTGCACCAGATAGCGGTTGAATCGTAGTTTTTCTCGTATAATTCCTATTGTTTTACATTCGTTAAAGAGCAATCTTTGTATAGTAATCCTTATTCAAAATTCAATCCTGTGACAATGACCAGAAATCCAATGAAACAAACCGTTGTAGCCATCGCGATTCCAGCACTGCTCTTCATGCAGTTGCCCGTTCAGGCCGAATGCACAAACTGTGCGCCTGACACGCATATTGTTTCCGTTCCAAAACCAGCAGAAGAAACGAATAAACTCATCAAGCTGAATGCAGGTACTGGCTATATTGTGAGCACTACTCTGCAAGAAACGCCTTTTATCACCATCACTTCCCAGCAATTCCTGGAAGAACTAGGAAAAGTCTACCTGGAAAAATGCCGCGAGAAAAAAATTGGTGAGTGGCCGTTCGTGATTACGCAGGTCAACAAGACCAACAACGCGAAAGAAGCGATTCAACAGCCTACTGCTGTGAAGATCTCCTGGATCCGTTTTGGTAAAGAAGAACTGCAATCACAGGCGCACCTCAACACCCTGATTGATGCATTGATGGAAATGCGTGATAAAGAAACCTGCCTTGTAAAATTTGAAGGTAAACAAGCATGCTTCAAAGTCCTGGTGAATGAAAATAAGGTAGAAGAACTTCATGCCGTTGCTAAACAATAACTATTTTGCTTTTTGCTGCCAGATTTCAAGTACTGCCTCGCTGATCTCATGCGGGGCAGTATATTTTTTGCCCATCAGCTTCGCCATGGTCTGGGCTAATTGTTTTTGGTAAAGTTGCATCGGCTTATTGATCTCTCCTGCTGCTGGCACCACACCTGGCGCAATCACAGCAAACCAGATCTCACTGGCATCCGGAACGCCCTGTCCATGGTCCGTCCACTGATCCTTATTGATCCCGCCCCTGCCATGATCAACTGTAATGAGCATCGCCGTTTTATTGCGGTACGTTGGATTTGATTGAATATATGACCACAGCTCACCCAACCAACGGTCTACCTGGCGCGTGGCATCAAGATAAGAACGATAGTATCCATGGTGTGCCCATTCATCGGTCTCACCGTAAGAAATATATACAACCCGAGGTGAACGTGCTTTGATGTATTCCATCGCTGCATAATGCGTAAACACGTCCAGACATTCCGCATCGCCAAATGGCCGATAAGAATTTTTCAGCATCTGATTCACCAATTGTTGCTGTGCATTCAGTGGTTGACGAACCGTGTCAAATCCATTCACTACTTCAAACCCGGCACGTTGCTCATTCAGGATCCTGTCAAATGCATTCCAGGCACCAAAAGCAACTACTTTTCCCCTATAGCCTGGTTGTGCGTTCAGGTATTCCAGCACTGTAATATGAGGATTGGGTTTGTATTCATTTGAATTGACCGCAGTATCTGGAAAACCGGTCATGATTTCGTTATACCCTGGGTAGGAAAACCAGTACGGATTGGCATTGTTTACTTTATTGTCCAATAACTTATTGCCATAAATCTGCCCCTGGCTTTGGATAACGGACCATAAAAACGGCATGAGTTTTTTCCGCCTGTTAAGTGGGTCCGTATCATAGAAGTTGGCAAAGATATAAGCACTATCGCCCTGGTTGTATTTACTGTTTGCAGCAATTTCCGGATCCATTCCCGTAAAAACATCCTGCCAGCGAAGTCCATCCGTTGTTACAACCACCAGATTCTCCACCAACTGTTGTGCAGTCAATGTTTGCGCAGAAAAAATCAAACTGATCAGGACAAAAATTCTCTTCATACTGGCAATTTAGTTTCATTTACTCCACGCATACGCGGTTCATATTTCCTTAACGAATCGTTCTTACCAGCGTAACATCTGCTTCTGGCTCGTCTTCACCGCAGCATCAATAACCTCCACCACCACCATGTCTTTCCAGCCTTCCAGACCATCCAATGGTATAATGGCTTGTTTGCCGTCCAGGATCATCGCTGACAGCATCGGCATGGCAATCACCGGTACGGTGAGCTTTGAAATAAATTGTCTTCTTTTCATAAAAATGTCATTTGTGATTGGTTATTGGTTATTCTAAATGCAATAACAAACAACTAATAACCAATAACCGGCACGCTGATCAATGATCCAAAAAACAACGCGTTCAGGAACAACTTGTTCGTTCCAAACCAGGTGCCGCGGAAATTGGGATCATCGGCAAACAGGATCACCCTTCCGGACCCTTCATTGCCAATGATGATCGATGCGGATTTTTTCACCCGCTCCAGTGACGACTTATGATAGTATCCACCCACTACAGGATTGTCTGTATACTTCGCAACGGTTCCATAAGGGTTACTGCTCGGCAATAAAAAGGTCTGGCTGTTTTTATACACCGATAGCTTCCTTTTCGTGTAGCCATAACCGATAGGACTGGTGGTATCCAGGTCAACCTGGAAGATCGATCCTCCCAAGGATTTCGCCCCTTCAAATTCCGTAGCATCGTCATAGTCCATCCGCACCGTGGTCTTTGGTGTATCTACCGTCAACAGTTTCTCTTTGGTAAATCCATTCCGGATCGCCCACTCTGAACCTCCTTTAATGGTAACTAACGTTCCCCCATTCTGCACCCAGGTTTTCAATTTGTCTGCAATGCTCTTGTCGTAGTTGCCAGACACCAGAACAATGGTGTTATACCGCTGCAGATTGGCCCTGCCAAATGATGCGAGATCCATTTTTGTGATGGGCATCGACAAACGCTGATCCAGCAAATGCCAGATCTCGCCCGCCTCCGTAGCCTGCACACCCATGCCTATCAGCATCATGACTTTTGGCGAAGCAACCGTGCGCATATAATTACTACCCAGGTCTATGCCGGATACATTATAGCCCGTTTCTGCAGGATAGATCTGCACGCCTGTTGCTGCAGCTGCTTTGGTAACAGCAGCATATACCTCTTCTGGTTTTAAACGCTGCAGATTTACTGGGATCGATATCGATCCATATCCAAACTGCCGCGGCTTACCATTTACGCTCAGACTGAATGGCCTCGTAGCCGTCTGCACCATCACGCCTGCTTCCTGCAACATGAAGATGGCTTTATGTGCATTATAGTCTATCAAATCAAACACATACGCGTAATTACTGCGCAGGGGAGCAATAGCTGTCTGTTTCGGTAACTTAATAACCCTATTACCCTTAACCTGCAATGGTGCTTTCAACTCAGCATATGGCATCCCATATGCATGCACCATACTCCAGGTAGAGGCATCGTAGAAAAGCGAATCGGTATACGTGATATCTTTTTCAAAGATCGATCTCACCATGATGTAGTTGGATTGATCCGTTGGCACGTAATATGGTAGCGCAGATTTTCCATCGGTCTCATACACTTCTATCTCGTGCATCAGGAGAAGATCCAGAAATGCATTGGTGCGCGTAGGGTCCGAAGGATCTCCAAACGCATACCCCTTGACCAGTGATTTTTTTGCCTGCTCGGCCGCATCACTATAAAACTTTTTCCGAAGGGTATACAAGCGCTGGCGTTCTGCCAGCGATGCCTTGATGGTAGTCAACGATGCGATGAACTGATTCCTGATGGTAAATGCAAACGTAATGGGAATGGTGGTGGTCTCCTGCACATGCCCGCGCGAGCTGCCTTGTTCAAAAAGGAACCCTGCACCGCCATAGAAATTGATGTAGCTGGATCCATAACCGGGATACAATTTATCAAACGCTTCTTTCGTGAAATACATCGATCCCAATCCATTCATCGCCTGTGAAAAATACTCACCGTATTTTGGGTAGATGGTGTCATACAAATAGTAAGGCACCACGGGATTGTTGCTGCTGTATTTTCCGGGATCAAAGTAAAATGTTGAAGTGCTGCCCATTTCATGATGGTCCGTTTGCACATAGGGCCTCCACGCATGAAACAACTTCACCCTGTTCCTCGCTTCCTGGTGCACCAGGGGGAACCAATCCCGGTTCATATCAAACCAGTAATGATTGAATCTTCCGCCGGGCCAGATCTCCGTATGCTCCCTGTCTAACGGATCAGCCACGGGTGGAAATGCTTTGTGCATGTTCGCCCAGTTTGTGTGCCGATCCCTGCCATCGGGATTGATCACCGGATCCATCAGGATGACCATCTTGTTCAGCCAGTTCAGGGTCTCGGGATCTTCGGAAGCGGTCAGATAATAAGCGGTCAACATCGCCGCTTCGGAACTGGAGGGCTCGTTGCCATGCACATTGTATCCCAGGTGGATCACCAATGGAATATTGGCATCGCCATTGCCCAGCTGTGCTTTCAAATGTTGCTGCCTGATTTCTTCCAGCTTCCCATGATTGGCCGCAGTTGTAAATATGGCTACAATCTGATCGCGGTTCTCATAGGTCTTTCCAAACTTGGTCACCGTTACGCGGTCACTCAAACGATCAAGCTCCTTGAAATACTCCACCAATTTTTCATGCCGCGTGTGTTGTTCCCCAACGCCATAACCGAGAAATTGCTCGGGGGTGGGGATGCTCTTGTTCATCGTGGCATCATTGATCTGGAAAAAGGTGGACTGTGCCAGGCATAACATCGAAACATGCATGGCCAGCAGAAGGAATACTATTCTCATGAAGCTTGTTTTGAATGTTAAATATAAGCTTTGTGGCAAATTGACTAAAATCCGCAGGGATGCGATAACATATATGAATGTGCATTGATTATTAACTAATTTCGCAAGCAAACCAGCGGAGAATGTACATCTATAATCTGCCTGATTGGCCGAAATTCCATTGGGATGATCAGTTTCTAGCACCCCGACTCAACGAACTCAAAATAAAGCAAGCCCGATTGTTGGGCAGGATGGAAGGTTTGGGTCCACACTACCAGGCCGTCACGCATTTGCATACCATGGCTACAGAGCTCATGAAATCAAGTGAGATCGAAGGCCATCCGCTCAACCGCGAGGCCGTTTATCATGCATTTGGTGAACTGTTGGAGATGCCGGACGTGAAGCCCTTGGAGCAGAAGATCGCACTGAAGAACATCGACCTCAATATTGCGGAGCATGCTGAGAAGGATTTGCAGGAGGAGATCGATGGCCTCGCGCGCATTCAGCTGGATGCGGTATCGCAATATGATCAGCCCCTGTTCCACATGAGATTATTCGGCTGGCATACCGCCATGTACCCAGACAGTTCCAGGCAGCCCGGTCAGATCGCGGGCCGATATAGAAATAATCCCAAGGACCAGCCCTTGAAAGTTATGTCCGGACCTTCGGGAAGAGAGACTACACATTTTATCGCCCCTGATGAAGATACCCTTCAGGACGAGATGAATACCTTCCTGGGGTGGTTCAATGAAGACCAGATGATGGACCCAATCATTAAGGCGGGCATTGCCCATATCTGGTTCCTAAATATTTACCCTTTCTCCGCAGGTAATGGCATCATTGCCCGGATGATCACGG